>Ga0265292_1001646_pt1 | contig 18724 bp, 12 predicted proteins | sample Munlanlewell296A_FD_189080 | JGI IMG/M metagenome (GOLD analysis project Ga0265292, IMG submission 189080) | Leachate microbial communities from a municipal landfill in Southern Ontario, Canada - Leachate well 296A | ecosystem: Engineered > Solid waste > Landfill > Unclassified | place: Canada... | reverse complement strand
TTTCTTTTTTAATTCAGCCTGATCTGAAACATTACGAACAATATTAAGGTGTGCTTTTTTTTCTTTAAAATCGATTGATGTTCTGTTAAGCTCAACCAAAACTGATGAGCCATCACTTTTTTTATGCCGCCATGGACCGCTATAACTACCGGGGACAGATTTGCTTTCGCCTGACTCTATAATAGTTTGAATATCTTCAGGGGCGTAAAGATCGGTAAGATCCATATTCAAAAAGTCACTTCGTTTGTACCCATATAGTTTCAGAGCTTCATCATTTACTTCTAGAAACTTTAGATTTTCAATATCGTATATGAACATTGCTTCAGGAGAGTGCTGAATGATTGCATCATACATTTTCGCTTTAGCGTCGGTCTCAGAGTTGTTCTGAATGTTTTCTTTCAGAAAGATTTGAGTACCATAATACTCTCCACTTTCAATAAACAATTTTTTCAGAGTAACTTCGGCGTTCAATTGAATTTTATCAATGAAAACGTAATTAAATCTATGTTCGCTCGTGAGATTTTCATCTTTCAAAAATTCTTCTATAAAAGCAAGAAATCCTTTTTCAAACACTTTGGAGATTTCTTGACCTATCAGATCAACTTTGGGATTAATATTCAGAATTCGTAATAATTCTTTGCTGTATGCTGTAACTTTAAATTCCTTATCGAATAAAACTATTGGGTAAGGTATTTCTTTAAGGATAAAATTAAAATCAGTTTTGCTTGTTTCAACTGTTTTGAGATCACTTTTTTGTGAGAAACCGATTATAGCTACTACATTGTTATCAAGATCGCACAATGGGAACTGTACAACTGAAAGATTCCGATCTGTTCCACCTGCTATTGGTGATGTTATACTTTCTATTATTACAGAATTAGTAGAATCAATAATATAAGTGCCCACCATTTTATAAAGATTAGTCAAATATTTAGGTAGAAATTCTTCTTCGTGTTTATTTTCAATCTGACTTATTTTAAAACCGAGAGATGCAGCATACCTGTTATTCACAAGAAGATATTTATCGGTTGTATCCTTAATCCAAAAATAGCCGTCATATTCATTAATCATTTTTTGAATTTTTGCTTTTTCAATAAATGTAAAGGGGAATGTAAGTTTGATTTTGTTGATGATTGAAATAATTGCTTTATCTTCAACAACTTTTTCAAGTTCTGAAGAAGCTATCCAAAATTTTTGAGTTTCCGAAGAATTTACATCTTGTATTAAGGAATGGAAGTTAATAATGTAGTAAGTATTGTTCTCACTGCGCATAGGTGAAATCACAACATCATAGCTTGAAGAACCAAATTCGTTCTCTAATTGAAGTGTGTCTTTTGCAATTGTTTCGAATTTCCTAACATCTGCAAAAATTCGTTGTAGTGTAAGAAGCTTTTCTTCATCGAATAGTTCAAAGAAATTTGCTTGTGCGTTCGATTTAGGAAGTAGTTTCTTGAATTCCTGACTAAACGCAATAATCCTACCCCCTTTATCAATTATAACCGAGGGTATTCCGCTTAAATTTGTGCTCGATGTTTTTGTCTTAATGTTATCTGTCATATTTTCTAATATAAAACTTTACGAATCTCTGAATAAGGAGTAAAAGTTCTTGTACCTAATATTTGTCTAACTCTATAATATAGATAGCCACTAACCGGATTATAATCAATGAATGAAGTTTGATCTGAACTGACACTGCCTATTTCAACAAATTCACCGGAGGTGCCAACTTTACGTTCAACAATTGTTCCTTTTGATAAAGAATGACTATTATCCTTCCATGATAATTGTAGAGCACCATTTAGGTAACCGGCACTTAATTCTGTTGGAGCAGTAACATCAGTATAAAATGTAGTTATTGTAGCTACATTCGAATAAGAACTCATGGTTGTTTGAGTGAAATAAGCAACACGATAACTGTAAGATACGCTTGGTGAAACAGAATTGTCATAATACTCGGTAACGTTAGGACCTTCCGTTATTTTAATTATTTTAAATTCATTCGTAAAAGGATCGGTTCTTTCTATTTGAAATGCAATCTCATTCACGGAAAAATCTACCCACCGGAGATGTACAGTACTTGAACCAATCGCTTCAGCTTGCAAATTCCAAGGACCGTCCGGTAAACTACCGGTGCTAACTACGTTACTACTAATCGAAGGACCAGATTCATTATAAGCAGTAACGTAATATGAATACTCTTGATATTGAGAAAGATTTCCGTCAATTGTACTTATCGTGTTGGATGGAAGTACTTTAATTTTTCTGAAAGGAATTTCTGTACCATTGATAACATCTCTTCTCCATAACTCGAATCCTTTTTCGTTTTTTGAATTATCATTCCACTTGAGAATTACGGAGTTACTTCCGTAACGAGTTAAAATCAAATTTGTTGGAGCCTGGGGTTCTTTATCTTTCACATAAATATTTTCCTGCAGTTTACTTTCCTTAGATTTCCCGGTTTTGTTATAGACCTTAAGAGTGTAATTTATTCTTGTATGAATCAGCATTGAATCAACTTCGAGATAAACTATAGGGTTTGTGGCATCAGTGTTTTGAACATATTTTTTTGTAAATACTTTATTCACATATAATTCATAGAATGATAACCCCTGCCCGCCAGCGCCGTCTGCTGCTTGATAATTAATTACATTCTTTCCAACCTTCACAGTATCGTTTGTTTTCGGGCTGAACACTTCAATTGTTGGTGTTGTAGATGTCTGAGTATCAGAAATAGACTCGACACAACCGTACAATAACCCGATTATTACTAACATTGGTGAAAGGTAAGAGAATATTTTTTCTTTCAGTCTTATCATTAGTTTTCTAATTAACATTTTATGTGATGTAATTTACTAAATGAGAATCAGTTTTTATAATATATAATGAATATCTTTTTGCGAAAATACTTGTAGTATCTTTTATTTCTGTGTTTGAATCTGATATTTGTTGGAAGAAGTGAAAAAGAGGCTTTCGTAGGTTGGTATCGGGCACTATTTTATAGAATTCGGGAATCATCGGAACACGTAATATTTTTTCCATTGTAGGTAAAAAATTGAATATCAACTATCAACATTTTCATAATCCACAAGTAGAGAACGTGTTTCGTGTGCTTCCATCTTATCAAGATAGAAATATATTGACTGTCCATCATCAGCCAATTTATATCTTGGGATTTTTGTGTTAATGATGTCTGAAGAGATTTCAACATTCTTAACTTTCTTATTAAGATAAACCTGAGCAACTAATTCACTAACTTTCTCATCCCTCGGATTAGTAAACTCAACAGCAATTCTACGTTTACTTCTAGTTTCATATCTTACTTCAACGCCCTGTCTTTTCACCCACCAACTTTGTAGATCATTCAATGAAGCGATCCACATTTTTTTATTAGTTGCATATCGCAAAACATCACGTACAACCGAAGCATATTGAGGTTGAAGTTGATACTCCGTATGAACTTTAAAAACATAAAGTCCGCCTTCAAACAAAACACGGTCAACATCTTCTTCATATGTGTAACGTTGATAATTAGTATTTACTAAACCGTAATTGCGAACAACTTCATAATCATCGCGAGCAGTTTTGGTAATAATCATTATAGGTTTATTATTCCGGATTCTAACCTCAGGAACAGACCGATCAGTTAATGAATCGGTGACTAAGAACTCTAAATTCTGTGATGCCATTGCCTGCAATGTGTTGTCATCATAATAACCATTCAGAGGCATTATGGCTTTAATTCTTTTCCCTGAGATTTTACTTAGTGTATCTGTTGCAAACTTGATAGTTGAGAATTGTACTTCTTTACTAAATAATTTATTAATTGTGTCTTGGGGTGATTCTATGTAGCCCAAATCAAGAATAGCCCCAATGGACCCTTTCTTTGCCAAAGATTTGACCAAACCTGCATTTTCTATTGCCACATTTGGATCTATGAAGAATGTGGTTGGTGTTTGATTATAATTGAGAATATTTGTGAGATTGTTAATATTCCAAGGTTGCTCATTTATTGTGGGAATTAAGACTAATGCAGCATCATACTGTGATGGCCAATCTTTTACAAATGCGGTTGGTTGATATGTTAACCAATTAACCGAATTGTTAAATAATTTTTCAAAGTAGATATAATCTTTCTGAACACCAATTACAGAATTTATCTCAAATCCGTACCAGACGAATCTTCCTTTACCATAATTTCCGTAGGAAATACCGGCACTTTTCTGAATTTCTTCACGAACTAATCCGGCTTCCCTTCTGAAATCATACCAAAAACTAACTTGGGTTGTTCTTGGTTCTAATACCTCGGCATAAATTGGACGATCCCAAGTTGCTATCTTTAAGGCATATCCGGCCGGTATCTGTGCGGTAATTGGAAGATTTCCGCGAAGTGTGTGAACTTTATATGATTCTTCAGGCTTTATATCACGGTTGAAATTCATCCCGAAAACTTCTTTAAAGAAATTCCAACCCCTCCACTTTCCTTCAGCAGAAAAGGTAGCAGGACCACCGGTAACAAATAAACTACCTCCATTTTCAACATATCGTTTGAGCTGCATAATTTCTTTGTCGCTCAAAGATTTTGATCCTGGAAGAACAATTAATTTATAACCGAAATGTTTTCCAAGTTCTATCGTTTGATCGGAAATGATATCATAATTTAATTTGGCGTTTTTAATAAATTTTTTCCAAGTATCAACATTATCCCTAAGCCATGTACTTCCGGAGGGTAACATATTTTCTGTGTACTTTGAATAAAGTATTGCGGCTTCTCCTTTATTCTCGTCGGAAAGAATTTTTAGATTTTCCCTAGTTGGTAAAATTTCCCGGAGTTCATAGTCCCCATAAATGTTTTTAACTATGAGTAAAAAAACCAGAATAGCAGAGATTAGTAATACTAATCCACTAAGAAAAATAATAAAATAATTTACTTTAAGCCCTTTGGCTTCTTTTACCGCCACCTTAAATTATCCTCTTGTTTACGATCGGGTTGAGATGGTTCCACATATCCTTCATTAGTATAACGCATAAACTTTTTCTTAGAAGAAGTACGTTCAGGCTCATAATTACGTGAAGTCTCGCCTGTTGGCTTTTGATATCTCTCCCCATATGTTGGTGGAGATGTTCCAACAAAGGTTGGTTTTAACTCCGGACCTCGAGCTTGTTCTTCAGGTTGCGGATAAGCTGGTTGACGTGAGTACTCATGACCAAACTCTTGTTGTGGAACTTCAAATGATCTTCGTTCGTGTGTCGTCCTCTGTTCTGCCATTAATGGAGCCGGGGCAATCAATTCGGCAGGTAAAGCAGCAGGTTGAGCAGCTTGTGCAGCAACTCCCTTCCGTTCTCTAACTTTGTAGAGGATGTACGCACCGACAGCGAGTATAAAGGTTGATATAGTAGCAACCAAAATGATAAGAGAAAGTATTGGAATTAATTCCATGTTGACCTCATATTAAAATCTTTTTTATCTTGGACTAATTGTACTCTGAACAACTTTAGAAGGAGATCCTGGTGTACCTCCGGGACCGGTTCTCTCGAGTTTTCCCCAGGTCATTCTAACTCCAAGAAATTCTTCTAGGGTTGCCATTGCTTTTGTTACATCTATCAAAAGAATAAATACTATTCTGTAAATAATTGCATAAGGGACTAATCTAAATTCTTCTTTTTCTGCTGCAATACAATATATTGCTGACATCAAATCTAAAACTGCAATTCCCATCCACCAGAGAAAGATGAAACTAGAGAGTCCATAAAAAATAGCAACAATGATGAAATAAAGATTAACAAAAATATTCATTGCAGGCCAAACCAATGCTTCATAAAACATAGACCACATAATCAAACTATTATTGAAATTCACAGTAGGATTAAAAAGGTAACGTTTATGTTTTCTGATAGCTTGAAGAATCCCTCGGGTCCATCTATACCTTTGCTTCAATAACTGATAAATTGTAACCGGTGCTTCTGTATAAGCGATAGCATTGGGCTCATAAATAATTCTCCAACCATGAGCTAAAATTTTAAGAGTAACATCTGCATCTTCAGCAAATGTATCACTCGAATAGAATCCGGCATCTCTCAAAGCTGTTTTTCTAAATAAACCTATAGGACCTGGGATAATATTTACCATCTGTATAAAACCTTGAGCGCTGCGAGCCATGTTCAACCCTTCCAAATACTCAAGTGCTTGAAGATCGGTTAATATTTTTTTCCTATTCTGTACCTTGACATTTCCGGCAACTGCACCTACGGCGGGGTCAATAAAATGTCTAACAGCCATTTTTAGGGTATCAGGTGATAATTGTGAATCTCCATCCATGCATAAAACAAATTGCGCTTCGGAATATTGAATACCGGCATTCAGGGCTTTGGCTTTTCCACCATTTGGTTTGTTTATCAGAGAAACTTTAACTAACCCGCTTCTCCCTCTTTGGTTACCAACTAATGACTCTCCAACCAGCGATGTATTATCCGTTGAGCCATCATTAACAATAATAATTTCATAATTAGGATAATCGATATCAAGCAAAGATTCAATCGAATGCCTAAGGACTATACCTTCGTTGAATACTGGAACTATGATAGATATGAATGGATAATACCCTTCTTTTTTTTCTACGGTGTATCTTGTGTTATAAAAATAAGCCATAAATAGTATGGCAAAATATCTAATAAGAAGAATGAATAAAAATATAACCAAGGATACGATTGATGAGTATACAAATAATCCGCTCCATGTTAGTACTGTAAGCGGTAGAGTGAGTATGATTGTAATAATTAAGAGCAATGAAACAAATCCTGATATGAAAATCGCTCTTAACTTTTCAGCGCCAAGATTTCTTTTGGGAAGCTTAACTTCCCTGTTATCAAGGGCTATTTGATATTTTTGATTTTTTGTATCCACAATTATTCTGGAATTGGATTATATTCAATTTTAATAAACAATCATAGTGCCATAAAATCAAGCGATTAATTCACAAATTCAATACTTTTCAGCAGAGTAGCTGTCCCAAGATAAAATTATTCTTTTTTCTGACTCATTAAGAAACAACCACAGAAGGAATATAATTTTTTTTATAACTTATTGCAAGAAAATAAGTTAAAAGTAACTCTTAAAGGAAGAGTGCAGTGTAATCTCATAAATCGTTTTTATTAATAGGATGTATTATTTGAAAATTTTTTATAAGCATCCATAATTGCATTGAAAAGAAGTTCACCTACTCGTTCTCCTCCTTGATATGTGAAGTGTGAATAATCCCTCAGAGCCTGAGGCGGTGCTGCACTCACCCATGTATTCATCGAATTATTTCCGCCCATTGCTTCCCATAAATTCCAAAATGCTACCCCGGTTCTTTCTGCAATTTTTTTTTGTGCTTCAAGTAATAGCGGTATATCCGGATTTGTAATAAATTGACTTCCTCTCTTCACTGTTTTATCCGCTGTACTTACTATTAAAAAACTTGTCTTTGGAAAAGATCTTTTAAAATCTTCAATGATGTTAACCATTTTATTCTCATATACAGAATAGACGCCTTTATTTGGCGAAGAGACGTTGGCTCCATAATTAAGAATAATCAGATCATATAAAAGATGTTTATTGAATTCCTGTAAAATCTTTGGAGATAGCTCTTGTAATGATGCACCGGAATTTCCCCTCATAGCAAAATTATCAACATATATTCCTGTCATAGATTCAAGACTAACACCATAAAAATTAGGGCTTGTCCCTGAGAGGAATTGCAAATAAAATGTTGTTGAATTATTCGTGAGGATGGTCAATTCCTTTACGTCATTACCTGATTCAAGATTAACCTTAATTGGAGTTCCTTGATCAATTTTGTATTGAATCTTTGTGCTTTTATCAGCATTGCTATAAAATATTCTTACGATGTCAAACGAATTTATTGCTTTAAAAGTTTGAGTGGTTTCATATTTCACCCAACTATTTGGTTTTGGTATAGCAAGTGTTCCATTTATGCCAAATTGTAATTGTTCCGGGTTCCTTGTTATGAAAGAGAGATAGTTCCAGTCATCAGAATACGATTGATAGATTGTTCTTTTCATCCGGTAATCATCAGCAATTATTGAAAGATATCCTACTCCCTTACCCGAAAAATTCTCCTGAAAATTATTTCTTAAATACTCGGTGATAATATCTCCCAGAAGTAGAGAATCACCGTAATGTGCAATTCTTACTTTTTTAGTTTTAACATGCTTTAATGCGTTAAAAAAATGGCTCATCTGTTCGAGATTTCCTGTGAGAGGAACTGCTCTTCCAAGTTTAGGTTGAGGTGAATATAGATTATCATGCTTCACTGTTTCCAAACTAAAACCGAATAAATTTGCCCGGATAAATGATGAATGCCTGGTCGAACAATTGTTTGTATAAATTACATTATTCTGTTTAGTAGCAGGAGTATTAATAAGTGCAATACTAAACCATACTGATATCGACAATGTGAAAAAGACTGTATTAATTAGATACTTTTGCTTCATTATTTTGAACCTGGTAAAATGTAGAGAAATAATTTCATTTTTATTAATATACTAAAAATAACGTATAAGGTTTGATTCAATTATTCATAAGAGAGGGTTAAATAAGTTCTCTTTCTTGTAATGAATTTAGAAAACACCCCAATAAGCAATTATCGAAGCAGAATAATTTTTATAACTAGAATCATATCGGAAACTGTTGCCATAACCAAGCCTTCCCGTGAGTATTAAACTTGCAATAGGATTATATGTTACTTCTCCAAATATTTCACTGATTATAAAATCGACAGATGGAACGTATCCAATCTTACCACCTACTCTAATTTTATATTTCTTATACGCCCAGTTCCACTCTGTCCATAGATTATGGGAGTCAAAATTTTGCGGAGAGTAATAAAAGGAAGAAATGAAAGCAAAGTCAGAGAAATAATATTCATATCCAAAAATACCGTTCTCTAAGAATCTCTTTCCAAGGCGTATTTGTAAGTCATTTCCTTCGTTGTTGTCACCTAAGTTAAAATAATTATAATAACCTGAGAATCGAACCAAATTACGGTAGTTATAAAACGCATTTAGACGATAATAGTTTGCGTTAATTCGAAAAGGAATCAAGTTAGGTGAATATAGAATCATCCGGGCATCATTATTTTCATATGAAAGAATAAAAGAAAATTCATCCTGCTTTGCATAGCGCAACGCAGCGTCTCCAATTTTTCGATCCGGTTCGCCGAATATATTTAACACCCCGTAACTTCCGGTTAGAGAAATGTATTGAGAAAAAAATATAGCAGCTAATCCTTTGAATTGAGTGAAATCCCTATTTATTATTGAGTTACTTAAATTTGTGCGCGCCCAGGAAGCGCCAACAGAAAGAAACCCGATGAATCCTGCGTCCAAACGCATTCCGTAATTCCAAAATTGAAATTTCTGATTATCGAGATAGAAAGAGGAAAACGGCAATAAACCAACATTCGTTGGTAGAAAAAGTAAAAAGAAATTACCAATGCTTGATAAACCTCGACCTATACCCGATGGAGGTAACCAACTTATCCTTTCTTTTACCATGCGCTGCTCTGATGTGTCCACTGCAGATTCTAGCAGGTCCTTATAAATACTCTTGGCATCACCATATCTTTCAGCCATAACATATGCATCACCTAAATATAAACGCCTTTGATTCAGATATTTCTTGAGATCAGGATTAGAAATAGTATTGTTCATTTCGTTAAATATTTCTTCTGCTTTATCTAACTTTTTATCTTTCACGTAATATTCACCTAAAAAAACAAGCTTCTGATCGATAAGTTCTTTCTGGTTTTCGTCTTGAGCTTTAGATTTTAGTCCACGATAAATTTCTTCAGCTTTCGAAAGTTGATTAGCCAAAGCATACATATCGGCTAAAAATAATCGAGCTTCATCATCATCAGGTGAGATTTTACTCAGATTATCAAATTCTTGAATTGCTTTTGTAGAATCATTATTAAGGTAGTAATTTTTTGCACGGAGTAAGGCAATCGAAAAATCGAATCGTTCGTCAAGAGCTTTACTGTAAGCATCAATCGCTTTTGAATAATTTTTTGAGCAAGAACAGATTGCTGCATATGCTATCAACTCGTCACGAGAAAGTGCGGTTCGTTTAGATATATATTCATCGTATTTTAATAACGCCTCATCACATTTACCTTCCATAGAAAGTTTTTCTGCCTCACCTCTTATTTCAAAGACTTTCAGTTCATCATATGCTGTTTGATGTAATGCCAAATCATTTTCCGCACTCTCAACATCAAAACTCTTTGGATATAATTGTTTGGCAATTTCTAAATATTTTTTTGCCTCCGGAAAATTTTTTTGCCATGCATAGAGCGAAATTAATGCGGTTAGTGCGTTTAACTCGTTTGGGCGATTATTGATCACATTTAAAAGATATTTCTCTGCAGAGTGTAAATCATTTACAGTCCATACACCAATTTGTCCTCTTAATAGCTGGTAGTCTAAATTATTTGGATCAAGTTTTAAAAGTTTATCAATTTGTGCTATGGCTTTTTCCCATTCATAGTTCCAGGCGCAATATTGAGAGTATTTGAAACGTGCGTCCAGATCTTGATCTTCGGGAATATCTTGCAAATACTCGCTTAATACTTCTATTGCACTATCGTAGTAATAAAGATTTCCATATGCCGATGACAATTTTAATACTGCTTCTTTATCTGAAGGATTATTTTTCAATATCCCTGTATACTGATCTACATCGCGGTTAAAAGTGCTGTCACGGTATTCTGTAACAAGCTTATATTGTGTTTTATATTTTTCATTTTCTTGATGAGTTGGAGAAAGATATTGTAGCTGCTGATAAGCTTCTTCGTATCGGTTTGCAGTGATGAGTTCATTAATTAAATCAAAACGTATCTGATCGTTTTCGGGTTCTTGATTCAGAATTCTATAATAACGATCGATTGGATACTCAGTACTTTCAAAAGCACGCCCTTGATATTGCGTTAGATAACCTTGACGTTTCGCGAGATCCAAACCATCCTCTGCTTCCTTGAAATAGGGTTTAAAACCAAGAGAAGATTTAAATGCATCTTCAGCCACTTTAAATTTTCCAAGCCATAGAGTAAAATATCCATATCTACTCCAGATGCGCCAATCGTCTGGGTAACGCTGGGTATATTTTTTAAGAATTCTCTCCCCTTTTATAATTGAACCTGTTTTTGCAAGAATTTCTGTGTATCGAATTATTTCATCAGGCGAGGCATTATCATCTCGTTTTAAATATTCATCGTACCAATCTTCAGCATTTCTCCATTCCTCCAACCAGCGATACGATTTTCCAATTTCCAAATAACTAAAAGCATAATTCGGATCAATTGCAATATCCCGTTTATGTCCATCAATTTTTTGATAAAGCAGCTTATGCCATACTGCTATAACACGATCTAAATCTTGTTTGATTTCATTGTTGGCTGGGTCTAATCTTCTTGCACGTCTCAAATCTAAAACAGAATATTGATATTGAATTCTCTTCTCGAAGCAGAGCCCGCGCAAATGATATCCTTCAGCTATACGTGGATTAGCGGCTATATATTTATTTAATTGATCAACCGCTTCTTCATATCTTCCTTCACGCATCAAATATTGCCCCTGGCGTTTTAATGCGTCAAGTCTATTCTGCCCTTGAATTGTGCTCGTCAAAGCAAGAACTGAGAATAGAATTATATTTAATAAAATTTTCATTACCCTATAAATTTATTGAGCGGCTGATAATTGCGCATCGAGTCTACATCGGAATTCACAACTAACTCCATCATGAAGTCTGCATTCTCAACGCGGTCATCCACTTCAATATTATATATGGAAATAAAATCTAAGATTGCACTTATGTAATTCTGATCATGACTGGGTAAATTGTTTTGCATATTTGACATCAGATCAATAGCGCTCTTCAGACTGCCTCTTACTAATAGGACAATAATTTTATTATCCACAACACAGATTTTATCTTTTTTACTAGTTGAAAGGCGAATGGCATTTTGTAATTGATGAATGGTCAACAAACCTCTTAATTGTGCGGCAGGATCAAGCTTGAATGAAATTAGATTGAAGTTTTGCCCTGTACTTTTATATAGTGCTATTTGATTATTGAGTATCAGAAGAAAATCATTATAATTATAAACGTTAGAGAAAGCGTACGGTTCAGTTGGTACTTCTATTCTAGTAGGTTTATTAAAACTGCGCCCTCGAGGCATACTTGGAAGTTCTTCAATAGTTTTTGTTGGAGGAGAAAATTCTGTTGTTACTCCTTTGTATGGTTCAATTTTATAATTAGCCGTGAACTGTCCTTCGGTGTGACCCACATTTGGAGTGATTATAACTTTTCCACCTTGAAAACGTTCCTCTTTTGTCTCTCCTTCTTTTTTTAACTCGATGGTAGCGGTTACATGTTGAGAAAGTCCTTCAACAATTGATTGAGCTCTTTTTGTTGCAGGTTCGCTAATAATGAACAAACTTGTGATATCTTTCTCTTCGATAGTTTCTAATGTATGAACAAAAGCATTTTGCAGATAATTCAGGTTCTTGAAGCCGACAAATGGAGTTAGCTCATCAAAAATAATTCTAGCGGGATGGTATTGATCAACTACTGTAATAATATCATTGAAATATTCAACCAGATAATCATCATAATTATACATATCGTAAATTCCATTCGGTGGTGCAACACGCACAACGATAATAAGATTTTGATTCATATATGATTGTATATCAAAATTCAAAGATGCGGCTTGAATCATTAAATCTTTTGGGCGCATTAAGGTGAAGTATAAACACACTTCGGATGCTTTTGCAGCTTCAAGTGCAAATTGTAATCCGATCAGTGTTCTTCCCGATTTCCGTGGACCAACAACTATGTAGCTGCCGCCTCTATAAATTCCACCCCAATTTTTATCAATGAAAGAAAAACCTGATTGAATACGTCGTATCGCTCCGGTCATATTATTAACCCTTCTTATATTTTACGTATTAATAAAACCAACTAATATGCCAGTAAAAACCAATTATTCATTCAAAAATAAGCACTGAAATTGCCGTTAAAATCTAAAAGTGAGAATAGAGAATTGGCTGCATCAAAATAGGGCACGGTGTATAAATCACTTCCGCTCCGATAAATTTCCAAAAACAAATATCGCGGTAGCGTTTCCGGTTATAGTTGGCTCGTTTGTTATGTAATCCATTCTGTCATCTCTGTAATAATCTTCATTCGTCTGGAATTTGGCATACTTATCCGGTTGATCATAGACGATTTTCATCTTATCTAAAAATTCTTTTTTTGCCGGACCTGCTGCAAATCCGCCCGGCAGTCTCCCTTTTATCTTCGCAATCTGATGATGGAAATATTTTGTAAAATTCTTTCCCGTATTTGAAATAAAACTTATACCCCACGGATTTCTACCAAGGATGAAATCTCTCTGAAATACTGCGACCGAATCAAACTTGTTATCATTCGTTAATTTCTTATAAAGAATGTTTTGCAAAGTGATACCAAGTAAAGTAACATTCGTTCCCCAGCTTATATCAGTTCCTTTACCAAAAAGATTATTGTCTTTATTTTTATTGAACACTTCAAGATTATTTTTTATATAATCTGTAAACCGGGGTATGAATTTTGCAAGTCGGTAATGAGCAAGTGAATTAATATTTCCCCAACTCCACCAAAAATCTGAATTGGCAGAATCGGCATAAGTAGTTGCATCATTCAGATAGGATGCTTTGAATGTTGTCATATAAAGTTCTATTGCACCGAGAGCAAGTTTGCCCTCATATTTTTTGTCTAAATACTGTCCGCTGCCGCTGCTATCAACATCGGCAACTTTATCTTTGATCGAATAGATATTTTCCGCCGCTGAAATACACAGATTAGAAAATTCGGGATAGTGTAATTTATCTTTCCATATTCTTGAAGCAAGCGCCATTGTTGCAGAGTAGATACCAATAAGATTTTTCCCCATTCCAACAAATGCAGGACGGTCAAATCCGAGTTGATCTTCTTCGGGCAAACGCCAGCCAACATCATGATCACGTAAATCTTGTACTTGTGTAATTAGTTTATTCTTGTCATAGTAACTGCGCAACATCCAATCGAGACCAACTTTTGCTTCTTCCAGAATATCGGGAGTTCCATTTTTATTGTTATCAAATCCAAACTTAACAGGATCAAAATCGTAAGAGAACAACAACATATAAGTTGCAAACGCCGTTGTATTGAGAAATTTAACATAGTCACCTGCATCATGCCAGCCGCCGGTAACATCAATGGTCTTTGCAATAGTCCGATCGCCATCAATCATACTTGTAGCATCGGAAATGTGGCAAACATTATGAAGGAACGGGTCCGTGTATCCGCATCGTTGTACTCTGAAGAATTGAAGAAGAGAATCAGCCAGTCCATCGAAAACATTAACACTAATTTTAAATGGAAAAGTTTTCTGTTGAGCGTATTGGATGTAATACTCGCCAACAGTTTTGATCTTACTGAAGTCGATTGAATAAGTGAATGGAAAATCCCCGTATGTGCCAAGATTCTTTTCAAAAAAAGCAGAATAAACCTTCTCTCCACTCTTAGTATTAAAAATAGAAATTGTTCTCCCATCCAACTTATTGTATGAAAGAATAACAGCTGTTTTAAGACCATTGGGAGTAAATCCAAGCTGATTGAACCTGATATATATTTCCGGTTCAGCTTGAAGATTTAATGAGCAGCTCGGGACAATAACTAAGATTGCAAAATAAATAATTATGATAACACGATGAGACATTGGATCTTTTCCTTATAGCGGGAATATTTTCTAAGGATATATTATGAAGTCACCTTACGCAGTCTTTGTTTATACAAGCGTTCTCCCAAAGGGATCCCATTGGGATTCACTCCACTTCATTCAGAATGACAATTTTGGTGAGGTTAATAATTAAATGCTGCATTCCAAATACTATTGGGTTAAGAAATTGTTAAGTAATGGGTGCAAATGGTTTTTGGTCAATATTTAATTAATCCAACGACTTGCATTCAAAATTGTTAAACCGATAATTTCTTTTTTTTCGTAGCGAATAATAATTTCATCTTCCGTCATCTCAGAATCGTCAGCATGGTTAGGTTTCTTAAAATGTAAATAAAGAACATCGGCTTCACTGTCGTAAGAGGTCCATACTGTTTTGTGCTTTAAAAAATAGGGAAGAACTTCTTTAATCTCTATGAGTTCTGTTGTTTCCATAATTTTTTTTCTTTTGAAAATTCTTGTTTCTTAGTTGAGGGTATCTCTAAAGTATTTCAAGAGCAATTTTTGGGTTAAACCGCCAAACGTTTTCTATGTAAACTTACTAATAAAATTATACATTCCAAACACTATTGGCTTAAGAAATTGTTAAGTAACGGGTGCAAGCAAATCTTTCTAAATACAAATCATTCGTTATTAGAACATTTCCATCTAAGTCTGCATAATCTACTAATGATGCAAATTGAATTGCCGCCGATATCGCGCAAGACGTTTCTGTTGTCATACAACCAAGCATTACTTGTGATCTTTCAGATAACCATGCGCTGCTCTTCAAATCTTCTTTTTTGAACGGCTGCTCAATCAATAATACTAAATAAAACCGGCTTAGGAATATCTTTGTTGTGGAAAGGAATGGTAATACGTAAGTGAAGTTTTTCTCGATGTTTCATTTGAACATGACTTCCGGTTTGATGATGAATATAGAATCCGCTTTTTTCTAATATCCTTATAATTCACGTTACGCAGTCCACATGAAAAAACTTAGCCACTAAGGCACAAAGACACAAAATCTTCACAAAGTTTATGTTTTTCTTGGTGAAACCTTTGTGCCTTAGAGTCTTCGTGGCGAATCTTTCCTTTCTGCGTAACATGAGCTTATAATTTCTTTTGCTTTTAGTACAGGTAATCCATCGCTCATGCATAACCTACCGAAACGGAAATTCTTTCTTTAATAGGTTCTGCTTTTGTTTGAATGTCTTTGGGTAATTCTTCTCTGTCTTGAATAAGTCCTTCGCAATGACAGAAGGGGTTTGTGCAAAGATTAAGTTTGTCAAGTCCTAAATTTTGTTTACTATATTATGCTCTATAACCTTTGCTGTCTGAGCGCTCAGCAACTTTTTCTTTCAACCAGCGCTGAAGCAGCATGGTTGAAGAAATTCCTTCATTATGAGCTATTTTTAATAAATGCTTGGCGGTATCACCTTTAACATTTATTACAAATGCACGTTTGGTAATATTCACTTCCGACTCTACTTGTTTAATAGCTGATAGTTTTTCGCCCATATCATTTTGCTCAAAATAGTCTATTAATGATTCATACACTTTCAGGCTTGCCTGCCGGACAGGCAGGTTATCTCTTTTTTGTTTTGACATATAATCTTCTCTCTTTCTGCGCCATATCACGTGCGCTAAGAATCATAATTTCTTTAGATTCAGGTTTATAAATAAACAATACTGCTAAATATCGACCGGCATTTGTTTTTCCCAGTGCAATATATACATCTTCATTCTTACGATCTCCTTTTTCTAGAAATCTTATCTGGGGTGAATTATACAAAATTTCCTCCACTTCATCAATACTGACGCGATGTTTGGATGCAATCTTTTCAACAATCTCATCTATCCATACAATACCTTTAAACTTCAGCAAAATTTTTACCCCTGCATATTAACTTTTTGGAGTTTTTGCAATAAATTAGATACAGATTTCTCCCTCGAGGACTCAGTCGCAGTGACACTTAATTGCATCCGCTACCATTGCCCGCGCTTCGTCCAGATCTTCTCCATAAGTAATAATACTTGGTAAAGCTGGTACTATAGCCATATACCCTCCCTTGTCAATCGGTTCAAAAAATACTGTATAATCCAAAGCTTTCATTTTCTCCTCAACTTTTTATCTAAAATACGTAAAAAAAAATTGACATCAAGGGAATTTGCTCATCTCTAAAATAGAGAAGGTCGCCAAGATTGGTGACCTTCTCATAACTATTGAATCTATTTTTTTCTAATCTGTTCTATACAAAGTATGCTTGGTGACATGCGTAAAGAGCAAGACCAATAACCGCAACTATAACAAACAAAAATATTGTTGCACTTAATTTTTTCATGTTATACCTCTCTTTTTTTAAGTTATCTGATATTTTCAATTATTTAATTAATATCATTTTCTTAACTGCAACAAAATTGCCTGCGGTAATTCTATAAATATAAGTCCCGCTTGCTACTTTGAAACTGTTATTATCGTCTCCATTCCAATCTACTGAATGATTGCCTGCAGACATCTCGTTGTTAATGAGTGCCTTTACTTCCCGTCCTAGCATATCGTAAACTTTAATGCTTACGTATGAATTCTGTGGAAGTGCGTAAGTGATCTTGGTGGTTGGATTGAATGGATTCGGATAATTTTGTGATAACTCAAACTGAGTTGGGATAACTTCTTTATCTTCTACTGCTGTTACTGAATTGTTAACTTTAAACTGACCGGTACCGGAATAATAAGATGTATTTCCAGTTCCATCTTTTGAACGAACTTTCCAGAAATAGCTCTTCCCACCTTCCAAACCACTAACTACCATATTTGATTTAGCAGAACTGAATATTTTTGCACTTTGGAAGTTTGGATTCTCGGCCAGTTGTAATTCATACGTAGTGTTAGCGGCGGTTGGTGCTGGTAATACCCATGATAACATTGGTGATGCAGTATTTACTGTAACATTGTTAGGACCGCCAACCAATGGCTGAACTATTGATGGTGAACCTGTATTTACTGTGAATGACCATGGTGATGTATATGAAGTAGAGCCATTATTAAATACAGCTAATACTTTCCAGTAATAGGTTGCACCGTTTGTTAAGCCGGTTAGTGTTTTATATTGTGTCGTAATTCCGGTGACTGTTGTAGGACTTGCAAATACATCCGACTGACTATACATTAATGTATAACTCTGCAAACCGGCAGATGAACCATCCAAATACCAATATAAAGTTACAGAAGTACTGTATACAGTTGAACCATCTGAAGGAGAAGATAATACTACTGACGCACCACTTGAACCTCCAACTACTGTAAATGAACCTTCGCCAAGGGAATTAAAGGATGTTGTTCCATCAGCATATACTGCCCAATAGTAAGTAGCTCCATAAGTTAAATCTACATCAATTGTTTTCGAGAAAGTTGATGTGCTTAAACTACTGTAGACGCCATCTGTTGCATCAGGTGCCCCAGGATTAAAAGTTAACCATGTATCAGATGATGCTTTTTTGTATTTAACTGTATATCCTGTAATTCCAAGACTCGATCCTTCAAGATACCAATACAAAGTTGGACGATTTGTATAAACTGTTGGGTTACCTATCGGATAACTTGCAACTGCGTAACTTGCTGTTGTTCCGCCGGCAACTACAAATGATTCTTCTGATGACCAACCTGAAGTTTGTGCAGGAGTACTAGCATTATATGAACGAACTTTCCAATTATAAGTCTTACCAGGGGTCAAACCGGAAATTTGTCGATATAATTGGTCCGTAACTACTGTTGAATAAAAATCACCATTATCAGTTCCATTAGGATGTGTTGGATCCTCTGTTAATTCAATTGTATATCTCAATCCTGTAGCAGCAGTCGGTAAATACCAATATAAATATGGTGCCGTTGTATAAACTGTTACACCACCAGTTGGGTATGAAGG
>Ga0265292_1001645_pt1 | contig 18734 bp, 13 predicted proteins | sample Munlanlewell296A_FD_189080 | JGI IMG/M metagenome (GOLD analysis project Ga0265292, IMG submission 189080) | Leachate microbial communities from a municipal landfill in Southern Ontario, Canada - Leachate well 296A | ecosystem: Engineered > Solid waste > Landfill > Unclassified | place: Canada... | reverse complement strand
AAGCGGGATAACAGCAGGGATGGGTGTTAGGATACTGAAGAACATAATGTTTGACTACGCATACCTTTCATTTGGCGAACTGGGAGGATCCCACAGAGTCAGTTTGACCTACAAATTCTGGTGTCCCGGTCAAGCTGTTGAGGAACAGCCAGAGTCAATGGTTGACCCTCATGTTATCATCCTTGAAAAGTTAATCGTTCTTGAAGATACTCATTTCGAATTCGATTCGTCGACTCTTACAAAAGACGGTGCCAGGATAGTGATAGAAAATACCCAGGTTCTGAAAGACAATCCTGTAGCTAAAATCCGTATTGCTGGGTACGCCTCTGCTTCAGGTGCCGAAGAGTATAACCAAAAATTGAGCGAAAGAAGAGCAAACGCTATTAAAGAAATACTTGTGAAAGTAGGCGGTATTTCGCAGGATAGAATCGCAACAATCGGGTATGGTGAAACACGGCCGGCAATATTTGAACCGATACCCGCGCATATTGACTCTATGGAAGCACAGGCTAATATGCGGGTTCTGTTTGAAATCATAGTGAAATGAGACGAAGTGTAATTCTTCGGGTGGTGGAATGTGGCAAAATTAAACTAAAAAAGATATTAAAATGTTAATGGAAAGAAAGGTATAATCTACCTTGAAAGAAGCAGAACTAAAACTATGCCAAATACAATATTGTTAGTAGACGATGATGTAGAATTCAGGGAAGAGTTTAAGTATTTTCTGGAGGGATATAATGTTATAGAAGCATCGTCTGGAAAAGAAGCTATAAGTATATTAAAAAAACCAAATGAAATAGATCTTGTAATTTTAGATGTCATGATGCCCGGGTTGAATGGCATTGAAGTGTTAAAGGAAATAAAGCAGTTAGAACCGGGGGTTGGCGTTATTATTATTACCGGATACAGTTCAAAAGATAAAGCGGTAGAAGCATTACGGGGTAAAGCAGATGATTACCTTGAAAAGCCGGTAGATCCTGAAAAAGTACAAAAAATCATTGCCGCTGCATTGGAAAAAACGCTTAGCCTTCCGGATATTGACAGTATGGATACAGCCGGTAAAATGGAGCGTGTCTGTCAATATATACAAAGAAATGCGTTTAAAAAAATATCGCTTCAGGATGTCTCGGAGGCAGTATTCCTTAGCCCTAAATATATTAGCCGTGCATTTGGGAAAATTAAGGGTATGAATTTTAATGAATATAAAACAAAAGTTAAGTTTAATATTGCCCAAAAATTATTGAAGAAAACATGTTATAACATAAATCAGATATCGGATAAACTCGGGTTTCAAAATCCGGAATCGTTTATGCGCATGTTTAAAAAAATGAATGGGAGTACGCCTACGGACTTCCGGAAAAAATTGAAAATAATGAAAAAGAAGAAAGTTAAACATGGCAAGAAAACTAAAAAGTAGAGTAGTATCAAATCTTGTTCATATGTCCACGTTCCCGGAGTTGAATCCCAATCCTATCATTGAGATTAATTATAAGTGCAATCAAGTATTATACCTTAACCCTGCAATAAAACAATTGTTTCCGGATATAGAAGAAAAAGGTGCTAATCATCCGTGGTTTAAGGGTTTAAAACAGCGTAAAGGGTTCAAAAAGAATAAGGATGAGAGTATTTACAGATATATAAAAATAAAGGATCTGTTTTATAAACAAAACATATATTTTGTGAACTCTCAGCAGGTTATGCGGATTTATGGGGAAAACATTACGGAACGCATGCATTTTTATGAAACTATGCGGAATTCTGAATTACGTTTTCGCCGTCTTTTTGAAACAGCGCAGGATGGGATTTTAATTCTCCATGCAAATACTGGACGGATAACAGAAGTCAATCCTTTCCTGATAGACATGCTGGGGTATTCGAGAAAAGAGTTTTTAGGGAAAAGGCTTTGGGAGATCGGGCTTATTCAGGATATTGATGCTTCCCGGCGTGCGTTTTCAGAACTACAGAATAAATCATATATACGTTATGAACACCTACCGCTTAAAACAAAAAACGGAAAAGTGGTGGACGTTGAGTTTGTTAGTAACATATATTCGGTTGGGCATAATAAAGTAATACAGTGTAATATCCGGAATATAACAGACAGAAAAAAAATTGAAAAAAAGTTGGAAGTAGTATATAAAAATCTTGAAAATAAAGTAAGACAGCGTACCATGGAACTACAGAAAACAAACATTCAATTATCTCAGGAAATACAGCATCGCAAACAGACTGAAATTCAAATATTAAACGCACAGAAAGAATTGCTTTCAAGAGAACGCCTTTCTGCTGTAGGAACACTGGCGGCAACAGTGGCACACGAACTGCGCAATCCCCTTGCGGCTATCCAAATGGCAACCTATAATATCAGGAGAAAAGCGCAAAATCCTCTTCTGGACAAACATTTAGAAAATATAGAAAAAAAGATTCTGGAAAGCGATCGGATCATTAATAACCTGTTGTTTTATTCGCGGATAAAAGAACCGCAATATGAAAAGTTAAACATTTATAAAATTATTAATGAATGTGCTATAAGTATGAAGAAACAGGTTCAGAATAAAAAAATTGAAGTTTATAAAGTCCTTGACTCTATCAGAAACATTTCAGTAGAAGCAGATCCATTTCAGGTAAAAGAAGTATTGATCAATCTTTTAAACAATGCCTGTGATGCGGTATCCTCAAAAAAGGGAACCATAGAAATAGTTGCCGGTTTGGAGGGTAAGTTCCTGAAAATAGATATTATAGATAATGGCTCGGGAATTGAAGATGCTGATTTGCACAGAGTATTTGATCCGTTTTTTACGACAAAAGCTAAGGGGACAGGTTTAGGCCTTTCCGTTTGTATGCAAATAATTAACCAGCATAATGGGCGGATGGATATTAAGAGCCAAAAAGATAAGGGTACAACGTTTACTATACGATTGCCTTTGGAAAGATCAAAATAATGATAAAAAACATATTGATAATTGATGATGACAATGAACTCTGCGAAGAGTTGACGGATATTTTGGTAGATGAAGGATATTCCGTAAATACGGCATTTAACGGAACTGAGGGTATGTCCAAGATCAGTAATAACGTATACGATTTAATAATATTGGATTACAAAATGCCGGGTTTAAGCGGAGGCGATGTCCTGAGATTTATGAAGGAGAAGGATATCAATACCAGAGTTATTGTTGTCAGTGGAAAACCCTTTATAGAAAAACAGATAGAAGACGATAATATGTCAGGTTTTGTTTCCTCTATCATAAAAAAACCGTTTGTCATTAATTTCCTTCTTGAAAAAATCAAAACGTACTAACATTTCTTATCAACACTTAATAAGCAGATAAAAGTCAGACAAAAGCAGAGCCAGCCAATTACTATTCTTTGTGGTTTCAATTATTATTGTATCCAAGAGAAAAAGCCGTGATAAAGATAGAGTTCTTTAATCACGAACCAACTTTTTCTAAAAAATTGAAACAGGAGGAAGAAGAAAATGAGTGAAAGAAACAATGGGGAAACGATTTTGGTATTTCTTTTGGGCGGGGCAATAGGTGCATGTTTAGGATTACTCTTTGCACCGCAGTCGGGAGAAGCTACAAGAAAAAAAGGAAAGGATTTTTTCGATAGTATCAGCGAAAGAACCGGCGAACTAATAGAAGAAGGAAAGGAAAAATACGAAGAAATTAAGGCAGCCGTAAAGAAATAGAGTTGCAGGCAAAAGTTTAGTTAAAAAATATGGAGAGGATATAGATTAGAAAAATTATGAAAAAATGTTTAAACGTATTGTTAATTGTTACCGCATCATTGATGATGCAGACTCAGGTATACTCAGCGGCGGTAAATGCAAAACCGTCTTTCAGGATAGCATTCGTGCAAAGTGCAGCGAAAGCGATTAATTACCGGAATTTGAAAGGGCCTGTTGAAATTGATTTTAAGGGTATTGCAATCCTTTCTGATACCAAAGGCGTTGCTGCTGTTAGGAATAACAACGGTGTACTTGAGATTAAAGCAAAATTTGAGAAATTGATAGCACCCACTCAGTTCGGCTCGGAGTATATAACCTACATTTTGTGGGCAATATCTCCGGATGGGCGGGCAACCAATATTGGGGAGTTGATTGTTAAGAATGGTAGAAGTCAACTTAACGCAAAAACGTCTTTACAGGCATTGAGCCTTATTGTTACGGCTGAACCTTACTTTGCTGTTTCACAACCGAGCGATGTTGTGATTTTAGAAAATGTAATCAAGGCCGATAATGTAGCTAAGATTGAAGTAATTGACGCAAAATATGAATTGCTTCCTAAAGGGCAATACGTAAAAAATGTCGTCGCTACGGAATTTCAGCCGAATGTTATGAATAGGAAGATTCCTTTTAATGTCTATCAAGCACAGAACGCCGTGCGGATTGCTAAAGCTGCGGGGGCAGAAACTTATGCAGCTGAGAGCTTCAAAAAAGCAGAACGGCTTCTGGCTTTAGCTGAAACAAAAGAAGGCGGGATAAAAGGCCAGGCTATGACAGCACGTGAAGCTGTTCAAAGCGCAGAGGATAGCCGTTCTATTGCCATAAAACGCCAGGCGGAGGAAGAAAGTGTTTTTGAAAAACAGCAGCAACAAGCTCAGGTTAACAGTGCCAATATCAGAGCAGCCGATGCAACTGCAGAAAAGTTGAAAGCGGAAGATGCTCAATCTAAAGCAGAGCAGGCAAAAATACAGTCGGACAATGAACGTCTCACAGCTCTTACATTAGCCACCAATGCTGTAGCATCCTCAAATAGCTCCCAGGCAGATGCGAAAGCGGCTCGGACAGTAGCTGAGAAATCTAAAGGACAAGCGGATGTTGCTAATAGTAGAGCACAAAAGGCTGAAGGTGAAAAAACTATCCTACGCGCGCAACTCCTGCAACAGTTAAATTCAATTCTGCAAACGCGGGATACAGCCCGGGGCCTTATCGTTAATATGTCCGATGCTCTTTTCCAAACAGGAAGTTCAGAGTTAATGCCGTTGGTACGCGAGAAACTGGCAAAAATAGCGGGGATTATATCATCGCGGCCAGATTTAAAATTGAGCGTTGAAGGGCATACCGATAGCGTTGGAAGCGATGAGTTTAATCAGCAGTTATCAGAAAAACGAGCGCAGGCAGCACGGGATTATCTTGTGAGCCAGGGTGTGTCGGTCAATTCCATTGTGTCACGGGGGTATGGAAAAACTCTACCTATTGAATCAAATACTACATCTCTAGGCCGGGAAAAAAACCGGAGAGTAGAGTTGGTTGTGAGTGGTGAAACTATAGGAACATTAGCAATTGCTAAATGATATCGTAATTTGTGAAAATAGTTTATAGTTTGATTTTATTGACGAGTTTGGTGATAAGTCCCGCATTTGCGGGACTTATCCCTACGTCTGCAGAGAGCACCTACGCCAACCTCCCGTTGAGTTTTGAAGCTAACCGCGGTCAAACCGCAGAGGAAGTAAAGTTTATTGCCCGGGGTAAAGGATACACACTGTTTCTGACTAATTCAGAAGCCGTGTTATCCCGCCAACTTGATGTGGTCCGCATGAAACTTAAAAACGCAAATCCCAACCCTGTGGTCCAAGGACTGGATATGTTGTCAGGTAAAAGTAATTACTTGACCGGTAACGACTCAAGACAATGGCATGCCAACGTAAAACAGTATTCTAAAGTTAAGGTTAACCAAGCATATCCCGGGATCGACATAGTCTATTATGGGAATCAAGGACAGCTGGAATACGATTTTGTAGTTGCACCTGGTGCAAACCCGAAGCTTATCCGTATGAATTTTGAGGGAGCGAAAAATATAGAACTGGACAACCATGGAAATCTAGTTTTGAGTTTAACCACTGGACAGTTGGCATTCAGCGCGCCGATACTTTATCAGAAAATAGGGAATACAAAAACAACAGTAGAGGGACAGTTTGTGTTAGCCAGAAATAATCAGGTTAGTTTTAAGGTAGGGCCTTATGACAAGAGTAAAGAACTGGTAATCGACCCGACTTTACTGTATTCCACATACTTGGGTGGTACTGGAAATTATGAAGACCGGGTGAACGCTATTGCGTTGGATAGTTCAGGAAATATTTATCTTACAGGCTTAACAATTGCAAGTAGTTTCCCGGGGACGACAGATCATTACGATTCATCTAACAACGGCGGGACAGACGCTTTTGTTACCAAGATCAGTGCGGCAGGAACTCTTTTATGGTCAACATATTTAGGCGGTGATGCGATTGACATTGCGAATGCGATCACTGTTGATGGTGCGGGGATTGTTCATGTCACTGGAGAAACAACTTCAACAACCTTCCCAAAAGTAGGCCCGCAATATCAAGCTGGGCTTAGAGGCGGAACAGATGCTTTTGTATTGGCAATTGAGGCCGACGGTACAGCATTGGTTTACTCAACTTATCTTGGAGGGGCGCAAGAAGATTACGGTTATGGAATAGCTGTGGATACTACAGGTAATGCTTATGTAACAGGGGGTACCGGCTCTTTTGCTGATGTTGACACTGGTTTTCCGCAAACAGTAAATTGCTATCAGTCCGTCAGTTTATCAGCGCCTGTGAGCGATGCGTTTGTGTCAAAATTTTCACCGGCAGGAGCTGTTGCGTATTCCACTTTCTTAGGAGGTTCAACAGCAGATATTGGACGTGCAATTGCGATTGACAGGATAGGTAATGCCTATGTAACCGGCCAGGCGAAGCCAGGTACATTTCCTATAATTGCAGGTGCTTTTAAACCTACGAGTACCGGGCCGAGCGATGCATTTGTATCGAAAATCAGTTCTTCAGGCGCTAATTTACTTTATTCAACATGGTTAGGCGGTGACGTTGACGATGATGCATTCGGTATAGCGTTGGAAGGTACAGATCCCGATACACTTAAAGTTTATATAACTGGATATACGAATTCTAGCTCTTTTCCTAATGGCAACGACTTTTTTGCCACGGTCGGTCAAATATCCAACGCCGGTGCACCGGATGCATATGTGTTTAAGATGAACATGAACGGCGGCGGAGGCCTTCTCGACGGAGTTTATGCCACATATTTGGGCGGTTCGGGTGAGGACAAGGCGACCTCCATTAAAGTTGATACCATAGGCAACGCTTATGTAACCGGGCATACCCTTTCGACTAATTTTCCATTGATGAATGAAATCACTAGCGATAGTACTGGAGGTAAAGCGTTTGTTACGGAGATCAGCTCCACCGGAGCCACAAAAGTGTTTTCTACCTATTTAGGCGGAACCACTGATCAATGGGGAAACGGGATTGAATTAGATAGTTCAAGAAATGTTTATATAGCTGGATACACAAGTTCCTCGGATTTTCCTACAGCCAGCACAACCACGATGCCCAGTATAATCCAATCGGTGTATGCCGGAGGATCGTATGACGGATTTTTTACAAAAATATCAGCGCCCTCACCCATTCCTGCGGCGATTACCAACCTGACAGCATTAACCGGGACTGGTGCGAGGACGATTATCCTTAACTGGACGGCACCCGGGTATGAGGGGAATTCAAATAATATTACTGGCGGACAGTATCGTATAAGATATGCTACGTATGTAGTAGAATCTGCGGATTATTGGACGACAGGTACGTGGGCGGATTATGAAAATAAGTATGAACAATACATATCAACCGACCTTGTAACGGGAACGTGGGAGAATTATACGTTGACTGGTTTAATCTCGATGACGACTTACTATATAAGAATATGGACTCGAGATGGAAATATAAACAATTGGTCAGCGATATCTAACGGCGCAACCAATTATGCACAAGATCAAATCCTTGGTGTCAGTATAGACATTGATACTTACGCATTTGGTACTTTACAGGTAAACATGTCAAGTATTACGGCAACTGTTGCGATAGTTACGAATACAGGCAATATGGTTGCTACCTGGGATCTGCGTGCAGCAACAACGACTGCAGGGAGTCCATGGCAGATTGCAACTACTTCCGGGACAGACCGGTTTGTGCTTTATACAGGGTTGAACGCAACCCGGCCGTCTAGCATCGACTTCGGTGACGAAGATAAATTGACGGATAGTAAACAATTATGTACGGCATCCAGGTTTGCTATTGGCCAAACCGGCGTTTCTGTGCCGGTAGCCGACACACGGAATTTGTGGGTACAGATATTGATGCCGACGATAAGTAATGTAGATACGCAACAGGAAATAACGGTTTATATAACGGCAAACATGCCTTGAATCATAATGTTTTAAAGAAAGGGGTGATAGATAATAAAAAGAGTATTTATTGGATAGTTGAGAGAAAAGTCTAGTAAGACAATTGCCAAAATAAGGAGGCAAAGACAATGAAACGTATTTTAGGTTTAGTATTATCAGCGGCGATATTATTTACCGCACTAGGGATTGTAACAGCAGCAAATTGGGGTGATTCGTTTACAGTGACGTTAACCCCGACCGGCGATCGCGGTGTAATTATTGACACAACAACGGTTGCGATGGGTGACCTTGTACTTGGTACAACAAACTCAACAACGTCGCCGATTCCCGTAATTTCTACCGGCACATTAGCGCCGATAGAGTATACGATGAACGGTTCAATTGCTGGCGGATGGGCATTATCAGCCGACGGCAGTGCAAGTGCGCAGAACGAACTTGCAGTATTTGCGTTGTTTAACGCAGCAGCGCCGGCAACCGGCGATTTCGCGTCGAGTACATCAAGAAACTTGCTAGTAACCAGCGCGCAGCAAGTAGCGGATGGCGCACCGGGGAAATATGAAGGCGATGAGGATCTGGACAGTATGTCGTTAAACGCATTACGCCATTTATGGTTGAAGCTGATCACTCCGCCAACAGCGTCAATTATTGCCACGCAAACGGTAACGATAACGATTACTGCGGAAGCTGCGGACTAATTGTGGGGGTACTACTCTTAATACTTTTGTTATGTAGCACTCCTGCGAGTGCGGAGCTCGGGTTGCGTACGCGGTTCAGCGACGCTATACTCGAGAATCTTGAACTCGGGCGGAGTTACAATCTCCGCGAGCTACGGAGGTTGCCATATACAATAATTAATTGTAGTACCGTAGGGATTGATGTATTGACCGAGATGGAGATCCCTGCAAAAGAAGCGTGTATTGAAGGTTACGAACCAATACCTGATCCGAACTGGGTACAGATAATTCCTAACCGCACAAAAATCGGGGTGAATGAAAATGTTTCCAGTGATATTGTTGTGACGGTACCCAATGATACTGTGTATGTTGGAAGGCATTTCCAGGTGGCTATTTGGTCTCATACTCTAAGGACCGGGATGTTGGGTGTTGGAGTCAGGAGCCGGTTGAGGTTCTCAACAGGTCAAGGGCCGGAGACGTTGAAGAAGGAAAAACAAATACGAGGGTTGTTAACTTTGGATATCGATATGACACCCAGTAGCGTATATGTTCTCAATGTTCCGGCTGGAAAAAAAGTGGATCTCAGGAAAGAGAAGAACGTAGGGTTGAAACTTACGAACCGTACTGATGCGAAGGTTGTTGTTAAGGTAGAGCCCGTACCGTATAACGTTCAGATGGGCGGATTGCCGCCGGGGTATGAACCCGCGCCGGATCTTGCGTGGTTAGAATTAAAACCACAAAAGGTGAAGGTTAACAGCAACCAGATTGTGGACATAAAAATATTTATCAATATACCGGATAGGACGGAGTATAAAGGAAAAAAGTTTGTGTTTTTGGTTAAAGGCGAAGTTAGTGCAAAAGATGTGTTACCGATTGAGTTGTATACCAAAGTGTTTGTAACGCTGAAATAAGGTTAAGGAAGAAATTATGAAGATGCGGAGTATTTTGAAACTTGTAGCAGGTACCATGTTACTCATGGCTGCCTGCTGTATTGTTTCAACCCCGCATCTAATAGCAGCGAGCTGGGGTGATAGTTTTAATATTACGTTCACTCCGGTATCATCAGACACTGTACCGCCAGCGGGAGTTACCGGTTTGTTTACGGAAACAACATCAAAAAACGGGGAGGTTAAAGTTACATGGACATCCCCAGGGGAAGACGGTACAGTTGGCGCTATATTACGCGGGCAGTGGGTACTAAAATATACTGACAGCCTATTAGACAATTTTGATACTGCGCCATACTCGAAGTCAGCAGAGTTTTCTGCTGCAGAGGGTACGGTATCATCAACGACGATCAGCGGCCTGGTTGTTGGGACAACGTATTATTTTTGGATAAAAATTAGTGATGAACGGCTGAACTGGTCGGAATTATCTAATAAACGTTCATTTGTGGTGTACGACATGTGGCCTACAGCATTTAGTTTGAGATTACCTTTGGATAATGGTACCGCGAGTTTGGTAAAGCCGGTATTTACATGGCAGTCATCTTATGCAGGGAGTGATGACGGAAGTTTTAGAGATGAAATTACATATTCATTAACCTATAGCACGGCAGTGGGATTTGGGAGTTATACTCAAATTGATACGACGGATACAACATTTACAGTGTTAAAGGATTTAGATAATGTTACAACGTATTATTGGAAAGTGATGGCGTATGACTGTTATAGCGCAAGTGTTACCAGCACGCAGACCGGCTGGAAATTTTTTGTTCTCGGTATCAACTTTAAATACTCGGACCTCAACAACGATGGTGTGCTTGAGTATGTTGGTAATGGTGATAGCAGTAATGTTGGTGGATACGATATATACCGCGATCCGTCCGGGATATGTAAATCGTTAATACAACTTGATGCGGATAATGATAATAAGATTGATCATTTCGTAGATATTACTAGCGATGGTATACCAGACAAATACTATGATCCGGATAATGATATTGTGACAATTATTAAACAAATTGACGTTGACGGTGACGGAGATAAAGAGTTGGTGTTTGATACAAACAATGACGGGAAGCTGGATAAGTTTATTTCCGCGTCGTATTATAACATCATATTTGAATATATCAAAATACAAGAACCCAAATTATATCCCGGTGTGCCAAATCCGTTTAACCCAATGAATGGCAACTCAATGGCTATTGTGTTTGACCTTACAGAATCCGGAAATGTTGTGATGGAAATTTATAATATCGCCGGTGAAAAAATAGGTGTATTAATTAATGGATACCGCATGGCAGGACGGCATAGGATTAACTGGAATGGCGGTAACGGTGAGTTTGACGGGACTGACGGGCAAATAGTTGGAAGTAATAAAAAGGTTGGTTCTGGCGTGTACATAATAATGCTTACTATAGATAAACAAGTTAAGACTACCCGCGTGGCGGTGAAGAAGAGGTAAATATGTATAAACATTTTGTTATTTTTTTATTAATACTGGTGTCAAGCGCTGTAAATCTTAATAGCGCAATCAACGACAACGCGGGGACTACAAGTGCGAACTTTTTAAAAATATTGTCTTCAGCGCGTTCCGATGGAATGGCATCTGCATTTATTGCCGTAGCAGATGATGTTAATTCCTTATATTTCAACCCTGCAGGATTAACAGGTGTTAAACGTAAAGAAATTCAGACAACGTACAGTGCGTGGTTTGAAAATTCAAGTTTTGGACTATTGGATTATGGTATGCCGCTAGCTAAAAATAATTGCCTGGGTATAGGGTTGGGATACTTTTCGTATGGCGAGATGGCAAAAACTTCGCTGATAGATGCTGCAGGTATACCCGTTCAGGATGGTACGTTTAATGCGTGGGATTTTAATGTGTTATTGGGTTATGCACAGAGTTTGTACCGTGACAATGATACAAAATGGTTGTACGGGTTGGCGTATGGGATAAACGCAAAAATTATTACGCGAAGTATTGACTCCAGCACTATTGCAACTGCAGCGATTGATATTGGCGTGCTTTATACACCGCTGAAATTTCTTAATATAGGGTTTGCAGTACAAAATATTGGGCCGGGACTGAAATATGAAAATTATTCTGATAATTTACCGCTTAATATCAGGTTAGGGCTTGCACAAACAGTTATCTTTAATCCGATACACAAGTTGATCTGTGCTATAGATATCAGTCAGCCGGTAGATAATAATACCAGATTTCTCGCCGGAGTGGAGTATGCGTATAAAAATATACTATTTTTCCGTACGGGGTTGAGATATAACTATGATACTAACTGGTTCACCACCGGGATCGGGGTGAGATACGGACATTACCGACTTGACTACGCATATTTACCGTTTGGCCCGTTAGGGAACGCGCATAAGCTTACATTGGTGTTCACAGGTTTTCCCAGGAGTAGGTAGATAAAAGTCAGTAAAAAGGAGAACCAGCCAATTCTCATATTGCTTGAATCAAGGTATTATTGTATCCAAGATGAAAAAGAATGGTGACGAAGAAAGAGGAGAAAGTAAACTAAAAAATATATGAAAAAGGAGAAGAGTATGGTAAAGGTTTTGCTTAAAAGTATTGTGATGTTGGCAATACTATTTGGTTTGAATGAAGTTTCGTTCGGGAAGAGCCCCGGTACTCCCGACAAGATATTATCTATTGGCCCGCGTATAACTTTTACGCAGCCCAAAGATGCGGATTCCGGTGCGTTATATGGCGGTGCGCAAGTTCGGTTATCATTGACCCAGATTCTAAAGCTGGAAGGTTCAATTGATTACCGGAGTAATGATTTTGCGCTGTTTACCAAAGTTAATGTTGTCCCTATACAAGCATCAGTCATGACCTACATTAATACGGGTACATCAATAAGCCCGTACTTACTGGCTGGTGCGGGATTGTATTATACCCAGGTAGAAGGCCCGTTTAATCTGAGCTATACCACTAACAGGTTTGGCGTGCATATTGGTGCTGGGTTAGAGGTTTTATTAACTGATACACTGTCATTAGACAGCAGTTTCCGTAGTCTATGGGTTGAGAAATTCAGTTCAAAAGACGCAGCTGCAATTGATAAAGAATATGAAGACAGCGGGTATATGATTACACTCGCGTTAAACTTATTATTTTAATTGAAAATATGAAAAAGGAAAATATGAAAGGGAAAAATGTGAAAACATTAATGATTGAAAAGGAGATAATAGATATGAAATCTATTTCATGGTTCAGATGTATAGTTCTCGTAGTAAGTATGATGTTAACATCCGCAGGTATAAGTTTTGCGGCAGCGAAGTCGGATTATGCCAACCTCCCGTTGAGTTTTGAAACTAACCGCGGTCAAACCGCAGAGGAAGTAAAGTTTATCGCCCGGGGTAAAGGATACACACTGTTCCTGACTAATTCAGAAACTGTGTTGTCCATACAGCCAACATCAACTTCTGGAACCAAAAAAGTTGATGTGGTTCGTATGAAACTCAAGGGCGCTAATACCAAGTCTGTGGTAAAAGGTATAGGCCTTTTGCCAGGGAAAAGTAATTATTTGACTGGTAGTGACCAGCAGAAATGGCATACCGACGTAGAACAGTATTCCAAAGTGGCATATAAGCAGGCCTATCCGGGAATCGATGTGGTCTATTATGGAAATCAGGGACAGCTGGAATACGATTTTGTCGTCGCGCCAAAGGCAAACCCTGGGCTTATCCGCATGAATTTTGAGGGAGCCAAAAGGCTCGAACTGGATAAACAGGGCAATCTCATCCTGAGTTTAACAGAAGGCAAGTTGACTTTTAATGCTCCGATACTTTACCAGAAAACAGGGAACGAAAAAACAATAGTGGATGGCCGATTTGTGTTGGCCAGTAATAAACAGGTGCGTTTTAAGGTAGGGTCTTATGATAAAAGTAAAGAACTGGTAATAGATCCTACATTAACATATTCAACCTATTTGGGAGTAAGTGTTGAAGACCGGGTTAATGCCCTAGTGGTAGACGCCGCAGGTAATGTTTATATGACAGGACAAACAGTTGATGTCGTAGATAAGTTTCCAGGTACCAGCTTAGCTGGGATGTATCAATCTAGTAATGGCACCGGCGCCTTTGATGCATTTGTTATAAAAATCAATTCGCTCGGAGCTATCGTGTGGGCCACCTATTATGGCGGTACAGGTAGTGAAAAAGGGCTTGGTATAGGCGTGGACGGGACGAATGCTAGTGGTAACGGTCCAAAAGTTTATATCACAGGATCAATTGCCTCAGGAACACTACCGGCTTCAACGGCGCTTGGTACTGATATTGGAGTTGGAACAGACACAGACGCTTTTATAGCAGCCTTTGGTAATGACGGTAAGTCTCTTGTTTACGCGCACGCGTTCGGCGGCCCCCAGGATGATAGTGGTAATGGGATCGCCGTGGATGCGGCAGGTAACGCATATGTAACGGGCGGCACTCTTTCTATGGCTGCCGATAGTTTTCCTTATACGTTCAACGGAGGTGCAGTATTTACATATACGCTAGGTTGTGCACAGTCTACAGCCGGTGGAGCGGGCGATGCATTTGTGTCGAAATTCGATGCAGCCGGTATTCTTAAGTATTCTACATATTTAGGTGGTACGGGAATAGATCAGGCAAACGCAATTGCCATTGATAGTCTGGGTAATGCATATGTTTGCGGCCAATGCGGAGATACCTTTGTTGCACCAGGCGTGAAGTATGCCGGTGTTTTTAAGCAAACCCAAAACAGTAACCCTGATGGGTTCATAGCAAAATTGGATCCAACGGGCGCAGATTTTGTTTATAAAACATACTTAGGCGGATCAACGCCACCGACCGATGCTACTGGTATCGCGTTGGATAGTAATGACAATGTTTATGTAACAGGATGGACGATGTCAGCTGATATGCCTAAAACAAGTCCAGGTACTGACAGGATTGGTCAAACAACTATAGATACCGCGCCGGATGCGTATATATTTAAGATGAAAATGGATCTTACAGGCGCTGGCGATGCGAAGTATTTCACTTATTTAGGTGGTGATACTGACGATAGAGCTACTGCCATCACGGTTGATACAGTAGGCAACGCTTATGTGACCGGGAGAACAACTTCGTTGGATTTCGTAGTCGATGATACATTAATACGTCCTGCATCTATTCAAACACCTTTCGACAGCGTGTTAGGTGCGACGGCAAAAGTGTTTGTGACTGTAATAGGCCCGACTGGGGCTACCCGTTTGTTTAACACATATATGGGAGGCGTGACAGAGCAGAAAGGGATGGGGATTGGCTTGGATGCCAGTCATAATATTTATGTGGCGGGATGGACCAATTCCACTGATTTCCCCACTTCTACACATAGTTTCCCTACGACCTTATCGCTTTATCCGGAAAATAAGGGATCATATGATGGTTTCGTAATGAAAATTTCCGCGGTGTCACCTATAATTAAGCCGGTGGTTACCAACGTTAATCCAAAAACCGGTCCTCTCACTGGAGGAACTACGGTTGTTATTACCGGTACCAATTTTACCGGGATCCTCATTTCGTCAGGTGTTAAGTTCGGCGGAGTTTACGCTTCGACTTTTACTGTAATGCTTCAACGGAGATCGTTGCAATATCACCAGTACATATTGAAGGAGTAGTAGATATCGTGGTGACCAGCACAGCGGGTGCATCTTTGGTTGTGGCAGTAGATACCTACACTTATATCAACATACCTGCAATAACTAGTGTTAATCCAAACTTTGGCCCCCTCACCGGAGGAACCACGGTTGTTATCACCGGTACAGGGTTCTTCGGTATCTTCTCTTCATCCGGCGTCATGTTCAGCGGGGTGAACGCTTCGACTTATACCGTAAATTCTTCTACGCAAATAACGGCAATCGCGCCGGCACATGCGATAGGGGTCGTCGATATCGTGGTAACGAGTACTGCGAGTGCAACTCCTATTGTACTGGCAGATCGTTATACATATTATCCTCTACCTACAGTCACTAATGCCAATCCAAATTTTGGCGCTCTTACTGGGGGAACCACGGTTGTTATTACTGGTACCAACTTTAATGGTATCTTTGTTTCATCCGGCGTAAGGTTCAACGGGGTGAACGCTGCGAGTTATGTCGTAAACTCTTCAACGCGGATCACGGCAATCACGCCGGCACATGCGGTTGGAGTCGTCGATATCGTGGTGGTAAGCACAGCGGGTGCATCTTTGGTTGTGGCGGTAGATACCTATACGTATTTTGCTTTACCTGCGATCACAAGCGTTAATCCAAATATTGGCCCTCTTGCAGGAGGTACAACAGTTGTTATCACGGGTACCGGGTTCATCGGTATCACTGGAGTGACAGGAGTAAAATTCGGCGCAGTGAACGCTGCAAGTTATATAGTAAATTATTCTACGCAAATCACGGCGATAGCGCCAGCGCAGGCGGCGGGGACAGTGGACATCGTGGCAACGAGCCCGGTGGGCGCATCTCCGATCGTGTTGGCAGATCGCTACTCGTATGCTAACTCTAATGCCCCTATGATCACCAGCGTTAGCCCAAATTTTGGCCCGCTTTCCGGGGTCATCACGGTTGTTATTACCGGTGCCAATTTTACCGGTATCACCGTATCATCCGGCGTCATGTTTGGCGGGGTGAACGCAGCGAGTTATACAGTAAATTCTTCTACGCAGATCACGGCGATCCCGCCGGCGCATGCAGTGGGTGTTGTTGACATCGTAGCGACGAACCCGCTCGGCGGCCCATCTCCGATCGTGCTGGCAGGCCGGTATACGTATGCTAATGTACCTGCGATTACCAGCATCAGTCCAAATATAGGCATTTCTACAGGAGGAACAACGGTTGTTATTACCGGTACCGGGTTTACCGGCATCACCGGAGTGACAAGCGTTAAGTTCGACACAGTGAACGCCACGAGTTATGTCGTAGATTCGGATACGCAGATTACGGCGGTCGCACCGGCACATGCGGCGGAAGTAGTGGACGTTGTGGCGACGAGCATAGCGGGTACATCTCCGATCGTGCTGGGAGTCAATTACAGGTATGCTAATATACCGACGATCACTAACGTTAGTCCAAATTTTGGCCCGCTTTCCGGGGTCATCACGGTTGTCATTACCGGTACCGGGTTTACCGGCACTACTGGTGCGGCAAGCGTTAAGTTCGGCGCAGTGAACGCTGCGAGTTATACTGTAAATGCGGATACACAAATCGTGGCGATAGCGCCGGCTCAGGCGGCAGGGACTGTGGATATCATAGCGACAAGCCCGGTGGGTACATCTCTGGCCGTACTGGCAGATCGCTATACGTATGCCAATGTACCTGCGATCAGTGGCATCACTCCAAATATTGGCCTTGCTACCGGGGGAACAACGGTTGTCATTACTGGCACCGGGTTTACCGGTATCACCGTTTCATCTGGCGTCATGTTCGGCACAGTGAATGCTACGAGTTATGTAGTGGATTCGAATACGCAAATTACGGCAATAACGCCGGTGCATGTTGTGGGAACAGTAAACATCGTGGTGACGAACCCGTCAGGCACATCTCCAACCGTGCTGGCAGATCGCTATACGTATGCTATTATCCCTGCGATTACTAGTGTTAATCCAAACTTTGGCCCGCTTGCGGGGGTCATCACTGTTGCCATTACAGGTTCCGGCTTCACTGGAATAACTGGAGCAACTAGCGTCACGTTTGGCGGAGTGAATGCAGTAAGTTATATAGTGGATTCAGATACACAAATTTCAGCAATAGTTCCAGCGCACGCGGCAGGAACAGTAGATATCGTGATAACGAACTTGGTAGGAACATCTCCAACCGGAGTAGCAGATGCCTATACATATGCTGATATACCGGCAATCACAGGGCTAACTCCCAAAATCGGTATTATTACCGGAGGAACAACGGTTGTTATCGCCGGGACCGGTTTTACCGGTATCACCGGAGTAGACGGCGTTAAGTTCGGTACGGTGAACGCTGTGAGTTATGTCGTGAATTCTGATACGCAGCTTACGGCGATTACACCAGCGCATGCAGCGGGAGTCGTTGACGTCGTAACAAAGAGTATGGCAGGCACGTCTCCAATCGTGCTGGTAGATCGCTTTATATACGCTAGTATACCTGCAATCACTGGTATTAGCCCAATATTTGGCCCAGCTACAGGCGGAACAACAGTTGTTATTACAGGGTCCGGGTTTAATAACATCATCGGTGTGGCCGGTGTAAAGTTTGATACGGTGAACGCCACGAGTTATGTCGTAGATTCGGATACGCAGCTCACGGCGGTATCGCCAGCGCATACAGCAGGGGTTGTTGATATAGTAATGACCAACCCGGTAGGATCATCACCAATCGTGCAGGCAGACAAATATACGTACTTCCTTACATCAGTTATTGGCACCTACTTTGACCCGTATATCTTCCCCTCACCCGCGACAGGCAGTACGGCATTTATTGCGTACTACATGACGGACTCAGGCCTCGCGAATATCCGTATATATAACGAGATCGGTGAGCTTATAGATGCGTTAGAAGAAAGAAAATCGTCTGGTGCACAGAGCTCAAGTATCGATGTTGATAAAATGGCGCCGGGAGTGTATTTCTATCTTTTGAATATGAACTACGACGGCGGGACGACGCAGAAACATTCTAAACGCAAATTCGTGGTTATACACTGAGGAGGAAATTATGAAAATAAATTCGGAGGATAAATACATGAAGATTAAAAAGATCGGTATGGTATTAATGACAGCAGCGTTATTCAGCGGGCTAGCATGCATAGCTGAAACTGCGCAGGTGGCAGGGGGAAGCCTGGGTATGCCGTTGACCCGCGAAGGCGGGACAGCCCGTGCGATGTCAATGGGGTCAGCGGTTGTTGGAGTACCCCAGGATTCATCATCCTTG
>Ga0265292_1001644_pt1 | contig 18744 bp, 18 predicted proteins | sample Munlanlewell296A_FD_189080 | JGI IMG/M metagenome (GOLD analysis project Ga0265292, IMG submission 189080) | Leachate microbial communities from a municipal landfill in Southern Ontario, Canada - Leachate well 296A | ecosystem: Engineered > Solid waste > Landfill > Unclassified | place: Canada... | reverse complement strand
TAATAAACTTGGAAGAAAAATACGGCCCCAAGCTAACCCTCAGCCGGGAATACGAAAAAATGCTTTCCCATCCCCCGGACGAAAAAACCCGCGCTTACCTCAAGGAAAAACTGGAAAAGGCGCGCGCGTTGATTGACGGCGTCAAAAAACGCCAAGAAACCCAAAATAAAATTGCGGCCAAGCTGGTGGATGAACAGTTGCTCTTTTTCCAAAAAGGCGGGAACTGGGTCAAGCCGCTGCTGCAAAAAAGTATTGCCGAAGAATTGGGAATCCACCCGTCCACGGTGAGCCGGGCATTATCCGAAAAATACATCCAAACCCCCAAGGGTATTTTTCACCTAAAATTTTTGTGCCAACGGTCCTGGCTGGGGGTTCCCAAAACGCGGCTAAAAGAATTGATCGAAGAAATAATCCAAAATGCCGCGCAAGCGGAAAATGTCAGCGACGAAAAAATCCGGCAAAAACTGGCAGAACACAAAATAGTTGCCAGCCGCCGCACCATTGCCGAGTACCGGCGCCAGCTGGAGATACCTTCTTCGAAAGAGAGAGGAAAAGGGATCAATAAAATCCCAAATCCAAATGACAAAAGCAACCAATAACATAAAAAATCCCACAATTCAGGACACCATCCTGGTGGTGGACGATGAAAAAAGCATCCGGGATGCCATCCGGCTGACTCTGCAAGATGATTACCATGTCATCACGGCCAAAACCGGGCGCGAGGCCATTGAAATTGTAAAAAACAAAAACGTGGATCTGACCCTGCTGGATATGCGCCTGCCCGAAATTGACGGCATCGAAGTGCTAAAAAACATTAAAGACATTGATGATTCGATCGAAGTCATCATGATCACGGCGGTGGCCGCGGTCAAGACCGCGGTAGAGGCCATGAAACAGGGCGCCTACGACTATGTTACCAAACCTTTTGACATTGAAGCGCTGAAGTCCCTTTTAAAAAATCCTCTCGACAAACGCCGCCTGCAAAAAGAAAACCGCTACTTAAAATCGGTGGTGGACGCCAAGTCCGAATTTGAAAAAATTGTCGGTATCAGCCCGCAGATACAAGAGATTTTTGCTCTGATTTCAGATATTGCGCAAAACCCCAATTCCACAGTATTAATTACCGGCGAATCCGGCACCGGCAAAGAGCTGGTGGCGCGCGCCATCCATAACCGCGGGCCAAGGAAAGACGCGCTTTTTGTCGCCGTAAACTGCGCGGCGATCCCCGAAAACCTGATCGAATCCGAATTGTTCGGCCACGAAAAGGGCGCGTTTACCGGGGCCTTTGAGCGGCGTATTGGAAAATTTGAATTGGCTTCCGGCGGGACCCTGTTTTTAGACGAGATCAGCGCGCTTCCCTTTCCGATGCAAGCCAAGCTGCTGCGCGCCATTCAAGAAAAAGAAGTTGAAAGAGTTGGCGGCAGTAAATTAATTCCAGTGGATGTGCGCATCATTGCCGCCACCAACAAAAACTTAAAAGAGATGGTCTCCCGGGGAGCTTTTCGCGAAGACCTGTTTTTCCGTTTAAATGTCATCCCGGTAAATTTGCCTGCTCTGCGTGAACGTAAAATGGATATCCCGATTTTAGTAGACCATTTTTTGAAGAATTTTAATCTAAGCTTTAACAAAAAAATCGCCGGGCTCGCCCCCGAAGCCATGGAAAAGCTGATGGAATACAGCTGGCCGGGGAATGTCCGGGAGCTGGAAAACTTGATGGAGCGGCTGGCCGCCCTTTCCAAGGCGCCGGTCATTGCCGCCAGTCAACTGCCAAAAGAAATTTCCCACCTGGAAAACGGCGGCAAAGAAGACCTTTATTCAATGTCGCTGAAAGAGGCCTCGCAAAAATTTGAAGCCAACTTCATTGAAAAAGTCCTGGCGAAAGCCGGCGGCAGCAAGACCCGGGCCGCAAAAATGCTGGGAATCCATCGTAACACTCTTTTGGCGTTGGAAAAACGGCTGCACAAATAATTGTGCACCCAACTTTTTCAGAGCACAGTAACCTGTGCCAGTTTTTTCCTCCCGTTTTATTTTTTCTTGTAATAGCAAGCTTTTTCTTCTATACTTTTGGTTGGCAAGAAAGTTGCTTATAATAGATTGAAGATCAAAGAATAAAGGAGGTATTCATCATGGAAGCCGAACTTTACAGAAGAATTAACCCCGCATTACCCGGAAAAACCCGGCCGCTGCCTTTTTTGGTTCCCAGCGAAATCGCTCCCGAAGTTGAAAGCCGTAAAACAAAATCGGCCAGCAAAATGGATCTCTTTGAAAAGGGCCTGACTAACGAGCTAAAATGCGAGGACACCATTAACGCTACCCTGCAAAAAATTGTCCAGATGGCGTTGGCCGCCGAATTTGGCGCCGCATTCGTAAAGTCGGCCGGAGCCAAAACCATGATTAAAACGTTGGTGCGCGGCATCCAGCAAGACCGGGACCTGCGCAAATCGGCCTTGATGATTGCAGACCGCTACGCCACAAAATAACCAAAATGAATGCCATAAAAAATTCCATCCTGGTGGTAGATGACGAATTAAGCATCCGCGAATCCTTCAAGCTAATTCTCGATGGCCCCTACACCGTTCATTTGGCCGCCACGGGAGAATCCGCGCTCAAAAAACTGGCAGACGAAAAAATTGAACTGATATTTTTAGACGTGCGCATGCCCGGCATCAACGGGCTGGAAACGCTCCAACGCATCAAAGCAATCGATCCGCAGGTTGAAGTAATTATGGTTACCGCCGTCAATGAAGTGCAAAAAGCCGGTGAAGCCATCAACTGCGGAGCAGTGGACTATGTGATCAAGCCCTTTGACGTTAACCAAATTCTTAAAATGGTGGAAACCACCTTAAAGAAAAAAGCCATTGCCCGCACCGCCAAAAACATCCGTCAGGAAGCGGAATATACCCTCGAGACCCCCTCACTTTTGGGATCAAGCGAAATTATCGGAAAAATCAAAAACGACATCGAAAAAATTGCGGCTGGCGACCAGCCAATTCTCCTGCAAGGGCCCGCCGGCACCGAAAAAGAAACCATTGCCCGCCTGATCTTAAAGAAAAGCCCGCCCGACCGCCAATCCCTGACCCTGGAAACCATCCCAAAAAATATCTCTCTCCAAAAATCCCGGGAGCTCTTTTTCGGGAAAAGCACCGGCGCTTCCACGGTTTCCCTTGAAAAACAAGCCGGGTTGCTGGAAAAGGCCACCGGCGGCATACTATATATAAACCATGTCGAGAACCTGCCGCTGGATTTCCAGGGGGAGCTGGCACAAACCTTAGCCAAGGGCAGTTTTTTGCGGCAGGATTACTCCCATCCCATCAAATTCAACTGCCGGATCATTGCCACCACCGAGGCAGACCTGAAAAGTTGGTGCGAGGAGGGTCGCTTTGATTCAACCCTGTTGGCCGCAATCGGAACAGTAATGATCGAACTACCGCCCCTCTCTCTGCGCAGTACCGACATCCCTTTATTCATCAACGCTTTCATTGAAGAATTTAAGGCCAAGTACAACAAAAAAATTACCGGACTTTCCAGCGCCGCCGTGGATGCATTATCCGCTTATCCGTTTCCGGGAAATGTCCTGGAATTGCGCGCCCTGATCGAGTTATTGGTCTTAAACGCTGCCAAGGAGCTGATCGACGTCCATGACTTGCCGATCGAAATCCTGCTGGAGGGCGGTGCCGCGCTGGGCATTAAAGACGGGCCGGACCTAAGTTACGATGAAATGCAAAAGAGTTTTGAAACCCGGCTCTTAAAAACCATCTGGCAAAAAACCAACCACGATCTCAAGCGGTCGTCTTACCTTTTGGGAATCTCCCCGCGGGTGTTGTCGACCAAGATGGAAAGCTTGGGGATCAGTTAACTGGGCAAGGAGGGATTTGAACCCTCACCCCCTTACGGAGAATGGATTTTAAGTCCACAGCGTATACCATTCCGCCACTTGCCCAATAATTAAAAGATTAGCCGCAAATTAGCCAAATTTTTTAGGAGTGCCTTTTTTACGCTCACCGGTTTTGTACTGCAGGTTTTTCTTGATATCCGAAAGTTTTTCCTCGCTGTGCTTTAAAAACCGGGTGACCTTATCTTCAAACGACCCCGGCGCAATATCCGACCGACTGCTCCGGCGGGGGCGGGGCTCATATGCAGGACCAGCCGCGGCCGCACCGGTGGCGGCGGGCTGCGCCTGTTTTATTGAAAGGTCATACTTTCCGGGCTTAGGTTCACCCAAAACTTTAACCTTAACCACATCGCTGATTTTTAAAAATTGATTGATGTCATTAACAAAAGTATTGGCCACTTGAGAAATATGCACCAGCCCAACCTTCCCCTCCGGCAGTTCTATAAACGCGCCAAATTTGGTTACACCCGTCACTTTCCCATCAACCACAGATCCAATGTCGATCGGCATTTTATTTTTTTACAACTCCTTTCTTAATATACCATATACCCAACTTCATCTTTCCTGATTAACCCCAGCCGCAAGCGCGCCTGCTCTTCAATATAGCTATCCTGGTCCAAGCGGGCCAATTCTTTCAGATAGCGCCGATTTTGCAGTTCGGCTTCCACCAGTTTGTCCTCTAAATACTTTCTCTCACCTACCAGACCAAAATATTGTACCAGATCGCTCCGGATCAGGAAAACAAAATAAAAAAATAACAACAGCGTAACAATCACGCCGGGGTTAAGGAGAAAATTATACCAGTTTTTTACTTTTACTCTAGCCAAAATACCACCTCAGCAACGTGTTTCCAAAAAATAAAAACAGCACGGCCCCCGCCGCCAAAAAAGGGCCAAAAGGAATATTGTCTTTCAGCGTTTTTATTTTTAACCCCACCAAAAAAATGGAAACGGCCGCCCCCAAAACATAAGCCGTGAAAATAGCAAAAAACAATCCCTGCCAACCCAGCCCCGCCCCCAGCATGGCCGCCAGCTTAAAATCTCCTTCCCCTACTGCTTCTTTTTTGTAATACCAATACGCAATTTTGGCAACGGCAAAGAAAAAGCCATAACCGAGCAACGCTGCCGCCACGGCCGCCCCAAATTGTTTTTGATAAATTGCCCATCCCAAGCCTAAAATTATCCCGCCAAAAACCGCCTGGTCGGGAATGGTTTCGGTTTCCAGATCCGTAAAAAAAATGACCAACAGCAAAAGGACAAAAAACAGGGTAAAAATATATACCGGAAAATGCGGCAGCCAAAAAAACAAGCCGGCAAAGATCAGGCCGCTCAAAATTTCCACCAGCAAATAGCGGAAAGGGATCTTAACTCCACAACTGCGGCATTTACCCCGAAGCCACAGGTAACTTAAGATTGGGACCAAGTCCTGCCCACCCAGGGACTGCCCGCAGGACATACAATGCGAGGGTGGATAAACAATTGACTGGTTTTGCGGCCAACGGGAAATACAAACATTTAAGAAACTGCCGACCATTGCGCCCAAAACAAACAAAAAGACAAAAATCACGGATTTTTACTTGGTACTTGTCAATTTTATGAATTTTTGTGTTTCTTGACAAGCTTTCAGTAAAATTATATAGTAATCAAAACCCCGGTGTCAATTTAATGCGGAGGTTTATCTTGTCCAAAAAAATTATGATCATTGATGACGAAGAGGCCATGTGTCGGATTTTGAAACAAATCCTTGAAGGTGAGGGCTACGAAGTAAAAACCCGCAACGAAGGATTGCTGGCGCTGGACGAAATCAAGCAGGACAGTTTTAACCTGGTTATCACCGATGTTTCCATGCCAAACCTGTCCGGGATCGAAATTCTGGCGCAGGTCAAGCAATTTAAGCCGGACCTGCCGGTAATTTTTGTGACGGGTTCGGATGTTGACGCCATATTAAAAGAAGCTCTACAGCTTGGCTTGGATGGTTTTATTGAAAAACCTTTTAATATCCAGGCCGTGCTGGAGGTAATCAAAGAAAAATTGAGTGTGGAAAACGTAAACTAAGGCAGGCCACCCTTGCTAAAGAAAGAAAAAAAATCCCTGGAAGAAAGCCTGATTGAAAAAAACCTGCTCTCTCGGGATGACCTAAAAAAAGCGCTGGAAGAAAGCAAAAAATCAGGGGGCCCCATCCGCAAATCCCTGGTAAAGCTGGGCTTTGTCAAAGAAAAAGACCTGATTGCAGTTTACCAATCCGAGCTAAACATCCCCCGCGCCAACCTGGAAAACTTAATCCTGTCGCCTAAATTATTAAGCATCTTACCGGAAAATGTCGCTCGCAAAAATCACATCCTCCCCATCTTAAAAAGCGGAAAAACCTTGTCGGTTGCCATGTCTGATCCCCTGGACATTATTATCCTGGACGAATTGCGTTTGAAAACCGGCTGCAATGTGGAGCCCGCCACTGCCACCGAAGAAGAAATTATCAACGCCATCAACAAATTTTACGGTACCCCTTTGACCGGCACAATTGAAGAAGTGATCAAGGACCTGGACACCGAAGCCGTAAGTTTTGAGGCGGCGGAAGAAATTGATCCATCTAAATTACATGACATGGCGGAAGAAGCCCCCATCATAAAGCTGGTCAATGTGATGATTTCCAATGCCATCAAAGACCGCGCCTCCGATATCCACGTTGAACCGGAAGAAACGGCGCTAAAAATCCGCAACCGGATTGACGGCATACTCCACGATGCCGCTTCAATCCCCAAACACCTGCAGGCCGCCATCTTGTCCCGCATAAAAATCATGTCTGACATGAACATTGCGCTCAAGCGCACCCCGCAGGACGGACGTTTCCAGCTAAAAACCGAAAAAGGCAGTATTGATTTCCGCGTGTCCAGCTTTCCCACCATTTACGGAGAAAACATCGTCATGCGCATTTTGGATTCCAGCAGTGTCCTGCTGGGGTTGGAACAGCTGGGTTTTTATGCTGACCACCTGGAAATTATCAAAAAGCTGATTGCCTCGCCGCACGGCATCTTTTTGGTTACCGGGCCTACCGGATCGGGAAAAACCACTACATTATACTCCGCGCTCAACACCATTAATTCTCCCGATAAAAACATCATCACGGTAGAAGACCCGGTTGAATACCGCTTGCCGGGAATCCGGCAATCGCAAATTAACCCCCAGGCCGGCATGACTTTTGCCAATGGCCTGCGCTCCATCTTACGGCAGGACCCGGATATAATAATGGTAGGAGAAATCCGCGACCTGGAAACTGCCGAAATTGCGATCCAGGCCGCGCTGACCGGGCATCTGGTTTTTTCAACCCTGCATACCAACGACGCGCCCAGCTCGCTCACCCGCTTAATCGATATGGGGGTGGAACCCTTCCTGATTTCTTCTTCCGTCATCGGGATTTTGGCACAGCGGCTGGTCCGCAAAATTTGCCCGCACTGCAAAGAAGAGCTTAAAGAAAGCGCCGCCGCGCTGGAAGAATTTGGTGCTAACATAAAAGCCAAAGACGCCAAAACCTACATCGGCAAAGGTTGCAGCGAATGTAAAAACACCGGTTACCGGGGCAGGATCGGTATTTTTGAGATGATGACGCTCAGTGACAAAATCAAAGAACTGATTATTACCAAGACCTCGGCATCGGTAATTGCCAAGACCGCCCGCGAAGAAGGCATGTTGACGCTCCGCGATGATGGCATCCGAAAAATTTTGGACGGTCAAACTTCGGTTGAAGAAGTGGTGCGCGTTACCATGAACGATTAAGGAAAATTATTTTGCCCAAATATTCTTATCATGCCCGCGATGAATCCGGCAAAGCGGTCAGCGGCAAGCTGGAAGCCGCCAGTCCCGAAGCACTGGCCGACCGCCTCTCCCATCTGGGATATATTGTCACCGCAATCAAGGAAAACCCCACCCCCATCGTGCTCGACAACCTGTTTGCCTCTTTCCAGCGCGTCAAAGTCAACGACATGGTCATGTATACCACCCAGCTGGCCAGCATGATCGGCGCCGGGCTCACGCTGCCCGCCGGGTTAAAAATACTGGCCGAACAGGTTGAAAACCACAAACTAAAAAATGCCACCATCGCCATTTTTGAAGATATTAAAGAAGGCGCTTCCTTTTCCGCCGCCTTAAATAAATTTCCGGACATTTTTTCTGAACTTTTTATCAATATGGTAGCTTCCGGTGAGGTTTCGGGAAATTTGGAAGACGTTTTAAAGCAACTGGCAAAATTTTTGGAAAATGAAGCCGACCTTAAGCAGAAAGTGACCACCGCGCTTTTTTATCCGGTAATTTTGGTAATCTTGGGAGTCGTCATCATCGTATTTATCGTTACCGCCGTCCTCCCGGCTTTTGTAAAAATATTTTTAGACGCCAAAGTACCACTGCCCCTGCCGACGCTTATTGTTTATAACATCAACCTTTTTTTGCGGGCCTTTTGGCATGTTTTCATCGGTTCCTTAATCGCCGCGTTTATCCTCCTGCGCTGGTATAACCGGACCCCGGCCGGCAGGATAACTATTGATACTTTAAAATTCCGGATGCCAATCTGGGGGCCAATTGTCCAACAAGTAACCATTGCGCGTTTTGCCCGGACGCTGGCCGCCCTGCTTTCTTCGGGAATTTCAATGCTGCAGGCGCTGGAAACCACCGAAAAAACCGTGGGCAACAGCGTGATTTCGGAAGTTCTGCATAATGTTGCCCAAAACGTGTCCAAAGGCGAAAGTTTAGCCAAGACCCTGCATGAAAGCAAGGTCTTCCCTCCCATGGCCGTGCAAATGATTGCCGTAGGGGAAGAAACCGGCAGTTTGGAACACCTGCTCAATAAAATTGCCGACTATTACGAATTGTCCACCGACTACACCTTAAAAAGGGTCACGGCCTTAATTGAACCCCTGTTTTTAGTCATCATCGGCGGCATGGTGGCCTTCATTTTTGCCAGCATCCTCCTGCCAATTTTTCGAATGGTAAGCACTTTAAGGCATTAATAATCTTTTTTTGGTTGCATTTCCACATAAATTATATATATAATGCCCTCAAGTTATGGACATCAAGAAGTTATTAACTTTAGTCCGGGACGAAAATGCTTCTGATCTTCACCTGATTGCCGGATCCGTACCAATCCTGCGGATTAACGGCGCATTAACTCCCGCCTCCAAAACACCGCTCGACACCAAAGAAGTTCAGGAATTAATTTACTCCATGCTTTCCGCAGAGCAAATCAAGCGCGCGGAAGAAGAAAAAGAGCTCGACCTTGGCTATACGGTTGAGGGAATCGGCCGGTTCCGGGTCAATGTCCACTTTGAGCGGGGCAATCCCGCCGCCGCCCTGCGCCTCATCCCCGCCAAAATCCCGGCACTTAAAGAATTGGGCTTACCGCAGGCAGTAGAAGATTTTACCCGGGAACCGCGCGGCCTGGTCCTGGTAACCGGCCCCACCGGCTCAGGAAAATCAACTACCCAGGCCTGTATGATCAATATCATCAATAATTCACAAGCCAAACACATCATTACCATTGAAGATCCCATCGAGTACTCCCACGCCAACCAAAAAAGCGTAATTGAGCAACGGGAAGTGGGATTTGATACATTATCATTTAGCAACGCACTCAAACACGTCCTCCGGCAAGATCCGGATGTCATACTCATCGGCGAAATGCGCGACCTGGAAACCATCCAGACCGCTATCACCGCCGCCGAAACCGGGCACTTGGTAATTTCTACGCTCCACACCGGCGATTCCGCGCAATCCATTGACCGCATCATTGACGTTTTCCCTCCGCACCAGCAAAATCAAATCCGGCAGCAACTCTCACTGACATTAGTGGGCGTAATTTCTCAGCAATTGCTTCCCAAAAAAGACGGGAGCGGGCGGGTGGTCGCCGCCGAAGTGCTCAAGGCCAACGGCGCTATCCGCAACTTAATCCGCAAAGCCCAAACCCATGAAATTCCGTCGATGATCGAAATCGGCAAAAAATTTGGCATGCAAACCATGGACGCCTCCTTAAAAGAGCTGTACACTAAGAAGTTAATTTCGTATGAAGATGCATTGGCCAGGGCAATTAACGCAGATCAGTTGGAAAAAACATTAAGTCTGTAATGAAAGGAGGTGAAACACAAATGAAAAAAGGTTTTACATTAGTTGAGTTGCTGATCGTCATGGCGGTTATCGCGATCTTAATTGGGATTGCTATCCCGTCATTCCGCGGCATGCAACAGGAAGCGTGGAAAACCCAGTGCGAAGGCGACGTTAGAGTATTGAAAATTGCGGTGGAGTCGTATTATAAGAATAACGGCTCTTACCCAGCAGAGAGTGCTACCTGGCAAACTACTTTAACTGGAGCAACGCCGGCGATAATTGAATCAGCGCTGACCGATCCGTTTAACAGCGTATCGTATTCTTACGCGGTTGATTCGGGAACTACGCCAAAGTACTACGTTATCTATTCCGCCGGGGCCCAAAATCGAGGCACAGCTGCGATTTCCACCTTGGGGGTGGTTACACTAACTAACTCAAGCGAGGTAATTTACGCTACCAACGGTCACTTATAAGCTGTAAGTTGATCGGAAAAAACTTAGATTGAATCTAGGTAAGTTTACTAAGGGGCACTAACAAAGATTAGTTTTGTTGGTGCCTCTTTTTTTATTCTGAATTTTCCGCTTGCATCAGCCCCCGCTTACGGCATAATATATTATTAAGATGGCCGAACAACTCGACATTTTGCCGCCGCACAAATATCTGGGATTGGATATTGATGAGAAATCCATAAAATTGGTTGAAATCCAGGATGCCCCGCAGGGCATGCTGCTGACCAAGTTTGCCGTGGAAAATGTAGTCGGGCAAGAAAACGCGTCCGCGGCCATTGCCGCCGCAATCAAAAAATTATTTTCCTCCCAAAACATTGAAGGCAAAGAAGTTTTTACCGCGCTGACCGGCCTCTCCGTGTCAATCCGCCGCATCCGTATCCCCGAAATCCCCGATTCCGAAATCCGCGGCGCCATCAAATGGGAAGCCAAAAATTACCTGCCGTTTCCGGTGGACAATATCCATATTGATTATTCAATACTGGGCAAAGTAAAAGAAAATAATGTCAATAAACTGGACGTCCTGGCGGTGGCCGCACCGCAGGAAGAAATCAATAAGATCACCGGCACCGTTGAATCCGCCGGCATAAAAATTGCGGGATTAACCATTGCGCCCTTTGCAATGTGGGATTTGCTTAAAATTTGCGCTAAGCCAGTAGAAAATGAAGTCACGGCCGTAATTGATATCGGGTCTGAAGCCGCCAGCATCAACCTTTTTAAAAACAACATCCTGCAATTCACGCGCGAAATCAGCGTGGCCGGCGAAGGACTTACCAAATGCCTGACCGGAACCATTGTGGCGGATAATTTCCAGCTTAACTTAAACCGCGACCAGGCCGAAGCCATTAAAATCAAATACGGGATCCCGGCCGAGACGTCAGTGGAAAAAACGGGAGAAGGGATTCCTCTGTCCCAAATCCGCGCCGCCATGAAACCCACCCTGCGCCGCCTGACCAATGAAATCCAACGCTCGTTTGACTATTATAAGGAACAATTTTTAGAGGAAAAAATCGGCAAAATTTACCTGTCCGGCGGATCCTCCCGCCTGCTTAACCTGGACACGTTCATAACCGAAAGCTTTGGCATCCCCGCCGAGGTCATCAATCCCCTGCAAAACCTGAAACTAAGCCCGGAGGTTGCGGCCCAGGAAAATGAATTAAATCATCTGGCGCCCCGCCTCCTGCTGGCGCTGGGGTTGGCGGTCGGCCGCACCCAAAGCTTAAACCTGATCAGGGTTCCCGCCAAGAAAAAGGTAAAGCTGGCGGCAGGGGAAGCAATCCACGCTTTGGATTTATCTAAAATCAGCTGGCCCAAAATTGACCTTTCGGCTTTTAAGACCGGTATAAAAATTAAAAATTTCACCAAATTCCTGGAAACACCTTCATCAATCTGGATATTAGCCGCAGCCCTGGTGGTTTCCTTGACACTGGGCGGCTTCGGCTACAACTATTATCTTCACCGGAAAGCCGATTATTACCGCCAAGTCCTCAACGACAAAAAAACATTTCTGGCCGACCTGAAATCCCTGCTGGCACGCCGCCAGGTTATTCAGCAAATCAGCGAGCAGGAAACCAAAGTTAAAGAAACTCTGGGCAAAATTGCCTCTATTGTCCCCACCGGCATCACGCTGGATTCGCTGGAATACAAAAACAATACCCGGGAAGCGCTGATCAGCGGCAGTTGCGAAAGCATGCAAAAAGCCGGGGAAATTGTAAAAGCCGTCGAAAGTTCCCCGTATTTTAGCGGGGTAAAATTAAAAGAAATAAAAAAAATAACTGAGGCGGGGAAAATTCGGGCCGCTTTCACGCTGTCGTTTCATGTAGATTAGCAAGCAGGGTAGCGGATGGGTTGGGCAACTTGAAAAGTGGAAAGTTAAAAGGTTAAAGGACATAAGTTATGGAGCCAGACAATACTAACACAGACAAAAGCGGCCAATTAAAAAAAATCGGCGCTTTCATCCTGGTGCTTTTGGCGGCCGGCTGGTTGTCGTACAGCTATTTTTATAGGCCCAAAATCCAGGAGATCAACGGCTATAAAATGGCGATTCGCAACATTGAGCTGGAAATGAAACCCATTTTAGGGGAAGACATAATTCTGCGAAAAGGCGATGACAAGGTAAAAATCAAGGCGCTGGAAGAAGAGCTGGCGCGCTTATCCGAAAAAATCCCCACCGAAAAGGAAGTCCCCTACTTGATCGGCAATTTTGTTTCCGAAGTGGGAAAAGAATTGAACGTGGATTACAACCTGATTGAACCGCAGACAATTGTTGACGAAGGTAATTACCGAAGAGTGCCGCTGAAAGTTGACTTTACCGCTGATTTGAGCAGTTTTTATTCTTATCTTTCTCAACTAAAAAATCTCCCGGCCACGGTGCGGGTTGATGGGCTCTTCCTTAAAAAGACCGGCACCGACAAAATCACCGTCCAGCTTGAGCTTTCGGCGTTTGTCATGCCCGGCAAAGAAATAAAATCCCGCGAAACCGCCGGTGTTGCCCCGGAATTTTACAAGGATATTTTTGCGCTGGCCGCCAAGCCCTCCGCCGCTTTGGCCACGCCTCAACCGGCCACCGGGCCGGCGCTAGAGCTGCAGGGTTTCTGGCGGGGGAACAAGGTCAAGGCCTTCATTAATAACAACATTGTGGGAATAGGCGACAGCCTTGACGGCTACACGCTGGTTTCAATTGCCGGTAGCAGCGCGGTCTTGACTAAAAATGGAAAAAGTTATACGCTAACGCTGGAGAAACAATAATGGCAGAACGCATTACAAAAAAATCGACCGGGGTCTTTCTCCTGTTGATTTTTTTGTTAATCTTTACCTGCAGCTCGGTTGTTTTGGCGCAGGAAACGCTGATCGAAGGAGAAGAGACAACCGCCGCCGAACCAGCCTCCACCGAACAGCTGGTTGATCCTTCTGCCGCCGCTTCCGAATCCCCGGTCGACGCCGCCCGTTCCCAGACCTTTTATGAGCAGGGTTACCTTTATTACGAAAACGGTGACTTTGTCAGTGCCGAAAAAGAATATACCAAAGCTATTCAGCAAAATCCCGCCAACGCCAAAGCGCTTTTCTGGCTGGCCAAAAGCCAGCTGGAGCTTGGCAAATACGCCTCTGCCGAGCAAAACCTGGTTTGCGCGCTCAAGCTCGATCCCGCTCTCCCCAGTGCGCCCAACCTGCTCCGTCTGGTCCGAAAAAAATCGCTGGACGTGGCTTTCCAATCAAAACCAAAATTAACCTTGGGCGGCGTAAAAAAAGACACGATCTCCCTGGACCTGGTAGACATTGAAGTATCCAAAGCGCTAAAACTATTTGCCGAAGAAACCGGGTTAAACCTGGTCGTGGATAAAAATGTTTACGGGACCATCACCATCAATTTGAAAAACGCCACCCTGCCTGACGCACTGGACAAAATATTACAGGCCGCCGACTGCACTTTTATCCAGAAAGGAAACGCAATCCATATTTTCTCTTCGGGCGAGCCGCCGGACCTGATAAAAATCGGGGATGACCGCTACAACAAGACCTTTACCATCAATTACACCGGCGCCGAAAACGTCCAAAGCACCCTTATGAGCATTGTCCCCGCAGATACCAAAATTTTAACCACCAAGACCTCCAGCAAAATCGTGGTCGAAGGCAACATGAACACTATCAAGAAAATTGCCGCCGTGCTGCGCAGCTTGGATGTCCCCCCCAAACAGGTGTTGGTTGAGGCCAATATCATCCAGGTTAACCACTCCAATGCCTCCAAGCTGGCGGCAAACTTAAAATACACCAGCGCCAGCAACCCCAACGAAATTACGCAAACGGTAAATCTGGCTACCGAGCCGGATTCTACTTCCGCCCAGGGATTTTATTACAGCGTTACCTCCAACAATATGGAAGCAGTCATTGAAGCACTCCAAACCAAATCGGGCTATAACCTGCTCTCCTCCCCCAAGGTTCTGGCTATGGACGGGGAAGAAGCCGAGATCATTACCGGATCCCGCCTGGGTTACTATACCAAAACCGTCACCACCACCGGCATGATCCAAAACGTTGAGTTTTTGGACGTGGGCACCAAACTGACAATTACTCCTTCAATCAAAAGCGACGGCCAAATCATGATGGAAATCCATCCCGAAATTTCGACCGGCTCAATTGTAAATGAATTACCGCAAAAGGACTCTACCGAAACCACCACCAAACTTTTAGTGAAAGACGGCCAGACCATTATCATTGGCGGGTTAATAAAGGACTTGACCCAGGACACCAAGACCGGCGTACCCATTTTGGCGGATATCCCATTTTTAGGCGCGCTTTTCCGGCAAACCCAAACCACGGTCACAAAAAATGAATTTATTATCCTGATCCGGCCCCGGATTGTGGATGCGGCTTACATTGCCGAAATGGGATATCCGGCCGCCCAGTTAAACAAGGAAAGAATCGAAACCAAGCAAACTTTACCGCTGGATTTGTTCAGGTAATTATCTCAACCCCGTGGTTAACAAAAGAGGCAATATAAGTACGGGGAAAAGCCGCTAATAATTCTTCAAAAGCACGCTCTGCTTTTATCTTATCAGAAAATATGCCAAAAACGGTGGGGCCCGAGCCGGTCATCTGCGCTAATTCCGCTCCAGCCGCGGCCAGCTGTTGCTTGGCATCCGCCACTTCGGGATGCTTTTTTAATACCACCACTTCAAAATCATTGGCCAGCCCCTCAAAAGAAACCCCACTCCCCTTCAGGCGGTCAATTTCTTCGTACGCCCACTGTGTTGAAACCTCGTAACCGGGATTTGCCAAAACTATCCATTTTTGTTCCACCGGCCCGCTTGGGCGCAGTACTTCTCCCTTGCCGGAGACCTCGGCCCTTCCCCCCATCAGGCAAAAAGGCACATCCGCGCCAATCTTGAGCCCCATCTCCTGCAGTTCCTCCGCAGAATAGTTGGCCTCAAATAATTGGTTTAAGCCAAAAATAACCGCCGCCGCATCCGCACTGCCGCCCGCCAATCCCGCCCCAATTGGGATTTCCTTATCTATGCTGATTTCGACCCCCATTTTTTCGCCGGGCCGGGTCTTTCTGCCCCTTTCCCAAATCCTTAAAAATTCTACCGCCGCCCGGTATGCAGTATTGTCCCGGCCCCCGGGAATATCTGCGGAGCCGCAAGCCAAATTAATGCCTTGCTGAATTTTGGTGATTTTTACCTGGTCGCAGAGCGAAATCGACTGCATTAAAGAAGTAATGTTATGGTAACCGTCGGCGCGCCTATCCATAACCTTGAGATTTAGATTGATTTTGGCGTAGGCCTTGAGGATAACTTGATCCATTTACTTAACAGCGTTGAGTTTTTTTGCCAGCCGTGATTTATGCCGCGCGGAGGTTTTTTTATGAATCACTTTGTTCGAAACCGCCTTATCAATTAACCGGCAGGCAATTTTTACCAATTCCGCCGCTTCGGCCGTTTTTTGGACTAAGGCCTTCTCGGCCGCCTTAAAGGCCTTTTTAACCGCCACCACCACAGTTTTCCGGCGTGCCTGGTTGCGCGCCGCTACCCGGATTTTCTTTATGGCTGACTTGATGTTTGCCAACTTTTCCCCTCCAAACACTTTGCAGAAAACTTAAACCGCGTGTATAATATCATACATCTCTTAATTGTCAATATGACCATCTCAATTCACGATTTTTTCAAGAAGAAAAAAGAAAAATCCAATCAACCCCCGAGAGATAAACTGGATATCCCGGGCGATTTGTGGGTTAAGTGCTATAGTTGCAACAGTACCATCTACAACAAAGACCTGGAAGCGGCCTTGAAGGTCTGCCCCAAATGCAATTACCATTTCAAATTATCCGCCTCGGAGCGTATTTACTTCACCCTGGATGAGGGCAGTTTTGAGGAAATCAACGCCGCCATCCGGTCCCGCGACTTTTTGGGGTTTGTGGACTCCAAACCGTATGCCAAACGCCTGGAAGAAGCCGAAATGAAATCCGGCCTGCCCGAAGTTGTTGTGACCGGCGAGGGCACCATAAAGCAGTGGCCGGTGGCGGTCGGCATCATGGACTTTGGGTTCATGGGGGGCAGCATGGGATCGGTGGTAGGGGAAAAAGTGGCACGACTGCTGGAACACGCCCTCACCCGCAAAATCCCGGCGATTATTTTTTCTTCTTCCGGCGGGGCCAGGATGCAGGAAGGTATCATGTCGCTGATGCAAATGGCCAAAACCTCCGCCGCACTGGGGAGATTGCGCGAAAACAACATACCCTATATTAGTGTCCTGTGTGATCCCACCACCGGCGGCACCACCGCCTCGTTTGCAATGCTGGGAGACATCCAGATTGCCGAACCTAACGCCCTGATCGGGTTTGCAGGACCGCGGGTTATTGAACAAACCATCCGGCAAAAACTGCCGCCCGGGTTCCAACGCTCTGAATACCTGCTGGCGCACGGGATGGTTGACATTGTGGTTCACCGAAAAAATCTAAAAAAGACCTTAGTGTATATTTTGAGCTTTTTAGATTATAAGGGAAGTTAACGATGGAGCTGAATTACAAAAACCTGCTGCCGTTTGAATCCCCTATCGCAGAACTCTACAAAAAGATAGAGGAACTGCAAAAAATGGCTAAAAGCGGGAAAATTGACCTGGAAGAAGAAACCAAAATGATCGCGAAGCGGATCGACGTAACGCGGCGGGAAATTTTTGCCAATTTGACGCCGCTGCAAACCGTACAAATTGCGCGCCATCTCCAGCGTCCGACCACGCTGGATTACATCGGCCAGATTGTTGAAGGGTTTGAAGAATTACACGGCGACCGCAATTATTCGGATGATCCTGCCATGGTTTGCGGAATCGGTAAAATCGATAACTTATCCTGCGTCATCATTGGCCACCAAAAAGGCAAAAACACCAAAGAAAATATCGCCCGCAATTTTGGCATGGCCCAGCCGGAGGGGTACCGAAAAGCTCTCCGCATCATGCGCCTGGGCGACCGTTTTGGAAAACCAATTATCGCCTTGATCGATACGCCGGGCGCCTATCCCGGAATTGGAGCCGAAGAGCGCGGCCAAGCCGAAGCCATTGCCAAAAATCTGCGCGCCATGGCCGAGTTGCACGTGCCTTTTATTGCCGTCATTACCGGTGAGGGGGGATCCGGCGGGGCGTTGGGAATTGGGATGGGAAACCGCGTCCTGATGCTTGAATATTCAATCTATTCGGTGATTTCCCCCGAGGGCTGTGCTTCAATTTTGTGGCGCGATGCCACCAAAGCCAATCTGGCCGCCGCCGCCATGAAAATCACTTCCAAGGACTTGCTGGAGCTGGGAATCATTGACGAAATCATCAAAGAACCGCTGGGTGGCGCCCACCACGACCTAAAACAAACCGCCCAAAACGTAAAAAAAACCGTCCTCAATAATCTTAAGCCGCTGCTCTCAATGTCTTCCCGTGAATTAATCGCCGACCGCTACAACAAATTCCGTAAGATGGGGATTTTTGCGGAAGCGTAATTCCGTTTGCCGCAAGCGGGTAAATTATTTTTGCAGCAGATCTAAAAGCCGGTGATTTAATTTAAACCGACTCGTATCCAAATTCTCATAAAACCGCCCTTTATCCGCAGCCAGCTGCCGCCCGACATTTTTCATCCCAGTAAAGTATTCACTTATTTGATATAAGCCATCCGGCCACGGCATCCCCGCCACCGACTTATACGTCCAGTAAGTCCAGTGGTAGCCCAGGTCGCACATCACACTAACTACCTCCGCCACCCAGCGGTATTTATCATCGGCTGCCGGGCAAGCCGTATCTGCGGCTGCCGTATCGCCCGCACTGACGCCAAACTCGCCAACATAAACCGGGACATTATATTGGGCATACTGCGACAAATATTGCTTGATCGCCGCGCGATCCCAAAGTTTACCGTGCACTTTCCCCGGATAATGCAACGTCGGGTCGGTATTAAAAGTAAATTCCGTCGGCTCGTAAAAATGGACGCTGAGAGCCACGTTGCCGCCGCAATGGGCCGCGTGGCCGCCAGACACCATATCCGCCAAAAACTCAACCCTCTGTGCCCATTGGTGGCCTTCTAAAAAAATAATGTGCTGGTCCCCGTTCTCTCGCACCGCCTTAATTACGGCGCGAAACGCATCTTTTAGTACCTCCAGCTCTGGATTGCCGGTTTGCGCGGGGCCGCCTTGCGCCAAATTGGCCGCACGTGCATCGCCACCACCACCATCCGGATTCCTGACCACCGGCTCATTCATGATATCGTATCCAGCAACCCACTCTTCATCCT
>Ga0265292_1001643_pt1 | contig 18751 bp, 12 predicted proteins | sample Munlanlewell296A_FD_189080 | JGI IMG/M metagenome (GOLD analysis project Ga0265292, IMG submission 189080) | Leachate microbial communities from a municipal landfill in Southern Ontario, Canada - Leachate well 296A | ecosystem: Engineered > Solid waste > Landfill > Unclassified | place: Canada... | reverse complement strand
GGTGGCATGGACCCCGTTTCTAAACTGACTCCCTTTCATCAGCACACAGACTAGAGCCGAAGAGCTCGCAGAGGAAATTGTTTTTTAACCTTTTTGCTGATATCTTACAAGGGATTTATAGAGGAAATCTAAACTGATACGCCCTTTCAAGGAACTGAAGGGTTTTTCCAAAGTTTTTCTGCGGGCAGGGGAGATGAAAAGGGTCAATATCCTTTTAGACAGTACTTCTTTCATGTACTTTAAGCCTTACATTAAGACCTGGGGCCTCGATTACACGAGGTTTGAGATCATGGTTGGCTCTTCTTCACGGGATATCAGACTTAACGGGAATATCGAGCTGCAAAGCCCGGACCAAACCAAACCTGTGGTGACAGGGCTTGCTCCAACCGGCAACACCAGCAGCACGACCGGTCAACTTGTTTTTAAGATGAATTTCAACAAACCTGTCTATTTCAATTCGGATAAAAGGCTAATAATCAAGGAATATGATACCGGAAAAACTAAAGAGATCATCGATCCATGGAGCGTTGAAGGTTCGGGAACAAGTACGATTTCGTTTTACAATAGATCCGGCCTTTTAGTTAATGCGAAATATTATATAATAGTTGACTCTGCTGCATTTTTTGATTTTTATGAGAATAATTTTGCCGGAATTTCCGGTAAGGACATCTGGTCGTTTTCAATTTCTGTCACTGGAATGGAGGAACATGATCTTACGATGTCTTTTCTCAATTTGTACCCTAATCCAACAAAAGGTATGTTGGTCATTGACTATAGGATGCCTTCGAATTATCAACCTTACCTGCAGATTGTTGATATCGCCGGCAGGGTAATTGCAGCAAAGATCCTTCCTTCAAACCAATCCGGGATGACGGAATTCGATTGTTCCGTGCTGAAAAGCGGTTTTTATTTCGTAAAGCTAACATCTGAAAAGGGAGTCCAGGTGAGGACCTTTATCAAAGAATAGTCAGATCTTTTATGTTTCGATTTTTTCGTACTTTTGCATCCGCAATTGCGGCCTCATAGTTCAAGGGATAGAACGGAAGTTTCCTAAACTTTAAATTCAGGTTCGAGTCCTGGTGGTACTTTTTATCCAAATACAATTCACTGATTTTCTGTCTTTTGAAACCAGTTTTTTGAAATGTGTCCAAATCCTGTCCAAATAATGTGAATCTCCTTAAAGAACGCATTGCAAAGTAAGCAATTTGAAATCAGCAGGACCATCCATGTATAATGAATCTGAAGAAGCAACATTTTTTGCCACTCATCTCGATACTATTAAGGAGATATGTGGTATTTTGGATATCCCCGTTCTGCTGAATCGATAAAATCATACAAGAATAATTGGTCCTTCTTCACTTGCCATCACCCAGAAGTATATCAAGTGATTTGACCAGGATGCTGTTGATGAGGTGATCAACATTGTGAACATAGGAATTACTCCCAAGAAAGAAGAAGTTAAGCAACCACGGAAGCAACCAGTTAAATCCAAGTTAAATCCTCAATAAACACTGTAGGAGTAAGGGATTGGGTGTATGGGCATAAGATTGTTGAACATTTCTTTCACATTAATGAAGTGTCCAGTCACTTTGTCCGTACATTTAGTTGTTTCAGACCAGATCATTACCTTTACCTGAATATTGAATTCATCCGAAGACCCAACAGCATGACAATTCAAGATTATCTTAATAACCTGCAGAAACACGTTAAGTCTGGGTTCGCCACAGAACACACATACAGGCCAGATTTAAAGGATCTGATCGAAGCACTACTTCCAGGTATTATGGCAACGAATGAGCCAACCAGAATAGCCTGTGGAGCACCTGACTATATCTTGACCAAGAGAAACATCCCAGTTGGGTATATTGAAGCAAAGGACATCATTGCTGATCTGAATGACAAAAAGCATCAGGAGCAATTTGATCGTTACAGAAAATCACTCCCCAACCTGATCATCACAGATTACCTTCAATTCAAGCGATATGTAAACGGTGAATTAGTCGCTACTGTGACAATTGGGAGTCTTTATGGAAACAAAATTACCGGCTTTCCGGATAGCTACAGTGAATTTGAACTATTCATTAAAGATTTTGGAAGGTACACCGGGCAGACAATAAGATCTGCCAATCAATTAGCAGTGATGATGGCTGATAAAGCCAGATTACTCGGTAATGTCATTGAACTGGCGTTGGCTGCTGATGTAAAAAGCAGCGTTAGCAGTGACCTTAGTAACCAGTATGCTGCTTTCAAGGAAATATTGATTCATGATTTGACAGTGAAAGGCTTTGCTGATCTATATGCTCAAACCATTGCCTACGGTTTATTTGCGGCCAGACTTCATGATACTACTCTGGAAGATTTTTCCCGGCAGGAAGCGGCACAACTTATACCAAAATCAAATCCATTCCTGCGCAGGTTGTTTAATGGTATAGCAGGACCAGACCTGGATGAAAGGATAAATTGGATTGTAGATTCATTAGCTGAGGTTTTCAGAGCAACCGATGTAGCAGATTTGCTCAAGGACTTTGGAAATATGACTCAGCAGAATGACCCGATAATGCACTTTTATGAAACCTTCCTGGCTCATTATGACTCCAAACTGAGAAAAAGCAGGGGTGTTTATTATACTCCGGAACCAGTAGTAAATTTTATTGTCAGAGCTGTTGATGATATTCTTAAAACTGAATTTTCCTTGAAGGATGGATTGGCTGATACCTCCAAGATAAAAATCAAAACCACCGTTCAAGGTAACAATAAAGCTATTGAACAGGAAGTGCACAAAGTTCAGATTCTTGACCCAGCGACTGGTACAGGCACTTTCCTGGCAGAAGTTATCAAGCGGATACACAAGAAATTTGAAGGCCAGGAAGGGATCTGGAATCAATACGTAGAGAATCATCTTATTCCCAGGTTGAATGGTTTTGAATTGTTGATGGCTCCGTATGCAATAGCACACCTAAAGCTGGACTTACTTCTTTCATCCACAGGATATAAGCCGCAGAAGGATCAGAGATTCGGAATATATCTCACCAATTCCTTGGAACAATATCATCCTGATACAGGTACCCTGTTTGCTAACTGGTTAAGTGCGGAAGCGAATGAGGCAAATGCAATTAAGAGAGACACTCCGATAATGATTGTGATTGGTAATCCTCCTTATTCAGTAAGTAGTACAAATAAAAATGAATGGATAGACAAGCTAACTGCTGATTATAAAAAGGACTTAAATGAAAAGAGTTACAATTCACTTTCTGACGACTATGTTAAATTTATACGATTAGGGCAATATTGTATAGATAAAAATGGATTTGGCATTTTAGCATACATTTCAAATAATAGTTTTATTGATGGGATTACACATCGGCAAATGCGTAAGCATTTATTAGAAAGTTTTGATAAAATCTATATTCTTGATTTACACGGAAACTCAAAGAAAAGGGAAACCTGCCATGATGGTTCACCAGATCAAAATGTATTTGATATTATGCAGGGTGTAAGCATAAATATTTTCATTAAAACAGGTAAAAAAAGAATCAATCAATTAGGAACGATGCTTCATTTTGATTTGCAGGGCAAGAGAGAATTTAAGTATAACCAGTTAAATGAGAGCCTGATTAATACTATAGCTTGGGATAATGTATTGATTAATGGTCCAAATTACTTTTATGTTCAAAGAGACTTTATAGATGAATCAACTTACAATGATGGTTTTGACATTAGCGAACTATTTAGCATAAAAGCTGCCGGAATCAAGACCCATCGAGATGACGTTGTAATTGGTATGAATCAACTAGAGTTGAAAGAAAAAATCGAAACCTTTCTAAAATCTCACAATTCATTTGAGAGACAATTCGATTCCGAAAAATGTAAATCAATTACATACAGGCCTTTCGATAATAGACTTATTTATTATGACACTGATTTGGTGGTTCGTCATAGAAAAGAACAAATAAGACATTCTTTCCTTGAAAACTTAGCGTTATTATCCGGTAGACAAACTAAGAACAAAGAAATCAGTCACTTCTTTGTTACGAATACGGTTTCAGAAATGAAAACTGCAGAAAGTTCCACTGGCTCCTATCATTTCCAGCTATATTCTTACCCCAAGAATGATGACCAGCAAATTAAAAAATCTCTTTCGGAAAGACTGCCAAACCTAAATCAATTGATCGTCAGCAATATTTGTAAAAAATTGAGCTTAGATTTTAATCCTGAAAAGACATCAACTCTTGGCACCTTTGCTCCGATTGATGTCTTTGATTTTATCTATGCCGTTCTATACAGCCCAACATACCGTGAGAGCTACAAAGAGTTTCTGAAAATTGGTTTCCCCAGGATTCCATATCCTGAAAATGCTGAATCCTTCTGGAAGCTGGTTGAAAAGGGTGGTGAATTGAGAACCATCCACCTGCTTGAAAATTCTATTGTTGATCAGTTCATCACTACCTACCCTGTCTCCGGTGATAATGAAGTAACCCAAGTTAAATATGAAGGTGGTAAGGTTTGGATCAACCCAGAGCAATACTTCGACAAGGTGCCTGAAATTGCCTGGAACTTTCATATCGGAGGATATCAGCCTGCTCAGAAGTGGTTAAAGGACCGGAAAGGAAGGATTCTAACCTTTGAAGATATCAGGCACTACCAGAAGATAATCGTAGCTTTGACAGAGACCGATAGGATCATGAAGGAAATTGATAAAATGTTAGTAATAAAGGATTAAATCAAATCGCAATAAATATGAAAAAATCGTATGACAAATCAATTCAACTACACTGCTGTCTTGTCGGGGTGTATTTCCAGTGAATACTCCGCCAATCTTGCCTTCAGTTTATCCAGTATGAAGTTCGATTGCTCTATGCTTCGTGTATGGATTACGATGTCATCAGCATATCGCTCAAAAACGATGAGCGGCTGCGTATCAGCCAGCCATTGATCAAAAGCTTCATGCAGATAGAGGTTGGCTAACAATGGGCTGATTACTCCTCCTTGAGGCGTACCTTTGCTCCTTACCAGCAATTCTCCATCCTGCTTGTATACCGGTGCTTTCAACCATCTATCGCAGTAGAGTAATATTTGCTTCTGACTCGTATACTTCTGCAAGATCTTCATCATTTGTCCATGGTCAATGTTGTCAAAGAAACCTTTGATGTCAAGGTCTACCACATACCATCTTTCCCAACAGTTCTTAGCGCATTGCTCAACGGCATCGTGGGCACTCTTGCCCGGTCGATAGCCAAATGAGCTCGGATGAAACAGCGGTTCAATGATTTTCTCCAGTTCCACCCTGATAACTTGCTGTGCAACTCTGTCAAGAATGGTAGGTATACCTAACATCCGTACTTTGCCTTCTCCTTTGGGAATGGGCACCTCCTTGACCGGCGGCGGAAAATAGCTCCCACTCGCCAGCCGGTTCCACAAAGGATACAGGTATTTACGTGGGTTGGCGTCAATTTCCTGGATGCTGACCTGGTCAATGCCCATGCCTTTGCCTCCTTTCCTTATATGCTTCCACGCTGACCACACCTGTTCTTTACTTACCGGTTGCGTTTTCGTCTTTAACTCCTCAATCATCCTTCTGTTAAGTTGTTGTACTTGTTAAATCCCATCTGGTGAAGCCCTTGGCTCCATTCTCATTACAAGAACTTCGCAGCTACTACGGCTTCATCCGCCACCACCCCACGCTTCTCTACTTTTGATCTCACGGTTTTCCGCTTGGATCGTTTCGATTCCCATCGCCGGGTGGCTTCCACAGTTCCATAATCCAGCCCATATACAAGTCCTGCTGCCTTTATGCCGAGTGCCAATGCTGGCAGTTTATCTCTCAGGTAACCCCTGCACTCGTCCCGGGACAAACTAAGTCCCCCCGGTTTCGGACACTTTCTAAGTCAATTTCGACACCTCATCGGACAGTTCACTTGCGTTCAGCTCTTGTATAATCACCTGAAATGCTTCTTTCAGCATCCCTTTTCCCAGTCCGTTCAACACCTCTATCGTTGGATAAAAGCACCGCTGGGTGGTTTGACAGGTACTCCTGTTAGCCCCTGTCGGTGGTTCGTCTCTGTTTTCCTCCCTGTAAAGTTCTCTGTCGGGTAGCTCAGCCAGTCTGTTCGCTCGACCTCCGCAGACATACCTATCGTTCGATGCTCTTTATAGTGGGTTACTGAGTTCCACCATCTCGATTATAGTTCACTGATCCAGTTGTTTAGCGCAATGTGCCGTTGCGCCCTGCATCAGCCTCTGTGCACACCTAATCTTTGATGCAGCGAACTGCGAACCCTGCGTGTCTGGTAGCCTCTCGCCAAACCACTTCGGCCGTATTCCCCAGTGTCCAGTATCTGGCCCAGCTGGTACTGTTTTCAGAACTTTTCCATAAAACCCAGAAATAGGTCATCGTCCCCAGCCAACGAAAATTACCATCTTCCAATCTGCCTGCAGAAGGAAGTGCAGTGAATCCGCTTGAGTTGTCACCCTCGGCTCCACTTGGCCATCCTGTAATCGATTTCATCTTCAGACCGGCTGTTTCCTCACCTCCCAGGTATGCAATTAACTGTTTCCATTCATCATCATCACCGCAATGCCAGCCGGTGGGACAAGCCTCATTCGCAGCGGGTGAATTGTATAAGACACCATAATCCCGATAATTGTCTCTGGCTTTTGCATCGCTGACACTTCTTCCCTCATAGCCATACACATAATAATACGGTAATGAATAGGAATCTTCGGTGCTGGGATACACATTTGGCAAATAAGCCAGATTCTCGGTCATCCAGGTCTGGGAACCAATGGTTTTAATTTTATAGACATGCCCATCCCGTGGATCAGTAAAGGTTTCTCCGTCATCCCCATTAACACTAAAGGTGATCTTTTCAATATCTGCGAGCAAAAATGATTCTACCGTACCGTTCGTTTTATGAACCTTCATTTCCTGAGAACAGACAGCACAGCAAAGGAAAAAGGCCGGGATGATAAGTAATTTTTTCATATGAATTCCCCCAAAGGTTTATTTGATTAATACCATCTTATTTGATTGCAGTTGATCGTTAAATTTAACGAGACAGAAATAAGCCCCTGGCGGAGCCTTCTTCCCGGAATTGGTAAGACAGTCCCAGGTCAACTGTTGCTCCCCGGGTTCCTGAATTGTTGCCGGGAATTTTTTAATGACTTTCCCGGACAAATCGACCAATACCACTTCGACCATCCCCTTGCTTGGTAGGATATAGCTGATCCTGGTGACATTGTTGAAAGGATTGGGATAGTTTTTAAGTAGGTAAAAGTTATTTGCCACCAGTTTAAACTTCAAATCATTGATTCCGGTGGCCCCGGTAAAGGTCAGATGCGAGATCTCAGCAATATTAAATACCTGAACTGTTCCGTTCGTTTTATAAACCTTCATTACCTGGGAATAACCCGAAAAGGAAAGAATAATTGCCAGGACGATGAGTAGCTTTTTCATAAAATTCCTCCAAATACTTAGTTGATTTATCCCATGCCTAAAGATTAAAAGTGTTTAACTATTAAATCATTACAATTCTTATAGCTCTAAAGTTATGAAATACTTTCTGTTTATATAGCGAACCTTTAACAAAAACTTTAAATATCTCGTCTAGTCAAGCTCGAGCAAATTTCCTAAACCGCCATAGTATAATGCATGGTGCATCAAACGCATATGGAACAAAAATTAACAGTTTAAAATGTATCTCTTTACTTTCCTATTTAAGTGATTTCGTTAATTTCGTAAACGATGAAACTAAAAATTTCTCTTTCAAATCAAGATTCCATCCTGAACAGTGATGAAGAAATTAAATGGAGGATTTTATGGCTACCCCAACCATGATTTCAGCTGACGTCGCAGCTTGTTACTTCTATCATCCGGTCAAAACTTAACCTTTTAAATAACGTCTTCAGGAACGTATTATACTTCTGATCAGATATCTTGGGAACAACCCCGCTCCATTTTGTAAGGATTTGACTGGTAACTTTGAAAATGGGAACTATTGCTTTACCTCCTGTCTTCTGCATCCTGAATTCAATGACCCCATCTTTTACCCAGTACTCACAGAATCTTTGGGAATCGGAGTATCTCATCCCTGTTGTACAGCAGAATACAAACAGATCCCTGGTTTTAGCAAGATATCCCTTCAGCTCGGTTTGAATCAGTATATCCAGTTCACTGCCTGTTATATATAAAGGTTCCTCCTGGGTTTGCACCCTGTATTTTATGAACTTATGGTCCTTATCGGGATATGCCCAGTTAAGGAATTCCCGGAGCTTCTTTACGTGCTTATAAGTAGTGGAATCACTATATTCTTTAATATCAATCTGATAAGAGATCCACTTTTCAAAAACCTCTTTTGTCATATTGGTAAGTTCTGGATTAACCTTCTCGTGTTGCATAAATTCTGTTAACGAATGAATCAACAGGATGATGTTCTTATATGTGCCATAAGCAACCTTTGATCGCTTCAGCTGAGCATAGTCGGAGAAACTTTGAAGGAGGCTTTTTTTGTGTCCAAAAGCTTCACCATCCAAGGCCAATTTAAGGTTCACGGCTGTTAGGCTAACACTATTAATTATCAAGTCATTCATTGCCTCTGAAACTCTCTTTTCCTGTTGAAAAATTTGTGTCCAAATATTCTTGTAATCTGGGTGGTTTTTCTTCAGTTTCTGGGCCTTACTATCCCAGTATTGATCATCCATGCGAATCTTGGTTGATACCTTCAGTACCTCATAATTATGTGTCCAAATTGTGTACAAATGGTTACGGATTTTACGTGTTTTTACTGTCGCCATGGCATTGAAATGTTAAGTTAAACCATGGAGATTCTTCCTCTTTGGAAGCAGTTTAAGATGGCATTTTGGGCAATAATCCCGGCTTGCCGCAAAAAACTGCTACAACAAGCTTTCTTAGTGTTGCATATCTTTCAGCAGAATTGCAATGTTTCGATTTTTTCGTACTTTTGCATCCGCAATTGCGGCCTCATAGTTCAAGGGATAGAACGGAAGTTTCCTAAACTTTAAATTCAGGTTCGAGTCCTGGTGGGGCTACGTGTGTTTGGGTTTGGGTGTGGGTGTGTGAGTGCCCACTTAATAATTCTGGCTCCGTAGTTCAAGGGATAGAATGATAGTTTCCGGAACTATAGATACTGGTTCGAGTCCAGTCGGGGCTACAACCCGGAAAAATGCCCTCTGTAAATCAACAATTTACAGGGGGACTTTTTGTTAGATTCATTGGTACACATGCAGAATATGATAAAATTGATGCTGATAAAATTTAAAGGTCATGGAAATAAAAATTATTAAGACAGTAGAAGATTATAATCAGGCTCTAAAGAGACTTGAAGTTGTTTTTGATGCGCCGGTGGATACACCTGAAGGCGATGAGGCGGAACTATTGGGATTATTGGTTGAGAAATTCGAAGATGAACATTATCCGATTGAATCACCGGACCCGATTACAGCAATTAAGTTCCGGATGGAGCAGATGAATATGGATAACCAGGATTTAGCTAATGTGATAGGATATAAAAGCAGAGTTTCTGAGATTTTCAATCTTAAAAGGAAATTGACTCTTAAAATGATAAGAAACCTTCATGAAAAGTTGAAAATACCCTATGAATCCTTAATTACATAATCCATCGCCCAACTGTTGTTTATCAATCTTTTTTAACGCTTTATTTCTTTAACTTGCAGGATTGTACAAAAACCAGTTTTCAATAATTAACCGGCGATGAATAACAAACCATTTGCTTTTCTCCTCCTGTCAGTTCTCCTCCTGACAGGCAGTCTGTCAGTGTCTGCACAAAACAAGCCTGTCACCGCGCCAAAGGACTATGCATCTTATCCCTATTGGATTGACATGATGCAAGACCCGCACGGAAATTTCTTTGAAATTCAGAAAGCTTTTTACACCTACTGGGAAGGCCGCGAAGTCACCAGGGGAACAGGATATAAACCGTTTAAGCGCTGGGAGTATCATTGGCAATCCAGGATCAATCCGGATGGAACCTTCCCGGAACCGGACCAGGTTTATCGCGAATACAATAATTACGTGCAAAGCCATCCTGTAGGTGCCGGATTAAAAACCGGCCAGGCAGTATGGCGTGAACTGGGCCCGAAAACCCGCGTCAATTATGGCGGATATGTAGGTGTCGGGCGCATAAATGCCATCGGATTCCATCCCACGGATACTGCTACGGTTTATATCGGTGCCCCCTCAGGAGGCTTCTGGATCACCCATGATGGGGGCCTTACATGGGCTTCACCTACCGATAATCTTCCGACTCTGGGTGTCTCTGCCATCCTGGTAAATCCAACCAATCCGAATTTAATCCTGATCGGTACAGGAGACCGCGATGGCGGCAATTCTAATGGACTGGGCGTTTTCCGCAGTGATGATGGCGGACTGACCTGGCAGCAGTTTAATACCGGAATGGGAAATGTTACCGTCGGGATGTTTGCCCGGCCGGAAAGCGACCTGCGGTTCATTCTTGCCGCGGCTAACGGCGGAATCTTTAAAACCCTTGACGGTGGCGAAAACTGGACCAAAACATCACCGGATAACTCCAATTTCAGGGACGTAAAATTTAAACCTGGCAGCGTCACAATCGCTTATGCCACCTCCGGCAACGGATTTTACCGTTCTGAAAACGGAGGTGATACCTGGACTCTCGTTCCAACCTCCAGCGGTTATCCGAATGGCGGACGACTGGTGATCGGAGTAACTCCGGCCAATGACAGCCTGGTTTATCTGGTTGGTGGAGCCGGCCAATATCAGGGCTGTTTCCTCTCACGCAATTTCGGTGAGACCTTTTCCACCCAGTCCACTTCTCCAAATATCCTTGGATATGAATACGATGGTTCCGATGAAAAAAGTCAGGCCTGGTACGACCTGATGATCCACATTGACCTCACCAACCCGCTGATCGTTTATGTTGGCGGCATAAACATTTGGAAATCTGTTGATGGAGGTAAAAAATGGCAAATAACAACGCATTGGTGGGGCGACCGGACCAATGAAGTACATGCCGATCAGCATACCTTTGCCTTCAACCCTGCAAATAACCGGCTTTATGCAGGAAACGACGGCGGAATCTATTTCACCGGCAATCAGGGAACTACCTGGAAAGAGATCAGTGAAGGTTTGGGAATCGGACAATTATACAAAATTGGGGTCAGCAATACCGATCAGAAAAAAATTACCGGTGGATTTCAGGATAACGGCAGCGCAACATGGACAGGCACCAACTGGCTAAATTCAGGTGGCGGCGACGGTATGGAATGCGCCGTGGATCCATACGATGCCCGCTACAGTTATACGACGTTGTACTACGGGTCAATTACGCGCTACTTCAACAATTCCGGCGGACGCGATATTGCCGGCAAAGGCACAAACGGTATTACTGAAGACGGAGCCTGGGTCACCCCTTTCCTTCTCAGCGAAAGCGATGGAAATACCATGGTTATCGGATTTAAAAACATCTGGATCAGCCGGAATGTAAAAACCAACGGAACGATTACCTGGACCAAAATATCCGACAATCTCGCCGGCCGGAATGATGCAAATATGTCAGTTCTGGAACAATCACCCGCCGATGTAAATATCCTTTATGCAGCCCGGTCGGATAATAAACTATTCCGGACAGATAATCTGCTGACTCCCCTGGTAGTATGGACAGACATTACTGCAAGGCTCCCCGTAAACGGAAATCCTTCCGATTTCGAATGTCACCCGTACGATCCCAATACCGTTTACTTGGTGTTGAACCAGAAAGTTTATAAATCCACCAATAAGGGAAGCTCCTGGCAAAATATTTCCGGAAGCCTGCCTGCTATCAACATAAGCACCATTGTATTCGACAAAACCAGTAACGAAGGTCTTTACGTTGGTACCGATGCCGGAACTTTTTACAAGGATGCTGATATGATTGACTGGGTTATGTACGGCGAATCTTTCCCGGTTTCGGTTGGGGTATCCGAATTGGAGATTTACAATGATCCGCGTAACCGCGCTGAATCCCGCTTGAGGGCTTCAACATTCGGCAGAGGCGTTTGGGAAATACAACTCGCTGAATCAAATGCCGTTTTACCTCCTGCTTTGCTGACGGCAGCAACGGTGGATTCAGATATTGAGCTGAACTGGGTTCCACCATTTTATGAGCAAAATATCCTGGGCTACCGCGTTTACCGGAACGGTGAGTTTTTGACCATGATCAACGGAGTTAGCTATACCGATATGTATGTTGAATCAGATATAACCTTTACCTACAAGATTTCCGCACTGTATACCGGAGGTATTGAATCGGGTTTCACAAACGAAGCTTTTGCCACAATCGTTTCGCCGATAGAACTTCCTTATAGTCAGCCATTTGAAAAAGGTACTGCTGGCTGGACAGCGAAGTTTTCCTATGAAGGCTGGAAATACGGGACCGCTGAAACTCTCGGTGTCACCGGCCGTGAAGGACATTTCTTTGCTGCCAACAGCGCCGCTGCCGGAGAAGGCGTTCAGGTAAAAGACTACCTGGTTACTCCTGAAATCGATTTGACTAGCTATACCGGGAAAACCATTACCCTGAAATTTGCCTATACAATGCGCAAATACCGTACGTATGATAAATTCAGTGTACAGTACCGCCCATCTGCTGATAGTGCCTGGGTGAAGATAGCCGACATCCTGCCCCCCAGCAAGACCGCATGGGTTTGGGATACCACGCAGGTTAACCTTCCGGAAAAAGCCCTAACATCCAGGGCACAGATTGGTTTCTTTTATGATAATTCCAACCAGTTTGCCTGGGGTGCAGCTATCGACGACGTGGATCTTTTCGTGAATACTACCTCTGTTCAAACTATTGACAATCCTATCTCGATGAGAGTATTCCCGAATCCTAACCAGGGCCGGTTCAGCGTCGAATTAGCTTCCGGTGTAACGGGTGAAATCAAACTTCAGATAGTCAATGTCACCGGTCAGGTGGTCCTACAAAAGCTTATTGAAAACAATTCAGGAAAATTGGTCGAAATGATCGATCTTAGTACTCAGCCGAAAGGGGTTTATCTGCTTACCATCCGATCGAAATCCGCCGAATGGAGACAAAAGATAACCATTCAATAGGAAATTTCGCTTAGCCTGGGATTTGAACGCGGATGACGCGGATGCTTCGCAGCGCGGATTTTCGCTGATGAACGTTGTAGGGACGCATATTTGCGTCCACGTCCCATCCCCCCGGTGATACCATCGTAGGGACGCATATTTGCGTCCGAAATTTTAATTGGAAGGAACGAAAATAGGTTTGTAGAATATCGGCATTATCTTTACACTGAAAATGGGATCAAAAATGATGACAACCAAGACATTAGATCTTCTCTTGCTGTCAGCTTTTCTGCTGACCGCGGGGTTGTCAGTGTCGGCCCAAAACAGAACTGGCGCGGGTCCCGGGAATTATGCAACTTATCCTTATTGGGTCAACATGATGGAGGATCCGAATGCCAATTTTTTTGAGATCCGGAAAGCCTTTTATACTTACTGGCAAGGGCGGGTTACCCATCGGGGTGATGGATATAAACCATTCAAGCGCTGGGAGTATTATTGGCAATTCAGAGTCAATTCTGATGGGTCCTTTCCTCCGGCTGGCCAGATATATCGTGAGTATAATCGTTTTGCGGCTGAGCAGCCGGAGGGATCGGGATTCAAATCAGGCAATGCAAATTGGCTCGAACTCGGTCCTAAAACACGCGTTGACTTAGGCGGATATGTCGGGGTTGGCCGGCTGAATGCCATCGCCTGTCACCCAACTGATACCAGCATCGTTTATGCCGGGGCTCCCTCGGGCGGACTTTGGAAATCGACCGACGGAGGGAAAAACTGGGTAGTCCTCACCGATCGGATGCCTTCGCTCGGTGTTTCCTCTATCCTGATTCATCCGGCTTCGACGGATGACATTCTGGTTGGAACGGGCGACCGTGATCACGGGGATGCACGCGGTATCGGGGTCATTCATAGCTCCGATGGAGGAGCTACCTGGGAAATGTATCATAACGGAATGGGTGATATTACCGTCGGAATGATGGCCAGAAGCGAAACCGACCCGGATTTTATTCTCGCAGCCACTAACGGGGGAATCTTTAAAACCACCGACGGCGGTGCTCACTGGGAACTGAAATTCGCTGTCGATGCTGCGTTTAAAGATATCAAGCTGAAACCGGGTAATTCAAATGTCGCTTATGCTACCTCCGTGGGTATTGTTGGTTTTTATCGCAGCGAAGATGCTGGTGAAACCTGGATCCAGGTTCCTGAAACTGCCGGAGTGCCAAAGGAAGGCAGGATGGTTATCGGAGTTACTCCTGCCGCAAGCAACCTGGTATACCTGGTTAGTGGCGCTGCTGCTTATGTGGGCTGCTTTGTATCCCAGGATGACGGCAAGAACTTTATCCTTCAATCGGATTCTCCAAATATTCTCGGATATGCTTCTGATGGCAGCGATGATAAAAGCCAGGCCTGGTATGACCTATCTATTTTTGTCGATCCGTTGAGCGCACAGGTGGTCCATGCGGGAGGAATTAACCTCTGGAGATCAGATAATGGCGGAAAAACCTGGAAAATTACCGGACACTGGACTGGCAGCGGTGCTGCCGAAGTTCACGCTGACCAGCACACTTTTTTCTATAATCCGGTGAACAAAAGGCTCTATGCCGGAAATGACGGAGGTATCTATTTTACCGATAACCGTGGAACCACCTGGAAAGAGATCAGTGAAGGGCTTGGAATCGGGCAAATCTACCGTCTCGGGGTCAGTGTAACTAACCCTTATAAAGTGGTTACCGGGTTCCAGGATAACGGAAGTGCCACCTGGACGGGCAAGGAATGGCTGACTTCAGGCGGAGGCGATGGAATGGAATCTGCCGTTGATCCAACTGATTATCAGTATAGTTATACAACAATTTATTACGGCGATATTTATCAATATCTTTTTAATGGATATAACCGTCAGGTTGGGGGTAAGGGAACCGGCGGAATCGATGAAGACGGTGCCTGGGTTACTCCTTTCCTGATCCATCAGGACGACGGAAATACCATGATAGCCGGTTATAAAAACATCTGGATCACACGTGACCTGAAAAATCCGACTGCAATTTCGTGGAAGAAAATCTCCAACAATCTGGCCGGAACCAATGACGTTTACGTGGCCGCACTAGAACAATCGCCTGCCCAGCCGCAAATGCTGTATGTTTCACGTTTCGACCGCAGACTTTTCCGAACCGATGATTTTAATAAACCAACCCCGGTTTGGATCGACCTGACTTCGAATTTACCCATTGAGGCAACCCCAAGCGACCTGGAATGCCACCCATTTGATCCGATGACAATTTATATGACCCTGGCCAGACGCGTGTTTAAATCGTCTGATAAAGGAGAAACCTGGACCGATATCAGTGGTTCTCTTCCAAACATCGCGATCAACACTATTTTATTCGATGAATCAAGCGTGGAAGGGCTATACGTTGGAACCGATGCAGGTGTATATTTCATAGATGCCGGAATGCCCGATTGGGTATTTTACAATACCAACCTTCCTTTATCGGTTGAAGCGAGTGAACTGGAAGTTTATTACGATCACCTCGACCGTTCCAAATCCAGACTGCGTGCTTCGACATTCGGAAGGGGACTCTGGGAATCACCGCTGGCCCAATCGGACCCGATTCTGCCTGCTACCTTTCTTGCTGCTGTCAATGGCAAAGACAAGATAACCCTGTATTGGAACACCCCATTTTACCCGCAATACGTATCAAATTACAAGATCTTCAGAAACAATATCCTGTACGACGTCAGCACCACTCCATCCTGGTCCGATGATCAGGTTGAATACCATACAGACTATACCTATTATATCGTTGCAGTATATGCCAATTCTACTGAGGCAAAACCATCCAACTCAGTATCAGCTATCCTGATTGATCCGGTAACGCTTCCCTATTCTGTGGATTTTGAACCCGGCACAGCAGGATGGACATCCACTAAAACAGTTTACGGATGGAAATACGGCACTGCAAGCGAGCTTGGCATTCCTGGAAATTATGGACATTTTTTTGGAATTCAGAGTGTGGAAACGACTGCAAATAATAAAGTTACCGATTGCCTGATTTCTCCGGCCACTGATCTTTCCTCATACAAGGGATCGGCAGTAACCCTCTCATTTGATTATAGTTATCTCCGGACTCCTGAATATGGCAAATTGAATGTCGTTTACCGGGTTTCAAAAGACAGCACCTGGGCCCAATTATTAAGCCTGAATCCGGCGAATGCCAACGAATGGGACTGGGACAGCGTGAACCTGATTCTTCCCGACCAGGCACTCACTGCAACCACGCGAATTGGATTCCTCTATGAAAACCATGGAAATTCAATCGGAGGGGCCGGAATTGACAATATTCAATTGACCGCAAAATCGATGGGGATTCGTGAAAATAGTTCATTGATATCCTGCCGGATCTTCCCAAATCCAAACAACGGTTTATTTCAGATTGAAGTGACGCCGAAACAGCCTGGCAAGATTAGCATTCAAGTGGTCAACCTGAATGGCCAGGTGGTGCTCAACGAACAATTAAACAGCGGTACCGGGCAGTTAATCAAATCCTTCGACCTCCGTAATCAGGCCAGGGGAGTGTATCAAATCCGTATTCAGACCTCCGATGGCAACTGGACCGACCGAATAACGATTCAATAGATCGATATGAGCTTGCTGAAAATATCAGCTCTTATCCTGACAATAGCAATGGTTCCATTTGGGAGGAGCCATTGTTCCTTCCATCTCAGTAATGCTTCCTCCAAAAATAACTTCATCATGCAAAAACGCTACTGCCTCGCGCTTGACCTCAGGAACGATTCTGCCCTGATCAGCCAATACAAACATGTTCATACCAGGGAAGGCATCTGGCCCGAAATTCCAAGAGGAATAAAAGAGGTCGGGATAACTGATATGGAGATATACCTTTGGAACAACCGCATGTTCATGATCCTGGAAGCTCCCATGAACTGGGACTACGATTCTCAGATGGCCAGGCTCGGCACATTAGAGAAACAACCGGAATGGGGTGACTATGTTTGGCAGTTCCAGCAGCTTCTCCCTTATTCTAAAAACGGAGAAAAATGGATGCAGATGGAAAATGTGTTCCAACTGAATACAGAGCCGGTATATGATAAACCCACAAAACGATTTTGCGCGACACTTGACCTAAAGGATAACCCGGAATTGATCAGCCAATACCGCTATTATCACTCGCCCGAAGGACATTGGCCCGAAATAGCCAAAGGAATCAGGTCAGTCGGGATCTTCGACATGCAAATCTACCTTATTGGCAACAGGATGTTCATGGTTGTCGCAACACTTCCTGGTTTTCAATGGAATACGCAAATGCAAAAGCTGTCGACCCTGGAAAAACAGAAGGATTGGGAGACCCTGATGAAAAAATTCCAGCAGGCACTGCCAGGAACCCGGGAGGTAAAGTGGGTGCTTATGGAAAATGTTTTTGACCTGAACCGTGATTTTTAGTTGCCTTTGAGCATTCCTTTTACCGCGTTCAAATCACCATCAGTTTTGGCAGGTGTGATCTCCAGCAGCTTCGCCAGCAATTCGTAAATATTGACATTTTCGAAGGTGGGTTGTACAAATCCTTTTTTAAACGATGGCCCGGCTGCATAAAATATTCCTTGCATATCTCGATTATCCGGATCATAACCATGCATCCCCAAACTATACTTTACTTGAGCCTTGTGACTTATTTCCAGGCCCCACGCGCTATCAGCCTCAACAATGAGCTGCGGTATGCGCAAATGGGTCCCATAATGATAGCGGGCGGGCAGCTCTTCACGCTTCCATACTTTCAGGTGCGGAGCTGATCTGAGCCGGTTGTATACCTCATCCAGATAAGCAGGCTCCGGTTCCAAATTGATGACGGGATTGCCGCCGTTTATTCTTTTTATCTTTTTCAGATCTAAAACATTTTCGAGAAAAACCTGCTGTCCTTCAGGAATATAACCCATTCCATGGTCCGAAAGGATAATCAGATCAATTTCCAGGCCGGACTTCTTTTCGATTCTTTTCAATCCATTTATCAGGTCTCCCACCAGCCGGTCGAGTCTCCTAACTTCCTTTTCCGTTTCCTTGCTGACCGGGCCAAAATCATGACTGATTTTATCGGGTTGATCGAAATAGAACATGATTAGTTCAGGCCGTTCCTCTGAAGGCAGAGATAACCAGCGGAATACGGTATCGATTTGTTGTTTAAAAGGGAATCCGTCTTCATAAATTTTTCTTTTTTCGGGACGGTAACGCTCATTGCTTTCCGTACCCACCCAGAAATAAGAGGCTGTTCTGACTCCCTGTTTTTCAGCCGTTTCCCAGATTGCTTCGCCTTCCCAGAAAATTGAATCCTGCACGGCCTGCCTATCCCCCATGCGGAAAACCCGATCGAGCTTCGGATCATAGAAACTGTTCTGAACAATACCGTTATGATCAGGATAAAGGCCGGTAGCTATGGCATAATGATTCGGGAAAGTTTTAGTCGGATAGCTTGGCTTCAGCGATTCCGCCCTGCAGCCAGCTTTGGCCAGCCGGTCAAGGTTTGGGGTATGATAAATAGCAGGATAGTCCCACCGGAAACCATCCATCGACAGCACAACAACGCAACGGTTATTTTTCGTTCCAGCAATCAGAAAAACAGGAGAGCAAGCCATCAAAACAAAGATACAGAGCCGAAGTTT
>Ga0265292_1001642_pt1 | contig 18752 bp, 19 predicted proteins | sample Munlanlewell296A_FD_189080 | JGI IMG/M metagenome (GOLD analysis project Ga0265292, IMG submission 189080) | Leachate microbial communities from a municipal landfill in Southern Ontario, Canada - Leachate well 296A | ecosystem: Engineered > Solid waste > Landfill > Unclassified | place: Canada... | reverse complement strand
CCTACAACGGCGGCTTATTCCGCCAAGCCGACCCCACCACCGGCACCAAAGAGTTCCTCGCCACCAAGCGCGTCGGCGATGCTGACATGGCCGAAGCCATCGACCTCCTCGCCCGCGGCGCCGGCCAAACGCAAGGCGAAGGCTTCGTCGACTACACGAGCCTCGAAGCCCAACAACTCGGCACGCTCTACGAAGGACTCCTCGAATACCAAGTCGGCTACGCCGCGGCCGAAGACCACGTCGCAGCCGGCGAAGGCGAACGCTGGATCCCCGAGAGTCAACACACCGGCGCGAAGGTGACTGACCTTGCCCGCCGCGCGCCCGTGGGCACGTTCTTTCTGCAGACCGACAAGGGCGAGCGCCACAGCACGGGCAGCTACTACACGCCTGACTTCATCGTCCAAGAGATCGTGCAGAAGACCATCACGCCCGTCCTCGAACGCCGACTCACCACGGCGCGCGAGCACGGCAAGAGCCTCCGCGAGACCGTCCTCCACTTTCGCGTTCTCGACCCCGCGATGGGTAGCGGCCACTTCCTCGTGGGTGTCGTGGACTACCTCACGCCCAAGCTCATCGAAGCCGTCGAAGAAGACAAGGCCGCCGGCCGCATGCCCGCCGAAGCGCACTACTCGACCGAGGACGCGCGCCGCGACATCGTTAGCCACTGCGTCTACGGCGTGGACCTCAACCCTATGGCCGTCGAGCTTGCCAAGGTCACGCTTTGGCTCCACACGCTCGCCCGCGGCAAGCCCCTCACCTTCCTCGACCACCGCCTCAAGGTCGGCAACAGCCTCCTGGGCGCCAATGTGCGTCGCCTCAGCCGATACCCTGCACCCGAGATCCAAGAGCGATGGGCTGGCGAAGTCGCAGCCGCACGCGAAGAACGCGCGGAGCAACGTTTCGAAGAAGCTGGGTTCCCCACGCTCTTCCTCGAAAAGATCACAGGCCGCATCGCCAAGATCGACGCGCTCCGCGATGACAAGATCGAGGACGTCAAACAGAAGGAGAAGATCTACCGCGAGCTCCGCGCGAGTCCCGAATTCCAAAAGATCCGAGCCATTTGCGACATCTGGAGCGCCGCTTGGTTCGGCACATGGGCCACACTTGACCCGGTGAAGGGCGTCGGCGGCAACTACACGGACCTCATGTGGGCCCTCAGCGGACGCATGAGCGATGACGAATGGGGCTGGAAGTCACGCCGCGCGAACCTCGAAGGCATCCGCAAGCTCGCAAAGCGGAAGGGCTTCTTCCACTGGGAATTCGAGTTCCCTGAGGTCTTCTTCCCCGACGGTCAACTGCGCGACGACGCCGGCTTCGACGCCGTCGTCGGAAACCCGCCCTACCTGAACATCGAGACGCTCTACAGCGCCGACCCCGAAGCCCCACCCGTCTTCGAGAAGCTCTACGAGACCGCCGGGGAAGGACGCTACGACATCTACGTCATGTTCGTAGAACGCGGCCTCGAAAAGCTCCGACCCGACGGCGAGTTCGGCTACATCATGCCCAACAAGTGGTTCAAAGGCGAGTTCGGCCGACCGCTGCGGAGCCTGCTCGCCCGCCAGAAACATGTTCGGGAGATCACCGATTGGCGCAACTACTACACGCTCTTCCCCGGAGCTATTACCTTCGTCGCACTCCTGTATCTCTCTCGCCTCAAGCAGGAGCAATTCCGCTACGTCGCATTCCCCAGTCTAATCGCGACAACCCCCGTGGAAGTCGCCGAGCGGCGCCTCCGAGAAGCGTCACACCAAGAGGCTGTTCGCGGCAAAGATATCATTGTCGGAGAAATCCCAGCCTCGCGGTTCTCGGCGAAACCGTGGAACTTCGCGACGGGCGACGCACACGAACTCCTCGCCCGCCTCAAGGTGCTGCCTCACCTCGGCTCGATCGCCGACGTATTCGAAGGCGTAACGACCGCGTCGGTCCCGGTCTACGTACTCCAGCGCGGAGCGCACGATGCTAGTCGTGGCAGCGTGAGAGCTTGGTCTGACGCGATAGAGGGTTACGTCGAGCTTGAGGCAGGCATAGTTCGCCCTGTCCTCAAGGGCAAGGACATCTACCGTTGGCGCAGGTTCTACGACGAGGACATCATCCTCTGGCCCTATCGCCCTGCCAAGGGACGATCCGGGAGCGACTCCTTCGAGCTGCTGCCACGGGAGACGATGGAGCGGGAGTATCCGAAGGCCTGGGCGTACCTCAACGACTCGCGCGTGCGCACGGTCCTCGAATCCCGCGAGCCCGACAAGAAAACAGGGGTCGGACGATTCGCAGGCAAGGCGGACTGGTACGCCTTCTCGTATCCCAAGTCGATGACGCGGTTCGGCACGCCCAAGGTTGTTCTCCCCGACGCGGCGAGCCAAGGTGACGCCGCATGGGACCCCATCGGAGCCGTCGTTGTCGATACAGCATACGGAGTCGTCCCCGCGAGCGGTTCGAAGTGGAACATCTTCGCGATCCAGGCGCTGCTGAACAACCACCTGCTGACGTTCTTCGTCCGTGAGATGGGGTCTCCCTTGAAGGACGGTTTCTACCGTTTCAAGACAAGATACGTCGAACCGTTTCCAGTTCCCGAGGTCTCTTGGCCCGCGGACGACCAGCACGAACACGGAGTCTACGGCGAGATCGTCAGTGCTATCGAAGCCGGACGCCCTGCGGATACGTTGCTTGCCCTCGTTGAGTCATCTGTCAACGAAAGTCGCCTCGATATCGTACATGATATCCTTGCCGAGATGGGACGACGGCTGAACGAACACCACGAAGTGAACCTCACCGAGACGAAGGCCTTCCTTCGCTGGTTCCAGCGGACGTTCATGCTGCCAGAGGCGCGCTTCGACGACTTCGCTGGCAAGACGAAGCTGCAGCGCTATGCCGAGTTCTCCCTCGACGAGATCCTCGAGGTCGCGCGCAAGAACAAGAAATACCTCCGCGTGAAGCCTACCGAGCGCGCCTTCCAAGAGGAGTTCGAGCGCGAGTTCAACGCGAGCGTCGCCAAGCAACGCCCCCGCTTCGAAGCCGCGCGCCGCCTGGAGCCGGTCGTCGAGGAGATCGTCTACCGCATGTACGGGCTCACAGCCGAGGAGCGCGCCGTCGTCGAGGAAGCGGCGGCGGCGATCCAATATAAGTGAGGACCACACGACGGGACGGAATGCCAAAGCTCGCGGTCTCAGGAACTTCCGTTCTTGGTGGCGGGCTGTTCAGAGCCGTCCACTCGGGAACCGTCGATGACCGTCACAGTCCGCACATCTTCTGCTTGGAGAAGTATGCTGCGCCCAAGAGAAACGCCCGAGAGGTTGCCCTGTGCGTCTCGTTCGACTAGCGCCGGCTTGACGAGGACGATGGCGTCGGGTTCTCCATCGTCCTGTTGGCTGCGCCGTCGCAGGAACCCTCCGATGAGGCGACCGTCCTTCGATTCGACGATGACTGGGTTGTCGAGATTCTCGCCGAGGTACGCGTCCCACACACTCAGGCTCTGGACCGTCTGTCCTGTCAGTTTCTTGCGGATTCGGTGGAACGCGTAACGGACGGGATTCAAATCCTCCAGGAGGGCAGCAAGCAGGCTCGCCGCGATGACGAGTGCAAGGAACTCAAGAGCCGTGCGAATTGGATGGTCGAGGATGAACTGAACGATCTCGACCCCGTTCGTGAGATTGTTCCACGCGAGAAAGAACAGCCCGAGGAACCCACTCGTCAGCAGGCTAGCGAGCGTGACGAAGAGAGGGTTTTCGCTCAGGCGTCGCCCTCGGAAGTTCGCGACGAGATAGAGAACAAGGAAGCCGGGCGCGATGAGGGCCAGCGCGGGGATGAGGTCGCCGACAGAGGGCGGCAGTATGTCGCTGGCTGCCATGGGATCTTAGTTCTTCTTTGGTTTGGTGACGGGAAATGGGAGTTCGGCCTTCACCGGCTTGTTGCTCCCGACGCTCTTCTTGAGACTCCCGAACTCGCGCTGCGTCATGTTGTTCTCAGTGAGGGACCACGGTATATAGCTCTTTACTCGTCGCTCTCCGGGACCTTGGGCTTCGCCACGGGAAAAGCGAGGTCCCCAACGACGGGACGCGATGAGACGACGCTCTTCTCGACGATCTCGATGAAGGGAAGTTCTGCTTTCACAGGCAGAATCGAAGCAGCGCTGTCACCGTGAGCGTGGCGTGATGGCTTCCGAGGTGAGTCATCCATTCGCTGACGTGATCTCGTCTGACGCTCTTGTCCTTGCGCCCCAGTGGGCCGAAAGCACGCGTCGCCCGATGGGACGGTACTGAGGTTCTGGCCCCGAGCGAAACCGTCAGCGGCTCGGGTCATCGGGTTGTCCTGCGTGTGGGGCTCGTTGGTCAAGACCTGGCCGGCGCGCCCAGCATCGGCGCGGCGCTCAGCAGCCCCGGCCCGCTCGTGAGCGTCGCTACCGTTGTCTGCGACAAGCGCGTGGCGGGGTCGCTCGCGCACTTGTGATAGCAGCCGTCCGTGTACGCGACATAAACGCGGCCTTGGCCGTCGCGCACCATGTCGAAGAAGTCGAGGAGGTTGCGGTCGGGGGTGCCGTCGCTGCCTCCGTTGTGCACGCGGCCGATGCTGATCGGGTTGTCGTCAGGCGTGAGTTGCTGCGTGACGAACGTCGCGCTGGGTCCGCCAATGGCGTCCAGCGAGTACGTGACATAGAGGTGCCAGCGCGCGTCCTTGGGGGCGTCGTCCGAGTTTGGCGTCTTCCAGGTTGACGTGTCCGCGGTGGTCGCGTAGTAGCCGAACGCGACGCGGCCCGCGTCGCCCGCGATGCTTACGGGTTCGAGGCTGGAAGTGATGCCAGGAGGCGAGATGTGGAACGCCGTGCCCCACGTCTTGCCCTTGTCCGTCGAGACGCTGCCGTACATCTTGGCGTCCTTGCCAGGCCATATGAGGTACGCGTTCCCTGCCGTGTCGAGCGCGATGCTGGGGTCATCGCCTGGCGTGGAGCGCCCCGCGCCGCCAGTCGCGATCGTGTGCTGCTCCCACGTTAGCCCGGAGTCGCGTGAGACGGCGACGACGGGCTCGTCGCACCCAGCCGCGGGCAGATAGACGATGCCGTCCTTGTCGGTCTTCATGTGGCCGTTGAGGCCGCCGCAGTGCGCTTGGTCGATGGCGATCACGCCACCAGCGAAGGTCATGCCTCCGTCGAGCGAGCGCGCGACGCCACTGTACGCGATGCCGTTCCACCCGTAATAGACGACGTTCGGGTAAACCGGCGGCATGAGTGGCACGCCCACGGGTTTGCCCGTCGTGAGCGTCTGGTGATCGTCTGCGGGGATGCCGCACGCTGCCGGGTTGTAGAGCCAACTCGCGCCCTGGTCATCGCTGAACGCGAGGTAAGAGCACGCCAGATAAAGGTGGTCGAGGAAGACGCGGCCCGTGTCCTGGTCCACCCACAAGAGGGGGTCGAGCGTCTTGGGGAAGTTCGCCGGCGGAGACACCATCTGCCACGTCGTGCCGTTGTCCTTCGAGCGGAACACGTCATTGGCGGAGACGACGTAGAGCGTGCCCTTCGCGTCCACGCCCATCGTGGGCTCCGCGCCGCTGTGCTTGACGTCGTTGATGGCCCACGTGGGCGAGCCGATCCCCGAAGGCACGGCGGTGGCGACGCCCGCACCAGTGAAGGCGACAAGTCCGCTCGTCGGCAGCAGCGTGAAGATGCCAGGGGGCGTGCTGGGCGGCGTCTGCGCGCAGCCGGCGAGGAAGACGGCGAGGAGGGCGAGGACGAGGACGCGCACGAGCGGCACTCGCCTGGTGACGGATTTGACCTTTGTGGATGTAGCGTTCTGAGCCGGGGGGGATGATGCCTCGCCGAGGCTCAAGCCCGCTCCACAGGCAATCTTTATGGTCCCCCCGAACCATACTTAGTCTTGACATAACATGACGAGAGCGAAGGTCGTCAAGCTCAATTCGAGCCTTTACGTGAATGTGCCCGCGGATGAGGCCCGCCGCCTCGGCTTGCAAGAGGGCCAGATCGTCGAGGTGGATGTCAGACCCCTCGGAGCCACCGTGGGTGAGATCATGGAGCTACGAGGAAAGTACAAGGGCAAGATCCCGAAGGTGTCCGACCGGGAGTTGTGGGGCGAGGAGTGGGGCGGAGCGTAGGCCAAGATGACTCCGTCACCCGCGACGCCCAAGGCCGATTGCGTGCTCGACACGAGCGCGTGGGTCGCCCTCTTCAACGATGAACCCGCCGCAGCGGCGCTGGCCGCGGCACAAGGGGAAGGCCGAACCGTCACGACGCCCATCGTCCTCGCGGAAGTCGCGGCACTCGAAGCTCTCGGGCGCTTGCGCGGGGCGAGCTTGGTGAACGACGTTGAGAAACGCTCCCGCTTCGAACCGCTCACGCGCGAGGACGCCATCGAAGGCGCGCGCACTTACGCACGACTACGGAAGACCGGCCGCTCGAAGATCGGTCTCGCCGACGCCCTCATCTACGCGACCGCGCGCCGCGTCGGTGCGACCCTCATCACATTGGACACCGATCTGACCGGAGAAGCTGGGGTCACCGTCCTGGCGCAAGACCGCAAAGCGCGCTGATGCGTGCTTTTCGTCCTATCGAGAACCGGGTCCCTTTACAGCGATCCCTCGGCCCCTGTTCCCGACTTTGCCCAAGTGCACCGCGAGCTGCTCAGGGTCGCTGAGCGCCTTCTCGTCAGGTGTCGCTTCGGGGAATCGTTTGAGCACGCGGTAGTACGTGTCGCGCTGCGCGGGCACAAAGCCGCACTCGCGCAAGTACTGCCTCGCGTGGCCTGGCGTCATCCCAAAGAGCGTGCCAGCCGCCGAGATGACGTTCTCTTCCATGAGCACGCCGCCCCAGTCGTCCGCGCCGCACTTGAGAGCGACTTGCGCTATCTTGGGCCCTTCCGTGACCCAGCCGGCTTGGATGTGCGCGAAGTTGTCGAGGTAAAGCCGCGACAACGCGATGACGCGGAGGTACTCGTCTGCGCCTGCCGATGGGTGCTTGAGCCTCGTGGAGCCATCGGTCTGGAACGTCCACGGGATGAACGCCGTGAATCCCTTGGTGTGGTAGTTGGGCTTCCGCCCGCCCGAGCGGTCCTGCAATGCGCGGACCTTGTCCAGGTGCTCCACGCGGTCGGCCCACGTTTCGCCCATGCCGAACATCATGGTGGCCGTGCTCGTCATGCCAAGCTTGTGGAACTCCTCGTGGATCTCGAGGTACTGCGCGGCCTTAGTCTTCAGTGGCGAGACGCGGTCGCGCACGCGGTCCACGAGGATCTCCATCCCGCCGCCAGGCAGCGACTTGAGCCCAGCCGCGCGCAGGCGCTCGATGGTCTCGCGGAACGATAGCCCGTTCTGGTGTGCGTAGAACTCGATCTCGGTCGCGGTGAGCGAGTGGATGTCCATCTGTGGGTACTTCTCGCGCACCGCTCGGAACAACTGCTCCAGGAACTCGAGGGGCAAGGCCGGATTGAGCCCGCCTTGGAGGAGGACCTGCGTGCCGCCTTGCGCGGCGAGCGGCTCTATCTTCTCGAGTACCTGGTGGATGGTGAGCGTGTACGCGTCCTTCTCCTTTCCAGTGCGGTAGAAGCCGCAGAAGTCGCAAAGGACGTTGCAGACGTTGGTGTAGTTGATGTTGCGGTCCACGACGTACGTGGCCGTGTCAGCGGGCGTGACGGCTTCCCGACGGCGGTTCGCGGCGCCAGCCAACTCGAGAAGGGGCGCTTTGGCGATGGCGACGCCTTCCTCGGGCGTGAGGCGCCCTCCCTCGGCTGCTCGTTCAAGGAGGCGGTTGATATCGCTCACGCACGCACCTGCATGGGCGCAAGCGCAGGCACGCGAGGGATCTCGCCGAGTTCCGCGGCCAGCTCGTAGTAGCGGCGCAGGCCCGCGAGCTTGGGCTCGTCCAGGTCATAGTTGAGGTCGCGGAAGTAGCGCGACATGTAGTCACGGCTGAGGAAGAGCTTCTTTCGTGCGTGCTCGACCACGTCGCTGCGGTGAGAGCGGCCCCACGCTTTGCCAGCGAGGAGGGCTTGGTGGGCGGCGGCGACTCCCGCGGCGTTCTCCTGGATGCTTTCCTTGCGGGCTGCCCACACGGCGAACACCATGGGCGTGCCAGTCCAGCGCGTCCATTCATCCCCCAGGTCCACGCGGCCCAGGTTGGGGTACGCGAGGGCGCCGCGCATGGCGGAGTCCCCGATGAGGAGCGCGCCTTGCGTCTTGCCGTCCAAGACGTCCTCGGGGTCGCCAGCCCCTCTCGCGAGGCTCGCTTGCAGCTTGAAGCGCTTCTCGAGGAGGATGCGCAGGAGCACGACGCTCGTGGCGCTCTCGCCAGTCACGCTCACGGTGCCGCCGCGTAGCGACTCGATCGCATTGCGGTAGAACAGGCAGACGCTGTGCACGAATCCCGTGCTGTTGATGCTGAGGTCTGGCAGCAGGACCAACTCGTCAGCATGCTGCGCGTAGTGGATGCTGCTCACTGGGCTGATATCAAGCTCGCCGCGGCTGAGCATCTCGTTGAGGGTGGTTGGCGGTGCCTTGTGCAAGCGCATGCCAGGCGGGAGCGGGACCGCGCCTGACTCCAGCCCGAGGTAGATCGGCAGCGAGTTGAGGTAGTCGATGTAGCCGACACTGACGGGATTCACGACGCAGCCTCCATTCGGGGCTCGACGCGATGATAGCTACCGAAAGCATACTCGGGCGTGAAGCCGGCGCTCGTGATGAGCGGCGTGAGGTCCTCCTTCTTGACGAATGCCCACGTCTTGCCGCCAGCGGCTTCGAGGATGCGCTCCTCGAACGCGGCACCCCCTATGTCATCGACGCCGAAGTTGAGCGCGACTTGTGCCAGGGGCTTGCCGATGGTGACCCACGGGATCTTGATGTGGTCCACGTTGTCCAGATACAAGCGAGCGATGGTGAGCATGCGCAGGGTGTCGAACGCGCTTGGGCCTGGCGCGCCCGTTTTGGCGTGCAGCTCTGTGTTCTCGGGGTTCCACGCGAGCGCCACGAACGCACCAAAACCTCGCGTCTTGTCCTGCGTTTCCCGGATGCGGCGCAGGTGGTCCACGCGCTCGGACGTCGTCTCCACGTGCCCGTAAAGGATGCTGACGTTAGTGGGGATGCCGAGTGCGTGCGCGTCCTCGTGCACTTGCAGGAAGCGGTCGCCTGCGATCTTCGTCGCCAGCATGCGTTTCCTCGCTTCGGGGTGGAAGACCTCGGCGCCGCCGCCTGGCATGCTATCGAGGCCTGCTGCCTGGAGGCGACGCAGTGTGTCGGTGATGGACAGCTTCTCGCGCCTGGCGATGAAGTCCACTTCCACGCCGGTCATGCCCTGGATGTGCGTGCCGGGCGCGACTTGCTTCAGGCGCCGGAACATCTCTTCGAAATATGGGAGGTCGCACTCGGGCGTGAGCCCGCCAACGACGTGCCACTCGTTCACGCCAGCGCGGAAGGCAGCCTTGGCCTTCTCCTCGATCTCGTCGATCGTCATGAGGTACGCGTCCTTGGCGCCGCTCTTCGCGTAGAACGCGCAGAAGCCGCAGTCGGCCGCGCAGATGTTCGTGTGGTTCACGTTGAGGTCCGTACGCGTATAGACCTTCATGCCGTGGCGCTTCACGCGCTCGCGGTGGGCGAGCGTGCCAAGTTTCGTGACATCGGTCACGCCGAAGAGCTCGATGGCATCATCATCCGTGATGCGTTCGCCACGGGAGAGCTTGGCACTGACGCGGTCGAGGATGGCCTGGGCCATGGCGGTGGGCCATCCGGGGGGTCCTCTTTAAGCATATCACCCTCGGGGAAAGGGGGGTTCGGAGGGAAAACTCCGTGTAGGCGTTTGATTCCGAGCGCGCGCATGCCGAGCGTTGCAGTGGCGGTCAGTGCGCGTGCGCCGCTTCAGTGCTCGCGATGAGCGGCCCGGCCACGACCGGCAGTGCAGCGCGTACGAGTGCCTGCACTTGGAGGTCAAGCGAGCCGGAGGGCGCGGGCGTCCACGTCCAGTCCAGCCCATCGATGAGGTTCTCGCTTTGCGGCGCGTCGAGCGGCGCGACTCGGCACAGGCTGTCGGAGAGCACGAGGGCGGCTCCTGCGCGGATCCCGCGGCGCTTGGCCACCGCAAGCAGGGCTGCGGTCTCCATCTCGACGCAGTGCGCGCCGCGCGCGCGGAACGAGCGGGCCTTCTTCACTGTCTCGCGGTAGGGCGCGTCCGTCGTCCACGTCGTGCCACATTGGTACGACGCATGTTCCTCGGCCAGTGCGAGCTCTATCGCCTTGCGGACCGCGGGGTCCGCGTGGACCTCGTCTGGGGGACTGGGGGACTCGTCCAAGCCTGGCACGGGCGCCAGCCCGTCGAGGTAGCAGCGCGAGGCGCCGTCCTCGCCGATGGCGCGCTCGACCACGATGATGTCGCCCGACGAGAGGAGCGGATGCAGGATGCCCGCAAAGCCGATGCCGACGATGGCGTCCACGCCGCAAGCCGAGAGCTTGTCCGCCACGAGGGCCGCCGCTGGGGCGCCCATGCCGGGGTTCACGAGCGTGATGGGCTCGCCGCCCCACGTGCCCCGATAGAGCGAGGCCACGCCGGCCTTTAGGTCCGTGGGGCGAGCGCGGGTGAACTGCCGCGCGATCTCGAAGAGGGGGTCGCCCCAGGTGAAGAGCGCTCTGGAAGGGACGCTTCCGGGCGCCACTTGCGCGCCGCCGTGTTCGGCTCGGCGCTTGAGTCCCATGAGGGGAGTAAGGATCTCGCGGTCCTCGTCGGGCATTGGACGAGCACGCAACTGGGGCAGCCCACATAGACGTTCGGGTGAAGGCGGGCTTGACCGACATGGCGTCTCGCCGCTCCCAAGCTTCATGGACGGAGCCAGCATCGCGAGCGCATGCACCAACGCGAACTCGTCGTGGCGATGACGGGCGCCAGCGGCACGCCGTACGGCGTCCGCGCGCTCGAAGCGCTTGCCAAAGTGCCGGACATCAAGGTGCACCTCGTCCTCAGCCAAACGGCCGAGAAACTCCTCAAGTTCGAATCCGACACGGAAGTGGACGCGGTCCGCAAGCTCGCGCACGTGACGCACGCGAACGACGATTTCTTCGCTCCGATCGCGAGCGGCTCGCACCGCTTCATGGGCATGCTCGTGATCCCATGCAGCATGAAGCACGTTGGTCTCATGGCAGCCGGCATCGGGAGCGACCTCATCTCGCGCACGGCGGACGTGTGCCTCAAGGAGAAGCGCCCCCTCGTCCTCGTGCCCCGCGAGACGCCGCTCTCGCTCATCCACCTGCGCAACTTGACGACGCTCGCCGAGGCTGGCGCGCACATCGTGCCCGCCATGCCAGGCTACTACACGCACCCCAAGACTCTGGACGACATCGTGGATCACGTCGCGGGCAAGGCGCTCGACGCCCTGGGCGTAGAGCACGAGCTTTACCCTCGCTGGCGAGAGTAGTTCGTCTAGTCCAGCTTTCTTCCCAGCGGAACGCGCCTGCGCACCCAGATCCAGGCGAGGCCCGTCGCGAGCACGGTGCTGCCCCCCATGACGGCGATGTAAAGGAGAGGGTCCTCTATGTGGAGTTCGATCGGTGCCGCCGAGATGACCGTCGCGAGCGTGTTGGGCACGAGGACTGCCGTGCCGAGAACGGTGAGCCACGTCACGATGAACGCCATGCGGTTGTTGAGCGCGGTGAGCTGGTTGTTGTAGATGCCCTGCATCACTTCAAGCCCAGATGATAGCACTTCGCTCATGTGCTCGCTGAGGTTGATGTGGCGATGCACGTCATCGCCCAAGATGGCGACGCGCGCGAGAAGCGGCTCCTCGTCCGAGATGAGCTCCGCGTCACCGTGGCGCAAGTAATGGATGACGTCGAGGCTGCTCCAGAGCGCGTCGAGGTACGCGATGAGCGCGCGCTTCATCTGGTAGATCTCTTGCGCGACTCGCTTGCGGTCAGCGTTCTCCTTGACGAGCTCGCCACTCAGGCGCTCGCCGTTGTCCTCGATGGGGCGGATACCGTCGAAGTTGCGCTCGTTGTTCTCGTTCAACAGACGCGTGACAAGGATGGTGAGCTTGTCCTGCGTGGTAGAGTCATGTTTGAGCTTGCGCAGAGCCGTCTCGGCGTAGCGAGCGAACTTGCGGAACCGCGTCACGCGGCCCCGCTGGTACATCGTCACGACGAAGTTGCCCCGAAGGATCATGACGAGGTTCTCGGTCGTGACCTTCATTCCGTCCACGCGGATCATCGGGACGAGGAAGCCAAGCTCCGTGTCGCGGTCGTCGTAGGACGCCGTCTCGGGGTGCAGCAGCGCCTGCACCATGCCGACCGGGAAGCCCAGCGCGGCGGCGACCCGCTCGCCCTCCACCGCCAAGTCGTCCACCTCGACGTTGACCCACCCGATATCCGCGCCCAGTAGGGGCGCGAGCAGATCCGTTGGCTCGGCGGCGTCCGTCCTCGTCGCGCGGCCGTCCTTGAGGGCAACGACGAAGATCTCGCGGGCGCTCTCGCCTGGCATGCGGCATGGACGGCTGGTAGCGCTCAAAGCGTTTTGCCGCTAACACAAGACCGATGTGCGCCTCGCCATAACCACGCTTGAGCCCCCGGGAACCATTATGAAGGTGCCTCAGCATGCTCGCGCAAGTCCGCCCATGCCGCCCGCTCTCTCCCAGGCGTTCCTGACCCAGCGCGCCAAGGCGCAAGGCGAGCCTGATTGGTTGACCGACGCCCGCATCGGGGCCTTGTCGAGCTACCAAGCGGCCGAGCAGCCCAAGTGGCGCAGGACGGACCTGAGCGCGTTGGACGTCGAGGGGCTGGCGCTTCGCGCCTCGTCCAGCAAGCCGACTCACCGCGCGCACGCGAAGGCCCCCGGCGTCGTCCACTTGCCACTTGCGCAGGCCGCCAGTGAACACCCGGACCTCCTGCGCGCCGCCATCACCGCGACCATTCCAGAGGAAGACAAGTGGTCGCGCCTCCAGCGTTCGCTCTGGAACGATGGGTCGCTCCTTTTCATCGAGAAGGACACTCGAGTCGAGGAACCCATCCAGCTCGACGCCCGCCACGGCCACGATGGCGCGGTGCTGCGTGACATGATCATGATCGAGCGCGGCGCGAGCGCCAGCGTCGTGGCGCGCAGCAGCGGGGCGGGACCCGGCGCTCTCTCCATGGAGAGCATCGACGTGGACGTGCGCGACAACGCGTCGCTCTCGCTCTCCACGCTGCAAGACCTCGACCGCGGCGCGATGGTCCTCGCGAACCGCCGAGCGACGCTCCGCCGCGACGCGCGTCTAACGTGGATCGATGGCCAGTTCGGCGCGCGGACCGCCGTCTCGCTCAACGAGACGAGACTCGAAGGCCAAGGCAGCAGCCTGTCGTTCCTTGGCGCGTTCTTCGGGAGCACCGACCAGCACCACGACATCACGACCAGCGCGCTGCACGTCGGCGCGAACACGTCGAGCCAGCTCCACATGAAGGGAGCGCTCAACGAGTCCGGCTACGCCGCCAACTACTCGATCGTGAACATCGGCGAGCACGCCAAGAACTCGTCGGGGCACCAGCACCAGCAGACGCTCCTCCTGTCAGACAAGGCGCGTGCGGACGCCATTCCCAAGCTCGACGTGGAGAACAACGACGTCTCGGCCAGCCACGGCGCGACGGTTGGCCAAGTGGATCCCGAGCAAGTGTTCTACTTGCGCTCGCGCGGCTTCAGCGACTTCGCGGCCAAGCGCCTCATCGTCGAGGGATTCTTCGAGCCCCTCCTCGTGGCCATCCCGGTAGAGGACGTGCGCGAGCAGTTGAGACAAGCGATCCTTGCGAGGCTGCGCGGATGAACCTTTCTCCATCCATCGCCAAGACACTAATAATCCAAGACACCAAGACTCTTGGTCTTGGCTTCTTGGCGTCTTGGCTTCTTGGCGATATCATTGGAGGCGACACGTTCTGCTGAATGTCGCCAAGCTCCGCCAAGATTTCCCCATCCTCCAGCGCAAGCTCACGAACGGGAAGCCGCTCGTCTATCTCGACAATGCGGCGACGACGCAGAAGCCCACGCAGGTCATCGACGCGATGGACCGCTTCTACCGCGAAACGAACTCGAACGTGCACCGCTCCATCCACGAGCTTGGCGAGCGCTCGACCGAGCAGTACGTCAAGGCGCACGAGAAGGTCGCAGAGTTCATCGGTGCTGGCTCGATGGACGAGATCGTCTTCACCAAGAACTGCACCGAAGCGCTCAATCTCGTCGCGTACTCACGCGGCCTGCGCGAGCTGAAGCCTGGTGACGAGGTCATCATCAGCCAGATGGAGCATCACAGCAACTTCGTGCCGTGGCTCGAGGTCTGCCGTATCACTGGCGCCAACCTCCGCATCGCACCCATCACGCGAGCTGGCGAACTGGACTATGACGCGTACGCCAAGCTGCTCTCACGAAGGACGAGGATCGTGGCCATGACCGCAGCCAGCAACGTGCTCGGCAGCTTCGTGGACGCCAAGCGCGTGAGCGCGTTGGCCCACGAAGTGGGAGCGGAAGTGCTCATCGACGCTGCACAAAGCGTGCCCCACGAGCGCACTGCCGTCCGTGAGAGCAGCACGGACTTCCTCGCTTTCAGCGGGCACAAGATGCTCGGGCCAACCGGCATCGGAGTGCTCTATGGTCGAAGGACTTCGCTGGAGAGGATGGAGCCCTTCCTCTTTGGCGGAGAGATGATCGGTCGCGTGACGAACGACGGCGCGACGTGGAACGAGCTTCCCTGGAAGTTCGAGGCCGGCACGCCGGCGATCGCGGAGGCCATCGGGCTCCACGCTGCGATAGAGTATCTCCAGACCGTCGGCATGGATGACATCCGTCAGCACGAGCGCAAGCTGGTCTCAGTCGCCTACGAGCGCCTCGCCAAGATCCCGGGCCTCCGCATCCTTGGGCCGCCTGCGGACCGTCGCGGCGGGCTCCTTGCTTTCGACGTCGAAGGCATCCACGCGCACGACCTGGCGTCGCTCCTCAACGATCAAGGCGTGGCCGTCCGTGCGGGCCACCATTGCGCGCAGCCACTCATGACGCAGCTTGGCATCGCGAGCACCACGCGCGCGAGTTTCTACTTGTACAACACGAGCGCCGAGGTCGAGGCGCTTGGGGCGGCGGTCGAGCGGGCGCGGGAGGTGTTCCAGCTGTGATGGCATTGACGCCTGCGGCGCTGGACGCCAACACGCCAACACGCGAACACGCGACCCTCACCATCAGTGGCGTGTTCGCGTGTTCGCGCGTTCGCGTTCCCCCCGGAGGGCAGTGCGGATGAGCGGCTTTGGTTCAAGTGGTGAAGATATGTACCGCGAGCACATCCTCGACCACTACAAGCACCCCCGCAACTTCGGCGTGGTGAAGGACCCAAGTGTTGACCACGAGGCCAACAATCCGCTGTGCGGCGACTCCATCCGCCTGACGTTCCTCGTGGACAAGAACGACGTCCTGGAGGACGTGAAGTTCAGTGGCCGCGGTTGCGCCATCAGCCAAGCCAGCGCGTCCCTCCTTACCTCGCGCGTCAAGGGCAAGTCCCTCGCAGAGATCAAGATGATCGACCGCGAAGAGGTCGTGCACATGCTTGGCATCCCCATCAGTCCCGTGCGCCTCAAGTGCGCATTACTATCACTCGCGGTCCTCCGCGAGGGCATCGAGATCTACGAGAAGAAGCTCTCGCCACCTGGTGAAACCCATGACCACGCCTGAACTAGAGATCAAGGACCTCCACGTCACCGTCGATGGGAAGCCCATCCTGAAGGGTGTTGATCTCGTCGTCCGCAAGGGCGACGTGCATGCGCTCATGGGTCCCAACGGCTCGGGCAAGAGCACGCTCTCCTACACGCTGATGGGGCACCCCAAGTACGAGATCACGAGGGGCGACATCCTCGTGAAGGGCGAGAGCATCAAGGGCCTCGCGCCAGACGAGCGCGCCCGCGCTGGGCTCTTTCTCGCGTTCCAGTACCCCATGACCATTCCCGGCGTCACGGTCCAGAACTTCCTTCGCGCCGCGTACAATGGCGCCAAGAAGAAGGACCTCACGCCACTCGAGTTCAACATGGTCCTCATCGAGAAGATGAAGAAACTCGGCGTGGAGCCAGCCTTCGCGCGGCGCTACGTGAACGACGGCTTCTCGGGCGGCGAGAAGAAGCGCCTCGAGATCCTGCAGATGGCAGTGCTCGACCCGACCGTGGCCGTGCTTGACGAACCCGATTCTGGGCTGGACATCGACGCGGTGCGGGTGGTGGCCGATGGCATCAACACGTTCCGCGGCCCCGACAAGGGCGTCCTCATCATCACGCACTACCAGCGCATCCTCAACTACGTGAAGCCCACGCACGTCTCGGTCTTCATGGAGGGGCGCGTCGTCAAGGAAGGCGGCCCCGAGCTTGCGTTCCTGCTCGAAGAGCGCGGGTACGATTGGCTGAAGCCGGCGGCGTAGCCCTCACGTTCCTGCGAGTTTCCCACGCGTGACGTCCCCGTACTTCACTGCGGTGAGGAAGAACCGCTCGCTGGTTGGGAGTTCGTACTGCACGTCCGCGCCGTAGTCGCGCTGGGCCCAGTGAAGCTCCAGCTCGCGCGTGCTCGCACCGTCGGACGTGGTCGTCAAGAAGCGGAACTCCATGCGCGCCGCCTCCATGTTGCCCCAACCCAAGCGTACTTGCTGATAACCCGCAAAGTGCGCGTTCGCGCGCACGACAGACTTGCTTGATGGGTTTCCGTCAAGGAAGGTCGTCTCGTTGTAGGAGAACGTGCCGTTGCGGAGGAAGCGAAGCCGCGGCTCGGCCGGGTCGAACCCGAGGCTCATGCGGCCACCGATGTACGTGAGGTTGTACCGGGCCAGCGTGTCCCCGTCGATCCAGCTTTGATAACGGATCTTCGGAGGATTTCCGACGACGCCCTCCGTCTCCTCGATCAGGAGGAGCCGGTGCCCAGGCGTGAGCGCTTCGCGCAGCACGCGGACCGTGCGGAAGGCCGACTGGTTAGACTGGTAGTCCCACCCGTCGCCCACGTGCCACGGCTGGGTCATGACGTACCCGGAGTCGTTCAGGTCGGGGGGGGTCACGACAGGAACGACGGTGGGCGGCTGCGCCGTCACGTCCGTGGGCACGGCGCAGGGCGAGCACTCGTTGGCGCTTCTTCCAAAGCACCCTGACGTGAGGAGCACGAGGAGCGCGAGCGGCAACCAGCGCACGGGAGCGGTGCACGCGCCCCGGCATGAATAATCTGCGCTGGTGGCGCCCCCGGGCCTTTATGTAGGAAGTCCCCGTACGCGGCCCGATGAAGGTCGAGAACGGCGATCGAGTCGGCGTCCGTTACACGGGGCGTCTGGACAACGGTGAGGTCTTTGACACGAACGCGGAAGGGAGCGAGCCCCTCGAATTCCGCGTGGGGTCTGGTCAAGTCATTCCTGGGTTCGACAGCGCCGTCCTCGGCTTGGGCAAGGGGGACTCAATAACGGTCCGGATCCCCCCTGAAGACGCGTATGGGGCGCGTGACGAGCGCCTCGTCACGAAGATCGACCGAGCACTCTTCGAGGGCGGTGAGATCTCTGTCGGCCAGCACCTCGACCTGGAGGACGAGGGGGGCAACGTGTACCACGCGGACGTCGTCTCCTTCGACGAGGGCACTGTGACGGTGGACCTCAACCATCACCTCGCGGGGCAAGCGCTCACGTTTGACATCAAGGTCGAAGCGATCGCTCGGGAATGACATCGTGAGCGACGTTCCTTCCCGCGGCAGATCCCCGAGCGGGGTTTCCCCCGAACCCCCTTCCCCAAGCCACGGAGACCACTGGCTCGCGGCCCTCGCGCAGGACGACCCCCGCTTGCAGGACGCGCTCGCGATTCCCGTCGATGCGCCCGCGGGACTGAAGCTCCATCGCCTGCCGCTGACGGAAGCGCTGGACATGGTGCAGGTCACGCGCGACCGCCGCCTCGTCACCGCGTACCCCGAGCCACTCGCGACCACGCTCGTGCAGGGCGTGCGCCCGCGCGAGCTGAGCTTGTGGGAAACGCGCGCGGAAGGCTGGCTCACGGTCGAGCATGATGCCGTCGGCGCGCTGACGTTCTTCGTGACGGACCTCGCCGAGAATGCGCCGCGCTACGCGGCCGCAGGCACGCGCGCGGGCATGGACGTCGAATTGGCGGGCATCGCGTATGCACTGGCCCGTTCGGTCGGCACCGCTCGCGCATCGCTCCCGCCTCGCATCGAGCCCGCCGGCAGGACGGACGCGCGGTTCTTGCCAGACGACTATGCTTTCGAAGCAGAAGTCGTGGACGTGGCACCAAGCGGCGAGGGCGAGGTCCTGGAGCTCATGTTCCAAGGGGGCCTGTCGCTGCCCGTCGTGTGGCGCGGGCGTTCTGGCGTAGAGCCTGGCGGCCACGTGAAGGGCCACCTCTGGCTGACGGGCCGCCTCCCCGATGGCCCAACTTCGAAAGCACAATAAGGCCAGACGGGGAAGCGGGCCGGGTAGCCTATGTCCGCCGTTCGCGCTTGGGCCATGCTGACCATCGTACTCATCGGGGCGCTCGCAAGCGCAGGTTGCGTCAAGAAGGACCCCGAGCCGACTCTGACCACGCCGACCATCGACACTACGCCCACGGGCGAGGCGACGCCGCCCACTGGCACTGGCGGGAACACCACGACGCCCACCCCGAACCCCGAAGCGGTGAAGGACAAGGGCGCCATCCAGGGGCCGTTCGAGAAGACGTGGCCGATTCCCGTGCCAATCATCTCGCCTCGCTCCGTCACGGTCCTCTTCAACGTCACTGGCGCCCAACCGGGCGCTCCGGCCACCGCCTCCGTGTAC
>Ga0265292_1001641_pt1 | contig 18765 bp, 8 predicted proteins | sample Munlanlewell296A_FD_189080 | JGI IMG/M metagenome (GOLD analysis project Ga0265292, IMG submission 189080) | Leachate microbial communities from a municipal landfill in Southern Ontario, Canada - Leachate well 296A | ecosystem: Engineered > Solid waste > Landfill > Unclassified | place: Canada... | reverse complement strand
TTCCCCCAGTGCGATCCAGGCTTCCACGGTGAATTCTTTCATTCCTTTGAGCTGCGTGGTTCCGGTACCTTTTAAACAGGCAGTAAACCCATCTAATGCCAGTCCTTTTCCTTTTACACCGGCAGCTCCCCCAAAATACCCCTCCAATGTATCAGCCTTGCCTCCAATAATTTCCACCGTTTTGCGGTTTGTAATATTTTCAAAATCCCAGTGGATTTGCGGGTTTTGGGCCGGCGATGCTGTGAAAAGTGCTGCAAGAATGAGCAGAATGAATAGTCCGTATATTTTTTTCATAGCGAATGAACTTTATTAACTGAACAAATAACTCGTATAAAGATACCGGATTTGAAAACCGTATATGCGACTTAGTTTGGCTGATGTGGACAGAATGTTAACTGAAAATGTTCCCGGAGGAAGGGTTTATGTTCTTTAAGAGATTTGACTATTTCATTAGATGACAGCACATTTCGCATTTTTTGACTTAGATGAATGGATTGAAAAATTGATAATATCAATGCAATAACTTAGCGTCAAGGTGTTTTATATATTAGTGGATATTACGGAGAATTTGACTACCCAGATCCTAACCATATGGTTTTAACAATAACGCCAACTGGTGGTTTGCAATATCAGTAGGAGCTGGTTAACTTAAAGAGGCGGACGGTGGTCAATTAAAGCGTTTCATCCATTTCCGGCTTGTACATACCTAGGCTTGGTGAATACTCCAGATTGAACCAATTACAATTATCAGTAATACGCCTAATGCAATAATTCATTAAGTCGATCCTCATCAATGATTTGGATTCCATGTCCTTGTTGATTCAAGGTGTTAATCATTTCCATCTTTTTGTAACCTGGATCTCTACCGACAATGACAAAATTCGTTCTCTTTGTAACACTTGTATCTATATCCGCACCCTGGAGTTTTAGCTTATTTGCCAATTGATTTCTTTCGTAATTCTCAAATACCCCAGTTATTACAATCTTTTTACCGTAAAAGAAGTTCTGTGGATCTGCACCTTCTAAATTTGGGCGTAAGACATCACCACCTATGTGTTCATGATATCGATAATTGTCCGTTGCAGCAGCTTGTTTAATAGGTTTTAGTGGTTGCTTGTTAAGTATGTGATTGATATACAACTGACCACATGCTTTTGCATCTGAGAGTGCGCTATGGTGCTGCAAAGGTATGTCAAAAGCTTCACAGATTTCATTCAACCGATAATTCCAGATTGAATAAGTGCATTCGCAGTGCAGATTTGGAGTAGGTAGGTTATAATAGGATAAAGTCTTAAATAACACATCTTTATCAAAGTTTACATTATGAGCTACCACGGTTTGACAAACAATATACCGTTGAATTTCCATCCAAATATCAGGGAATTCACGAGCATTTTCAGTTTGATCAGGGGTGATACCGTGAATTTGAATATTTATTGGGTGGAACTTATTCTCAGGCGGCCTTATAATTGATTCATATTCAAAGCAGGGCTCACCATCTTTAAAGTGTACTAATCCAATTGCACAAGCACTCCATCTCGCCCCCTGTGCTGTTTCAAAGTCGATAGCAGTGAAATCATGCATGGCTTATCCTTTCCATTAGATGAAGTGAAGAGGTTTCAGGGAATCTTTTGACACGATCTTCCAGGTAGATCCACAAGTCTCCTTCGGTGATTATCCACGCATTCTTCAGTTGCAGCCATCTTTTATGTATGATTGTCTCCATGTTGGCCATTATTTCAATATCCTTTTGGCCTTGACCGACTAAAACCTTTTCGGAGAAAACTATGTATTGGCAATCCTCATCGATGGGGATGTTGGATGCAATGGAACTTAAATTACCCATCAATTGATACCAATAAAGTGCATCACCCTTGAACCCAACGGTAAAATATCCCGTTTTATTAGCGAAAGCGTTTGTTACTCCCAGAATTCGTTGAAGGATCTCTTGGCTAATCTTCCGGCAGTAATCCGGAGTTATTTTAGGCTTGTCCTTCTCTGCCACTTTCTTTGGTTTTAGACCTGCTGAGAAAAATGGCTCCTGCGGTTCTCTGTCTATTCGTTTCATGATAAGTATTTAACGGATGAGTTGTTCACCAAATATACTGAAGTGATTCTCAAGCAAGTTAGTTGATAAAAGCCTTTCCATAAATAAAAAGCACATACAATCACTAAAGTGAAGCCAGAAATTTTTGAATTTGAGGTGCTCGTTGTGCAGCATAGCGATAACTCGCGATGACCTTTTCCAACTCCTGAATTGAACAAATGGCATGTGGTATATCTGTATACACACTCCCAGTGCAAAACTTCCAATGCGAATTGACATGCCCATCTTTCCGTTTTTGGTGAATTCACCCCCTTTCGGTATGGAGGCCTTTAATTGCTCATACTCTGCCCAATTTTCTTTGAATGCAGAAATGTATTGACCAATGGAATTTCCTGGCACAGAAACGAAAGTGCCATTGTATATGAAATCAGGGCCTTGGAAATAGTATGAAATCTTCCACGAAGTCTTTGATACTTTAAGTTTTCCGCCGCAAGGCAGCGGTTCCTCGTAAATACCTGCGGCCATTTTTTTTGGTTTTATTTTTGCTTGTGATATTTTGCAGACATTCATTCCACGTGAAATACCCGATCACCTTCTATTTTAGCGAAGCCACGTTTTACGGCCTTATCAATCCCGTCTTGCATGAAGGATTCAACATTGCCGCCTATTCGGTTAAATCCAAATAACCGGGCGGTCTCTTTCACCAGATCTCCACGATTTAAGCTAATCTGGTTTTCAAGAACCTCTCTAACGGCATTTGAAATCTCTTCCGGTGGGATATCGGATACATCGCACCTGTCTGATTCATTTTCAGATACACGATAAATCCTATATGAATCAGGGTTTTGATTTTCATTCCAATAGAACCACTTTTCCGCATTGGTATTTTTTATCTTCATCTGTGCAAACAGTCTATTGAAATAGGCATCAATTCTTGACCCTATTCTACCCAGGGACCAAGCTGCCAAGACTCTCCGGCATAGTAAATCCTTGCTTATAGGAGCTTCCTTTTCCAGTACCGTTGAAATATCTGAAGAAATCTTATTTATGTTTAAATTATCCAAAAACCAATCCGGTCGAGATGAATGACAACGGATGCCAAGTTTTGTGATCTGATACTGCATCCTAAACTTCAGTATAGGTATCCTGGCAATGGACTCGACATATTTCGCCACCGGCACCTTTGAACTTCCGGCTTTAATCATTTGACTATCTTCCAGTTCATTTTTTTGGTTCATCGGATTTTTTCCGGTATGTATCGCCTGCTTTATTTCGTTCAGGACTTTATCCGGGTTATCCCACCAATCGCAAGACCAAATTTTGTGAATGTTCCAGCCTAATAATCTCAGTACTTCGGTCTGGATGATTTCTCTGTCCCTGGCGGTTTTGGATTCCTTATAACTAAGCCCATCACACAGAACACCTAAAATATATTCTGAGGGTCGTTCCTGATTTGATATGCCAATATCTATTTTAAATCCCGAACAACCAATATTGGTCACAACGCCATATCCATCCGCCTGTAATCGCGATGCCAGTTGATCCACTATCCCTGAACTTTTTGGTTTGATGCTCCCATTGAGCACAGTTATGGAAGTCTTCCCCTTTTCAGCAAACTCCAAAAATGCTTTTAAGCCGGCTACCCCCTGTGAAGCCGTGCGGGTAATGTCAATCTGTTCAGCCAGGAGCGTTGAGAAAACCTTCATCTCATACCTCGCCCGTGAAACTGCAACATTAAGCCGGCGCCAGCCTCCTTCCCTGTTTAGCGGACCAAAGTTGAGGTTGACCTTGTTATCTTTATCGGGGCCGTAACCAACTGAGAATAATATGATATCGCGCTCATCTCCCTGCACGTTCTCCAGATTTTTTATGAAAATGGGTTCGGGCGATTCGGTTGCAACGATTTCAAGATCCGGCTTGAGTTTAAAGGCTTCGGTTAACATGTCGTCGATCAGAATTTGCTGCGCGGAGCTGAAGGTGACAACACCGATACTTTTCTTCGAAAGTTCCGGATCCGACAGTCTATGCATGATTTCCCCAATAACTGCTTTCGCTTCAAAGCTGTTTTGCCTAGTTTTACCCCGATCGTAAAAACCTTTAACATGATTGAATTTAACCTTGGTGGTCTGGTCATCGGGAGAGGGGAAAGTCAGCAGGCTGTTTTCATAGTATTGTGAATTGCTGAAGGTGATCAGACTTTCATGCTTGCTCCGGTAATGCCAAAGCAGATATTTCGAGGGTAATGACAACGCAAGGCAATCATCCAGGATGCTTTCCAGATCCTCCTTTTCAATATTCTCTTCATCAATATTGTTTGACGAGAAAAAATTGGTCGGCGGCATTTGTTTAGGATCACCGACGACGATCATGTTATTACCCCGGGCGATAGCTCCAACAGCTTCACAGGTGGGCATCTGTGATGCTTCGTCAAAAACAATCAGGTCAAACTTAAAATTGTTTACGTCGATGTACTGAGCCACCGATATCGGGCTCATTAACATACATGGGCAGATCCGGGTGATTAAAGTTGGGATGGTATCGAATAATTTGCGAATGCTTGTGCCTCTTCCACCATTACGGATATTGCGCTGCAAGATCCCGATTTCGGAACTTTGTGCTGCTTCCTGGGTGAATGAAGGAATCTTTGAGGCAAGCTTAGCATACAATTCATCCCTGGTCAATTTTTCAAAACGAATATTTAACTGACGAAACTTCCGGATCTTTTCTTCAAATAATTTTCCATTAAACGATGAAAGCTGCTTATCCTGTTCAATTATATAATCAGCACAACTCCGGTAAAGGCTTTTAAAGAAATAATTTACTACATCTTCACCCTGTATCTGACCATTTTCGTAATCACTGACAAGCTGATTTAACCCTGCGCCGATAGCTTTATCTTTAACCTGGTTCCAGCCAACCCAATCCCTTAATGAATCGATATCTGATTTCCAATTAGCACATGCGGCTAATGAATTATCAATATAGTTGCCTTGAATCAAGTCCAGAGAATCAAAGTCGATGTCCAAAAGATTTCTCAACTTGTTTTCAATATCCATAATCTGATTGTAATCAGATATATAACTTTCAATTGTGGAACCGTATACCGACAGAAATGCCTGGAGTCCTTCGGCCAGGTTTAATGAAAGGGATCGCCTTGATTCGGCTGATTTGATGTGATCACCATGACAATTTAAAATTGCGGCATTTAGCTTTAGGACCGTTTGGCAAACATTCGATATTTCATTCCAGTCTCCATCTCCTCCCTGCCATCTTGATCCAAGAATTGGAGCAATAAAGCTGCTCTGCTGATCGATTTGTTTCTGTTCCTTTTGATATTCGATAATATCATCAAGAATTGCCACTATCCTGACTTTATCGACTTTTTTATTGATGGCCAGGGGTTTCAGGGACTTGACAATCTTGTTCTGCGCCAGAAATTTAGGGAGGAACCATTTTGTCAGTGTCATGATCCACTCAGCCTTAACTCTTTTGGCATCAAAGGCTAAAATATCCTTGGTAAAAGAAGCCAGTAATGAGTCCCTGTGCAGGTTTCTTTCGATACCATTACCTGATATACGGATGATTGTCTGCAGCGTTTCCTCTATATTCTTAAGGCTGACTAAAGAGGCCGGGACATCTGAAGATGAGACCAGTATGTGGCAAATTTCATACAGGTGAGAAGCCTGATGTTTCCGTGCAACTGGTGTCTGGATCTGACACCCCGGATTTACATCGGCAATACTTTGTCTCAGAACTTTCAGAGCTTCAGTATACCGATCAAACAGATCCATCGCAATGCTTCTTGTTTGAGGTGAGTATTGTAATGACCTGATCGCACTCAAAGGATGGTTATGGGGATTGCCGCACATTAATCCAGCAGCTTTCAGTTCTTCAGCCACTTCAGTCCACTGGCTGACCTTTCCCTTCGACAACGACCTGATCACTGCCGGTCCAAATTGAATAGTATTACTGTATTCGGGATAAGCGGCATAATTTGAGAATGCTTCAAATAACGAAAATCCAAAATGATATTTGCTGTGAAGCGCTTCAACATATTGGTTCAGCTCATTTCTTAACTGGTGAATGCGCTCTGCATCTGAAAGAAAGTCTTCCGGAGGGGTTCTCCGGACTATTTCGGTTGTCCTCTTGAACTGCTCCAGTAAAGATGATTTTTTGGATTTATTGGAATGCAACTCAACACAAAAAGGGGAGATGCCGATTGCTTCAAGCCTCTTTTGAACAACAGACAGTGCAGCCATTTTCTCAGCAACAAACAGCACCTTTTTACCGTTGTAGAGAGCATTGGCAATGATATTGGTTATCGTCTGTGATTTTCCTGTTCCGGGAGGTCCGTGAAGGATGAAACTTTTATTTTGATTGGCGGCACTGATTGCTTCCAGTTGCGAAGAATCGGCACTAATCGGTAAGGCTATCTCGGAAGGATGATATTTTTTGTCCAACTCTTCCTCTGTAAACTGGTTCGATTCGACATCCCACTCTGCTTTCCCTGAAATCAGGCTTGAAACGATCTTATTCCGGATTAATTTGTTGGCATTATTGTGGATGTCATTCCACATGATGAACTTGCTGAATGAGAAGGTACCCAGGATAGCCTGCTCCTCGACATCCCAGCGATTCTGGGGCATGATTACCTTTCTGATGATGTTGAAAATTCTTCTGATATCAACGCCACTTTCGTCGGTTGGCAAAGGGTTAAGGCCTTGAATAGTAATGCCAAAGTCCTGTCGGAGCATTTCAAGAAGCGTTACATTCATTAACGTATCCTCTTCCCTGCTATGTATTACGAACCCTTTGAGCGCCGACTTTCTAATTATCTCCGCTGGCAAAAGTAGTATCGGAGAGAATCTTGGTTGTTCACTGGCGGGTGTTTCGAACCACTTTAATAAACCCAGGCATAGAAATAGTGTATTGGCCCCGTTTTCTTCTAGAGAAAGTTTGGATGAGCGATACAGGTTTGTGAGTCCATGAACCAGTTCACTTTCGGTGAGATAAGTTCGTAATCGTTTTTGAGACAACTCATTTTTAACGAGGTCGATAATAGGATCTGTTTGATTTAATGCCTGATACACGCCGGCGTTTCGTAAAGGGTTATCCCAATCTAAAGGTTTCTGCAATAATTGAAATTCATCACCAGCCGCTAGTGCATCCTCCAATTTATTTAAGCTGACTGAAATTAATTGAACAGTACTCTTGGTAATTCTCGTATTCAGCAAATTGTTCCGCAGGCTTAAGTCAAGAAGTTTGCGTTCCCAAAGTTGTTGTTTCGATACCTCCTGGTCCATCTGATTAATCAATTTGTAATCAGGAAAAACTTCATCAGGTTGATTCAAAGTCGAGACATACTTAGGGTCATCAATAAATTCCCATCCCGATTCCGTTTTTATTCTTTGCGGGAGTGGTCTTATTCCTGCGAATCGAGAGCGTTTGACATCTACAAACAGTACAAAGTCATCGGTATTAACCAGATGATAGTTTCCCGATCTTACTGCATCGTCAAATGTTGCTGAGTTTCCTACATTCATGCATGTAGATTCAACCAATAGGACTTCATTGATTCCATCGGCAATTCTTTTAGATAATAATGACGGATCGTCGCTAATACTATCGGCAAAGGAGTCATCGATAAGCCACCCCCCGGCAAAAGCATGCCCTTTTAAAACCACCAGGATTGGATGTATCCCTATCGCTTCAAGACAGGAAGCATAGATTAACGATAAATCAAGACAAGTGCCTAACTTCTGAGCAACGAGCGTATCGATCATCCTGATCCTTTGACCGGATTGTTCAAAACTGGCGGGGGGCGCACAATATATAATCCCAAGTTCGCGGATCGATTCAAAAACTGCGGCCATCTGTTTTTTCACTCGATCAGGGTTACGGCTTTGATATTCATCAAGTGAGGGTGAGCCGGTCCATCCATTCAATATTACAGAAGCTCTGGCAATGATTTTGGCTATGTACGGATTATTCGGTGTGATAAAAGAAGATACAATTTCGGGTAAAATGGCAATTCCCTGCCATTGATCGAATGCCAGGACATCAACAGTAAAATCATTCCGGTAAAGAATCTGGTCCTCACACTGTATAATCATGCAAATAGAACCGGCCACTCTTTCAGTAAGTTCGGAAAGAAATTTAGCGGAAAGTTTTAAATCGACATTTATGATCTGAAAAGATTCTCCGGCCTGAATCTTTGAAATTTGCGAAGCAATCGGCAGGGCAAATTCGGGTTCAAAACTTAATTGCAGCTTCAAGTTATTCAGGTCATTTCCGCTTGGATTGCTGACGATAAATCTTCGAATGATCGGAACATGGTTCTGTTGCAAAGAAAAGTTGATAACCGGAGAATAGACAAATTCAACTTTCAAGTCAGGTAGGTGATCTGTATCCATTGGGTTAACTCAAATTTTGTCCGTACAATTTAGGATAGGATTCTGACATCTTGATTGACATTACTTTGGTTCATTGGTTTTTCAAAGGTAGGGAAACAGCCGGAGAAAAGTACAGCCTGTTTGGGTTGGTAGGCTTAACTGAAGAATATGCTGACTCAATAGTTCTAAGACCCCTTCCTTTACTCTCGTAGTTTTGGACAGGTTAACGGAGCAGGAATCTACTGTTCAATATATTTGAGATGGCTCAGATACGGATAAACCGGAAGAATTGTAAAGGTCCACCGACAAGAATGTAAAGGTTGAGATTAATATTATCACCTAAAAATGCAATACTTAAGGATTATTAGCGATTGACCAAATTGAACGGCAGAGGCTGACTTGTTTTTCGATTTCTCCAACATTTAAAATCACCATAAGAAAGTATCTTAAATTGCTAACAAACCTTGATGAACCTAAGCCGATCCGAATTAACTTGATACCCAAATTGGACAATGTTCAACGAGCTTAAACTGTTAATGAGTATGAAAACCATAGGTAGGGTAATATTCTATTTGATAATTGTTTGCGGTTTTGCAGGCTGTAAACCTGAAAAACCGGTCAGCACTTTTCCATTGTTATCCGAAGATTTATTCAGGGAGCCGCCACTTGAAGCACGGCCCGGTGCATTATGGCCCTGGCTGAATGGTTATGTCGACAGGAAGCAACTGGTTTACGAACTGGAGCAGATGAAAGCCAAAGGCATGCGCGGACCGATCATCTGGGATATCGGGAGCCTAGTTGATCCGCTGAAAATGATACCAACCGGACCCGCTTTCCTCGGAGAGGAATCCTTGAAATCAATCCGCCTGGCTATGGATGAGTGCAAACGGCTCGGACTGGATCTGGGAATGTTTGCTTCAAGCAGCTGGAATGCCGGAGGATCCTGGATTAAGCCTGAAAATGCCAGCAAGTCGATCATTTCGAGTGAAATGGCTTTAAAAGGACCGGCTGATTATAAGGATACGTTACCGGTTCCTAAGGGAATGAGCCAGTATCATTCCGAGATATCGGTTTATGCAATACCTTTAAAATCAGGTCAGTCAATTTTCAAAAAGTTTGATATTCTGAATATTTCCGATCGGTACGATGGAAAAACCCTGATCTGGAGGGTGCCGGATGGTGAATGGAAGATTCTTCGGTTTATATGCAACAATACCGGCCAGAATCTGGTTTGTCCAAGTCCGAATTCCAATGGCCTTATAATCGATCATCTCAGTGCTGACGCCGCCGAAAAGCATATCTCCTTCATGATTAAAACCATTCTTGGCGATCGCAAGGATTTTGGTGCCCTGAAAACATTTATGCTGGATAGTTATGAGGTAGATCCGGCTGACGACTGGACTCCCGGTTTTCTCATGGAGTTTCAAAATCTTTTCGGCTATAACCCTCTCCCGTTCTTACCGGTATTATCCGGGATTATTATAGATAATGAGGATGTTACCAAAAGATTCCTTCATGATTACCATAAGGCTGTTGGTGATATGCTGGTTACCAATCATTTTGTAAAGGAGAAGGAGATACTGAATAAAAACGGACTAAAATTGCTTGCGGAGGCCGGTCATGGTGGATATGCCCGGGTAGATCCTTTAAAGGCTTTGGGTGTCGCAGATATTCCGATGGGCGAATTCTGGAACGGTAGCGAGTTCTGGGTGACTAAAGAGGCTGCCAGCGCCGCTCATATCTATGGCAAAACCCTCGTAAATGCAGAGACATTAACAGGTTGGCGCGCCTGGAAGGATGGTCCGGCTAATTATAAAAGACTTTTTGACGTGGCCTTATGTGAAGGGCTGAACCAGGTCACCTTCCATACATTCACTCATAACCCTCCTGAGGCCGGTTTACCCGGTTTTGTATACCATGCCGGCGAACATTTTAATGTCAATTCTACCTGGTGGGAGTATGCCGGCCCGATGCTTAAATACATGTCGAGATGCAGCTATATGCTCCAGCAGGGACAGTTTGTGGGCGATCTTTGCCTCTATTTCGGCGATCAGGCCCCAAATCTCGTTCCGCCAAGACGCATCGACCCTAACCTGACAACCAAATATGATTCCACCCAATGCTGGCATTGCGGCCAGCCTAAACCTGTCGATACAAAAGGGCTCGGGAAGGGGTACGATTATGACTATGTAAATGAGGAAGTTGTCCTGACTAAAATGGAATATGTCAATGGAGAATTGACTCTTCCAAAAGATTTAACCTACCGTGTTATGGTTATCCCTGATAAAACGGAAATCTCCCTGAATGTGCTTCGGAAACTGGAGAAATTGATCCATGCCGGTGCTGTGGTGGTCGGTCCCAAACCGCTGCAATCCAATAGCCTGATAAACTTTCCTGCATGCGATAAGGATGTTAAGAATCTTGGAGAAAAAATCTGGGACGATTGTGATGGGGTAAAAGTTACCTCACACCTGTACGGGAAAGGAAAAGTATATTATGGTTTGCCTTTAAGAACCGTGATGACAGAATTGGGAATAAAACCTGATTTTACAGCCGGAGGTTTTGATAATTCCGACCAGCATATCGATTATTTCCACCGGAGAACTCAGGAAGAGGATATCTACTTTGTTTCCAACAGTGCCCTCAACTGGCAAAAGTTTACCGCCCGATTCCGGATCCCTTCGGGAAAGACCCCTTACCTCTGGCTGGCGGATGACGGAAGCATCCAGCCATGCAAGGTGCTTGAATCCGACAATGAGTTTACCACTTTGGAGCTGAACCTGCCGCCCGCCGGATCAGTATTTGTTGTTTTTCAACCCAGGGGAAAAGTGATCAAAACGGTTTTGGGAAAAGAAATAATGAAACTTGCTGAAAATCAACGTTCCGACGTGGTCTCTCCGGACAAACCCTGGAAGATCACCTTCCCCGGGGGCCGGGGCGCTCCAAAAGAATTGATGATGAATGATTTGTCAGATTGGACACTATCGACTATTGATGGCGTGAAGTATTTCTCAGGAACTGCTAGGTATTCAACCACTTTCAACATTCCAGTTTCTCTGGGCAACAATCAGAACGATCTTATCTTAGATTTAGGTGATGTTAAGGAGATAGCTGTGGTTAAAATCAACGGAGTTACGGTGGATACACTTTGGAAACAGCCCTACATAACCTCTGTTTCGAAATTTGTTAAACCCGGAAAGAATCAGATTGATATAGATGTCACCAATCTTTGGCATAACCGGCTTGTTGGAGATGCCGGAAAAGAGGGAGCTGATAGAATTACCCGGACAAACATTCAAAACAGATATCGCAAGAAAATGCCACTGCTGCCATCAGGATTGATCGGACCAGTGGTAATTCGCTAACTTGAGCAGATAACTATAGATTAAGGAGTGTTATGATCAATAAACCGGCAATCCATATTTTATTGGCAGTCATTTTGGCTCTTTCTTCAGGAAACGGGACCTATGCTCAGAAAATTTATTGGGGCGAAGAAGTGCCCAAAGACTGGAATGGCCAATGGCAGGAAAAGTTACTCACAACTGCCGAAAAGACCGGCTTTGAGCGAACTGCTTCCTCGATGGAAGTGCTGGAATTCATTGAAACCATGAAATGGAACAGCGGGTATGTTCAGGTCATTGACCTTTTTACTTCTGATTTGGGGCGTGTTTGCCCGGCGGTGGTTCTGGCTGATCCCCGGATCAATTCTCCCGCGGAAGCAAAGAAATCCGGAAAACCAGTCATTTACCTTCAGGGAAATATCCATCCTCCCGAGGCAGAAGGCAAAGAGGCACTGATGATGGTTATGCGGGATATTCTGGTTGGCTCAAAAAGGCATTTACTGGATAATCAGATCATTATAATCTGTCCGAATTTTAATGTCGATAGGAATGATATCCTGTCGATTCAGGATGGTACTCCTTACTTGATCGGATCTGGAACGACTTCAAAAGGTTATAATCTCAACCGCGATGCCATAAAACTGGAATCAACCGAAGCTAACGGCTTATACAAGAACGTTTTGAATGCCTGGGACCCTGTTTTGTTTTTTGATGCCCATGCCATGGAAAGGGTAAAGCACGGCTATGCAATCTGTTACGCTACCTGCAATTTGCCAACCGCTAATCCTGAACCGCGCGATTATATCTGGAATTCATTGTTCCCGGCTGTAAGGGAGAAAGTCAGGGATAATTACGGTCTGGAGACTTTTACGCATTGTTTATCCGATGAGGAGAACTGGCCTCCCACTGTTTGGAGTCACGACCTGGCCTATTGGTTTATAGAAGGCAAATTCCTGACCAATGCATACGGTTTGCGCAACCGGATGTCGATCCTGGTGGAAACGCCTGGCTTTCCCTCATTCGAAAGAAAAATATATGCCCAGTATGCCTATATCACTGAGCTGCTTGAATATACGCGGTTACATGGCCGGGAAATGGCAGATATTTGTAAAAAGGCAGATAAAAAGCTGGTTAATCAGGTCATTGCGCAATCCGGAACCGGCCGGATGATGAATTTTGTGCAGGGTAAATATGAGTCGTGGGGGAAAATCGACATTCTCGCTTACCGGAACAATGACCAGGAATTTATACCGGGTACCAGCGTACTGCGGAACAAACCGGGTACCATCGATGGTGTACCTGAAGTCATTAATGGGGTTGAGCATCTCACAAAACCGGTGGGAACCAAGGAAGCTGCAATGCCCCGGGGATACCTGATCCCCGGGAGTTTTGGTTTTCTGGTCAACAAGCTGATCGCCCAAAATATCCGGATTGATACGTTGAAAAGCCCTTTGACCGTATCGGGCGAGGAGTTTCTAATTGATTCGCTGTACCACAAAAGATCTTACGAATTCATCCTGACCCGATACAAAGGCGGGTTTGTCCACGCAGATCGAAGGACCTTTCCTGCAGGAACTTTTTTAATAGATATGGCACAACCCCTGGCAAACCTTATTTTTTTCTGTCTGGAGCCCGAAGTTGGCGATGGCTTCGCGGGATGGGGATTGCTGGATCCTTTTCTGGTTTCGGCCGGTGTTGAAAACAAAAGTGTTGCTTACCCAATCTTTAAATATTTTAAAAAATTGAATTAAGCTAAATAATTGTAAATCATGAAGAAGTGCCTGTTTTTCATTCTTTTCGGATTCCTGATCGGGGGAACCGTGATTACACAAACTCAGAAAAAGACAAAATTTCCGGTTCCTGAAAGGGGATTCATCAGTTCCACTCCGGCTGAGACCTGGGAACAGGGCCTGATCAGCGGCAACGGTACTATAGGTGCCAATGTGATGAGCCGCCCTTTGAACGAAACCATCATTTTTACCCATGAACGGATGTTCCTGCCGCAGGGTCCCCCGCACATGCCCCCCGACAATGCCGCACGCCTGTTCGAGATCAGAAACCTGATCGATCGCGGGTTATATCAGCAGGCAACCAACCTGCAGTTTGATTTATCCGGACAAACTGATTTTATGTATCCGGATTCTTTTGTTCCGGCATTTGACCTGAATATTGGGATGGATACAGGAAAAGAAATCAAAGATTATGTGAGGTCGGTGGATTTCCAAACCGGCGAAACAACCGTTCACTGGGCCGATAGCCGTGGTGTTTATGAGCGCCGTTTGTTCGTTTCACGCGCCGATAGTGTTGCTATCATGCTGATTACTGGTCCGGACAAGGGATCGGTCAATTGTAGAATGGCTCTCAGACCACGGCAGGTTGATGAGAAGCTGGGAGCCAAAACCGTCGAGAATTCCAATGAGGTTTTTAAAGAAATGGTTTCTGATGTTAAAACCACCGCTGATAAGTCTTTCCTGACTTATAAGTGCACTTTCACCAAGTCTTATCCTGGCAGTATACATGCACTTGAAGGAATTGCTCATGTTGCTGCAAAAGGCGGTACCACTGTCTCTCAGGGAGATACCCTTTTGATTGCCGGAGCTGATCAGGTGCTCGTTTATATTGACATCAGGGTGCTTTACGATCCTCATAAATCCCAGATAGATGCTAGTAAAAAGCACCTGTCTGCCCTCGATACTGATTATCAAATCCTGCTGAAACGGCATGCCCTGATTCATGGAAAACTTTTCAACCGAATGCGGCTGGATTTGGGAGGGGGAAAAGACAATCAGCTTACCACGGAGGAACTTCTTGCAAAATCTACAAACCAACAGCTTAATAATGCACTGATTGAAAAGGAATTCGACGCTGGGCGGTATAATATCATCTCCTGCACCGGGCAGCTTCCACCGAATTTACAGGGGGTATGGGGCGGAACCTATGTCCCCGGATGGGCCAGCGACTATACGCACAATGGCAATGTGCCTGCAGCCATTGCCAGCATGCTGATGGGCAATACCCCTGAACTGATGCTGGCTTATACTTCTTATATCGAATCTATTGTGCCCTGGCTGGAAATCAATGCTAAAAATATGTTTGGTGCCAGGGGTGTTGTGCTACCATCCCGCTCATCAACGAATGGATTTAACAATGCTTTAGCTCCCGATTTTGCCGGCGGGTTTTGGGTTGCAGGTGCAGCTTGGGCTGCCCACTTCTTTTACGACTACTACCTTTATACCGGTGATCAGAAATTTCTGGCTGAACATGCCCTGCCTTATATGGAAAAAGCGGGTCTGTTTTTTGAAGATTATCTGTATCTGGGTCCGGATGGAAAATATGTTTTCTCACCCACACAATCCCCTGAAAACACTCCGGGAAATACAAACTCACAAGGAACATTCAATGCCACGATGGATGTTGCCGCTGCTAAAGAACTTCTAAATAACCTGATCAAAGGTTCTGATATTTTAGGTGTGAACCAGGAGAAAATCTCAGTTTGGAAGGGTATGCTGACAAAAATGCCTGATTATCTGATCAGTGAGGAAGGGGTAGTCAAGGAATGGCTGACCCCCAAACTCAAAGACCAACTCAATCACAGGCACACCTCACAACTTTATCCGCTATACTATGGGATGCCGGAAGAGATCGCACAAAATCCTGAACTCCAGGCCGGCTTCAAACATCTGATCGAACTTAAATTGCAACGGCATTGGAGCGGCAATAGCTCAGGCTTTATGTCGTTCGGACTGGTCCAGCTCGGTCAGGCTTCCACTAGTCTGGGTGAAGCCGATCTGGCCTATCAGTGTCTGGTTCCATTGGTGAACCGCTATTGGCTGAACAACCTTGCCTCCATGCATAATAGCAAATCCCTGTTTAATATGGATATAAGCGGGGGAATGCCAGCCGTCATTATTAAAATGCTGGTTGCATCGGATTCTGGCCGGATAAAATTGCTTCCGGCCTTACCGTCGGTTTGGCCTGCAGGTGAAATCAATGGCGTACTTTGCCGGGGCCAAATCGAAATAACCAGTCTGAAATGGAATAAAAATGCAATCAATGTCAGGATGATCTCGGGCAAGGATCAAACAATTAACCTTGAAGCTCCATCCGGAAGCCAGAAAGTTACACTTGCCGCAGGTAAAGAAATTACACTCGAACTCAAAAAGTAAGTTATCATGAAAAGATTTCCGCTTTTGTTCTGTGCACTTCTGTTATGTTCCCTGATCAATTTGAATGGACAACAAGCCGACTTATCAAATAGTATTGATAATAAGAGTTTTAATCCTGCGACACTTTTGTGGTATGAAGCACCCGCAAAAGTATGGGAAGAAGCATTACCGGTAGGAAACGGTCGGCTGGGTGTCATGGTTTTCGGTAAAAATGCAGAAGAACGCATTCAGCTGAACGAAGAAACCTATTGGTCAGGCGGTCCCTATTCAACCGTGGTGAAAGGCGGGTATAAAGTGCTGCCTGATATTCAGAAAATGATTTTTCAGGGCAATCCCATTGGGGCTCACAAACTTTTCGGAAGATACCTCATGGGGTATCCGGTGGAACAACAGAAGTATCAATCGATTGGAAATCTGCACCTCTTTTTCGAAAATGAAAAGGAAGTGACCGGATATAAACGGTGGCTGGATCTGGAAACCGGAATTACGAGTGTTGAATATGCAGTTAACGGTGTGAAGTTTAAAAGGGAAGTATTCTCCTCAGTTCCCGATCAGGTTATAGTAGTCAGGATGACGGCCAATAAGCCCGGAAGCATTTCTTTCAGGGCCAGTCTGAGGGGGTGCCGTAACCAGACGCATTCGAATTATGCGACCGATTATTTCACGATGGATGGAGTCGGGAAGGATGGTCTCATGATCAACGGCAAGTCGGCTGATTATATGGGTATTGTGGGATCTCTGAGGTATAAGGTTCAACTTAAAGCCATTCCTGAAGGTGGAACGATGAAACTGGATGATGCTGACATGATCATTGATAAAGCGGATGCCGTAACGCTTTATATCGTTGCTGCAACCAATTTTGTAAATTACAAGGATGTGAGCGGAGATCAAAATGCCAGGGTTGCGAAATACCTTGCCGGTTTGCAGGGTAAAACCTATGTGGCAGTGCATGATGCAGCGGTTAAGGATTATATAGGTTTTTTTGACAGGGTGAGGTTGGATCTTCCTGCAACCGACAATTCCTATCTGCCTACTGATAAAAGAATGACTGGATTTGAAACCAATTCCGATCCAAATCTGGCTTCATTATGTTATCATTTTGGCCGTTACCTGCTTATTTCTTCATCACGTCCCGGAACTGAGCCTGCTAATCTTCAGGGTATCTGGAATGATAATATGAATCCGAGTTGGGATTCAAAATATACCACCAATATCAATCTTGAAATGAATTATTGGCCCGTTGAATCCGGTAATTTGTCCGATTGCGCTGAGCCATTGATCAGACTGGTCAGGGAGTTAACCGACCAGGGCTCCCAGGTGGCCAAGGAGCACTATGGAGCCAGGGGATGGGTGTTCCATCAGAATACTGATATCTGGAGGGTAGCTGCCCCTATGGACGGTCCTACCTGGGGAACCTTTACCGTTGGTGGCGCCTGGCTGACAACGCATTTGTGGGAACACTATCTGTATACCATGGATCGTGCATATTTAAAAGAGATCTATCCGGTAATCAAGGGATCGGTTGAGTTTTTTATGGATTTTTTGGTCGAGCATCCCAATGGGAGGTGGCTGGTAACCAATCCTTCCAACTCACCGGAGAATCCGCCCAAAGGTCCTGGTTATAAGTACTTTTATGATGAAGTAACCGGTAGCTATTATTTTACCACTATCTGCTACGGATCATCCATGGATATGCAGATCCTCACCGATCTGTTCGGTTATTATGGTGAGGCTTCCAAAGTATTGGGAGCGGATCAGGAGTTTGCCGGAAAAGTGGCCGCTGCCAGAGCCCGGTTGGTTCCGCCTCAAATCGGTAAAAACGGTAGTCTGCAGGAGTGGACCGAGGACTATGAGCAAATGGAAGACAAGCACCGTCATTTCTCGCACATGTACGGGCTCTATCCCGGCAATGTACTCTCAGCTAAAAGAACTCCGCAGTTTGTTGATGCCTGTAAAGCCGTCCTCGAACAGCGCGGTGATGGAGGTACCGGTTTCTCGCGTGGCTGGAAAATGGCACTTTGGGCCCGCCTGTATGATGGCGACCGGGCAAACAAGATATTTACGGGATATATCAAGGAACAAGCCTACCCGCAACTTTTTGCAAAGTGTTATACCCCGCTTCAGGTGGATGGATCACTGGGGGTAACAGCCGCCATTACCGAGATGCTGATGCAATCGCATGAGGGGGTAATAGATCTGTTGCCTGCCCTCCCAAAAGAATGGAGAACCGGCCAGTTTAAAGGGGTATGTGCCCGTGGAGCCTTTGAGTTGGATATGAAATGGAAGGATGGTAAAATCACCAGCGTAGAGGTCCTATCCAAAGAGGGCCTGGTCTGCAGAATCAAGACGGGTATTAAGGCAAAGGTTAAGGCCGACGGCAGGAACATTCGATACAAGGAATTATCTGACGGTTCTATAGAATTCGTTACTAGAAAAGGAGGGCGATATCTGATTGCGGGTTAATATGGTGAAAAATACTAGTTATCAGCGGATTATTGATACCCTTGAGCACAGGGAGCCCGACCGGATTCCATTTGATCTGGGTGCAGCTGCTGTTACCGGAATTAATATCCGGGCACTCCGTAATCTGAAGAAATACCTTGGGATAGATGCGGATTCCCGGATTCAGGATGAAATTACTCAGCTTGCTGACTTTGAACCGTTTATGGCCGATCTTTTTAGGGTTGATGTGGGTGCAGTCCGGCCGGGAATTCCTTCCATTGCCTCTTTGAGAAAAGAACCCCATTTGGATGGTAATTATTACCGGCTGACGGATGAGTTTGGTATTGGATGGCAGATGCCTGTTGAAGCCGGACTTT
>Ga0265292_1001640_pt1 | contig 18767 bp, 22 predicted proteins | sample Munlanlewell296A_FD_189080 | JGI IMG/M metagenome (GOLD analysis project Ga0265292, IMG submission 189080) | Leachate microbial communities from a municipal landfill in Southern Ontario, Canada - Leachate well 296A | ecosystem: Engineered > Solid waste > Landfill > Unclassified | place: Canada... | reverse complement strand
CCCAGCTCTGCTAATTGTTCAAATGTATCACTCAGAATGCTACCTTTTGCCATAAATAAGTTTATCAAGTTATAAAGTTTGTCAAGTTCATCAAGAAAAACAAGTTTTATCTTTATAACTTTATAAACTTGAAAAACTTGATAAACTCCCTCAAATTCCCAGCATCGCCCTCCCCTTCTTACTCATCTTCTCCATTGACCAGGGCGGATCAAATGTTAATTCCAGAGAAATATCCTCTTCTTTAACTCCTAACTCTTTTATTTTATCTTTAACCTGTGTTTCAATAAGCGAAAATAAAGGACAACCAATAGTTGTCAAAGTCATTATCACCTTAACTTTGCTCTTGATTATTTTAGTATCATAAACTAAACCCAAATCAACAATTGAGATATTTAGCTCGGGGTCCATGACCTCAAATAGCTTAGTCACTATTATTTTTTTGGTTATTTTCATTGTATATAAATTATAACAGTTGGTATAATAGGATTAAATAAAATATCAAAGATCAAAAAGCAAAATGACATATTAAAAATCAAAAATATTTTTGCATTTTACATTGTCATTTTGATATTTAATATTTAATTTTTGATATGTATTCATGATTACATATAAACTTCACTTCGTTCCTTTGGGAGGAATCGTCGGCGTTACCAAGAACATGTATGTGTACGAAATATATAGCGATGATAAGCTCAAAGACATTGTTATAGTCGACTGTGGGATAGGGTTTCCTAAAGAAAAAGAACTTGGGGTTGATTTTGTTATTCCAGACATAAGTTACTTGATGGATAAAAAGCAGTTTATTAGGGCTATTTTAATAACTCATGGTCATGAAGATCATACTTCAGCTCTCCCACTTCTTTATGATGATTTAGGTCGGCCGCCAGTTTATGCTAGTTTATTGACGTCAATGTTTATTGAAAATAAATTTAAAGATAAACATAAAAAAATTTTGGTCAACCGGGTGGATTTTAATAAAGAGTATATATTTGGTGATTTCCGAATTTCTTATTTGAAAATGACTCATTCAATCCCGGACACGACCCATATTATTATCAAGACTCCGGTCGGAACGATCTACCATGGGTCTGATTTTAAACTGGACCTGACTCCCCCATATGGACCAGGTCCTGATTTTTATAAAATTACTAAGGCCGGTCATGAAGGCATTTTATGTTTGCTATCCGACTGTCTTGGGAGCGAGCGAGAAGGATTAACTTTATCCGAAAATATCGTCGGTCAGACTTTTGAAGATGAAATGAGAAAAACCAAAGGCAAATTTATAATGACGACATTCTCTTCAAATATTTCCCGTATTCGTCAATGTGTTGATGCGGCGATCAAATTTAACCGAAAAATCTGTTTCTTAGGTCGATCGATGAGAGAAAATACAAAGATAGCCGCCAGTATTGGTTATTTACCAATACCCCAAAGTCTTTTTATTAAAGAGGAAGAAGTCGGTCGACTACCTGCTGGGAAAATTTGTTTGATTGTGGCCGGATCACAGGGTCAGTATGGGTCTGCCTTATCAAAGTTAGCTGATCGACAAAATAAAAACATCGCGATTAAATCAGGAGATAAGATAATTTTTTCATCAGACCCTATTCCAGGCAATGAAAACGGAGTTTATGAAACCATAGAACAGTTAGTTGAAGAAGGAGCCGATGTTGTTTATTCTGATATTGCTGATCAACTCCATTCTTCAGGTCACGGCAATCAAGAAGATCTTAAATTTTTGGTAAGATTTACAAATCCTAAATACTTTATTCCAATCGGTGGGACAATCAGACATCAAAAGCAGTATGAAAACTTGGTTGAACAATTAGGTTACGCTAAAAAAGATGTTTATTCTCTTAACGAGGGAGAGACGGTTTGGTTTGTAAAAAACAAAGTCTATAAGGGAGACAAAATCGAAACTAAAAATATTTATGTAGATGCTTATGGAATTGGCGATGTTGGAAGCGTGATTCTTCGGGATAGAAAAACTTTAGCTACCGATGGAATCGTTTTTGTATTAGCGATTGTTGACAATAAAGGAATATTGCTCGGACCTCCAAAAATATTTTCCCGAGGTTTTGTTTTTGAAAAAGAAGAAAACAGATTATATTTAGAAGCGGAAAAAATAGCAGGAAGCGTTTTCCAAGTCAAAAATAATAAAGTATTTGAAGCAGGAAAAATGCAATATGAAGTCATAAAAAATCTTGAAGAGTTTTTTAGAAAAGCAACCGGAAGAAAGCCACTAATCGTGGCGGAAGTAATACAGCTATAAAAGAAATTATTAAATCTTAGTTGTTAAACAGTTAAACCTTAAAACTTAAACCGTTAAAAAAACTATTAAACCATAAACATTAAACAATTTTATTTAGTAGTTTAGTGTTTAAAAGTTTATTTAGGTTTTAACAGTTTAATACTTAACTGTTTATTTAACCTTTAATATTTAACATTTAAAAATTAATGTCTTCGCTTCCTAATAGTTTAAAAAATATCTCTTTATTCCTCGAACGCCTCCCCGGAATAGGGGAAAAGACGGCCAATCGTTTAGCATTTTTTTTACTTAATTTACCGGAAGAAGATTTAAAAGAATTTTCAGAAAATGTTGTTTCCTTAAAATCAAAAACAAAACTTTGTAAAGATTGTTTTAATTTTACAGAAAAAGAAGTTTGTGAGATTTGTGACAATAATGAACGAGATCGCTCAATAATCTGTGTAGTTGAAACAGTTTTAGACTTGCTTTCTTTTGAACAGGGAAGAATTTATAATGGGATTTATCATGTTCTTCATGGAAAGATTGATCCTTTAAATCGTGTAGGGCCGGAGGATATCAAAATTCGAGAACTGTTAGAAAGAGTTAATCGGTTAACGGGTTCACGGGTTAACGAGTTAAAAGAGGTAGTGCTTGCAACAAATCCTGACATGGAGGGAGAAGCGACGGCAGTTTATATTAAAAATAAATTAAAAACAATTACGGATAACGGATTACGAATTACAAGATTAGCTTACGGACTTCCGATGGGGGCGAATCTTGAGTATGCCGACTACATGACCCTGAAAAAAGCAATTGAGGGGAGAAATCAGTTTTAAAGCAGTTTTTTGAGTTCTTTCTCAATCAAAGGTGCAATGGAGATTTCATTAAGTTTGGAAAATTTCTGCTCTGGTAGTAAAGCTATCGTGTTGCTCATAAATATTTTTTCGATTGGACTTTTTGAAAGAACTGTTTCTGCATTTGGGGAAAAATCGTGATGAACAACGCAGGCAAGTACCCGCTTAGCTCCCCTCTTGAGACAAAATTCAGCTGCGTGAACTAAAGTACCACCAGATGTAATAATATCATCAACAATAATGCAGGTTTTACCCTTTACTTCGCCATATAAATTAAGAGCTTTTGATTGGTGAATTTTATCAAGATTACGTCGTTTTTCAATGACAGCAATATCAACATTATTGGTATGGAAAAAATTTTCTGCAAATGTTTGGGCCCGCTCGACCCCACCTTGATCAGGAGATACGACCGCCACTTCTTCAGTATTTTTATTATTTTTTAAGTAATGAGCAACTTCGCGACCAAGAATTGAGAAAGTGGAAAGATTTTTGAAAGGAATTGAAAAAATTCCCTCAGTTCCATCGTCGTGAAGATCAAAAGTGTAGACTTGGTTAAAACCAATCGTTTCAAAAAATCGGATGATAACATTTACCGAAACAGCTTCACCGGGACGGTGTTCACGATTTTGTCTGGCATAACCAAAATAAGGAATAAAGGCAATAATTTTTTTTGCTTCCATTCGTCTTAAAGCATCTGCAAAAAAGAACAGTTCCATCAGGTGGGTATCAGTTGGATTGGCGGTTGGTTGAATAATTACACAAACATCGTCTTTTACTTTTTCTTGAATTGTGACTCTTATTTCTGAATTACCAAAGCGAGCCACTTCTGATTTAGAAATAGGAACATTAAGTAGTTTTGATACCTCAACAGACAATTTAGGATTAGCGGAACCGGAAAATAGTTTAAACATATAATTATCCCTGTTGTTGCTGGCTTGATATTTCTATTAATTTTTTTGCTGCCAATTCCTGAGTTTTTTTAACGGCTTCGTTTACAGTTTCGGCTATTCTATTTTCAACAATTCCGTCAACCTCAATCGACTCAATTATTTGATCTCCGCGAATAACTATCTTAACGCCATTTTTCTCAACCACGACTTCTTCTTGTTGCAAAGCTGCCTGCATTTTCTGCGCTTGTTGTTGTAATTTCTGCAGATCTCCCAACGCTCCAAATGGATTTAACATAGTTTATATAAAAATTATAATTATTATAACGATTATATTCTAACAGAATTGTAGAACTCAATGAGAGCAATTTCAACTGGTAAAGAGTCAATGGGTGTGTTTCTCAAGTTTTGATAGGCTTCAATCAATAATTTCATTAGTAAAGAAATCTCATTCAGGTTTAAAGTTGTTTGATTATCTTCATTTTTTATAACTTCGTTCTTAATAAGAAGTAGCGAATGCAATTGATTAAGAATATCTTCTATAAGACTTTTGAAATCTCCCCCATTTTGAGAAAAATCCTCTATCCAGGAAAGTGTTTTTTTTAGATCCTTTTTTTCAATAATTTCAAGCAAATCATTTCTTCCTCTTATTCCCAAAAATTTTTCTAATTCTTCTACGGTTTTAATTTTTTGAAGACTAATTTCTTCTAAAATTTTTGCACCGTCACGAAATGAATTTTCACTATGACTGGCAATTAACCTTAACAAATCGTCACTAAAGTTGATATTTTCGCTCTTAGTAATTCTCTTTAACATTGAGTAAATATCAGTAGCATTAGCCTTTCCAAAATTAATTTTTAAACAACGGGAAACAATAGTTTTTGGAAGTTTTTCTAAATTAGTGGTTGCTAAAATAAAGATCGCAGATTTTGGAGGCTCTTCCAACGTTTTTAAAAGAGCATTGAAACCTTCATTAGTGATCATGTGCGCTTCGTCAATTATAAAAACTCTGAAGCCTCCGGACATCGGAAGAAATGAAGTCTCTCTAATCAAACTTTTGATTTCCTCAATTCCGCGGTTTGACGCAGCGTCCATTTCAATAACGTCTGTAAAAGAAGATAAGGAGATGCTTTTACAATTGACACATTTATTACAGGGTTCATAAGATTGAAAGTCGTTTGATGGGTTTGGAGAGAATTTATTGTTAAGACAATTAACAGCTTTAGCGAGAATTCTTGCAGTTGAGGTTTTTCCTGTCCCCTTTTGCCCAACAAAAAGAAAAGCGTGAGGTAAAGTTGTAGATTCAAGAATCTTACCAATCATCACTTTAGCACTTAAATTGTCAATTTCCTTAATAGTTTTTGGGCGATACTTAAGGTAAAACATAGTACGAGTTTATCAAGTTATAAAGTTCATCAAGTTTGTCAAGAAAAACAAGTTTTATCTTTATAACTTGAAACTTGATAAACTTGACAAACTACTTTAATAAATTTTCTATCCCGTGCTTGACTAGTTCGTTAATAATCTCATCTACTCGCTTGTTGCGTTCAGCCGAAAGTAAAATAACTAGTGGATAACAAATAACTACTTCACCCAACAAAATTTCTTTTTCTCCAACATCTTCATTATATTTAAAAGATAAAATAGGTAATGTTTCTTTTTCATTTTTATATTTTTTGGTAAAGACCTTCATCTTATTTTTTCCCACAAAAACAACATTCAAAGAATGATCTAAATTGATCTGTTCTTTCTCAAAAATACTTTGTACAAAGACTTTTATCTTTTGACGATTAATTTTATAACGCGATGAAGAAGTAATATTTATCATACTCTTTTAAATACTTTCTTAAAGACTACTTTTCTACGTTTTAAAGACCTGTTCTTCATTCTTTCTTTTTCCTCCTCTTTTCTTTTTAAGGAGGGTTTTTTATAAAACATTTTTTTTCTTAAGGTATCGACAATTTCTTCATCAATGAAGGAGCGAGTAAATTTTCGAAACATGCTATCTTTTGATTCACCTTTTCTTTTTGTTACAAAAACCATAAATTAATACGCCTCCTCTCAAAATACAAGCTTATAAAATTATAAAGTTTATCAAGTCCATCAAGAAATAACGGTTAAACAACTTGACAAACTTGAAAAACTTGAAACTTGATAAACTGTTTTAATTCTATCTTATGCTTCTCACTATTTCAATGATCTTATTTAGTGATAAGGATGTTGGGATAAGTTTTGGATTACCTGAGGATCCGTTAAGTAACATATGCTCTGAAATATGAAAAAACCAACTGCCTTTTTTATCTATTTTTAAAATATTTTCATAAATTTTTTTTAAACTAAACTTTTTATCAGGCAAAGTTTTTATTCTCGTGAAACCCACTTCAGGATGACGTCTGACTACGAGTGCAAAACCTTTTTTTAGAGCTAATTTGACCGCCTCTTCATTTTTAGACTCAATAGCAAGGGATTTTCCTAAATAAGATTGAAAAACAAAACCATTTTTAATTTCTTCCTCAGCGGACACTTTGTTTTTAAAAACAATTAAAACTGCCTCTAATAATTGAAAGATGATTTCAATAAGTTTTGTCTCCTCTCGATTAATTACTTTTAGTCCATCAACAAGTTGGCGAATCATGAAGTCGTATCTATCTGAGTCAGGTTCAGAATAAAAAACTTCAGCAAAATGATCGGTAGAATTTACGTATTCGACAATTTTTTCTAAAGCTTTGATTTCTTTTTCTTCAATGAGATCTCGGCCGGCCAAATATTTATATACAAGTTTTGTTGCCGATGTATAGTTGTTAGTTTGATGATGATCGAACTTGCCCATTCCTGTATCGACGTGAACAATGTTTTTATCACTATCAGGCAACTGATCATCTAACGTTGTCCCTGATGGAACGAATTTTATTTGAGCATCATTCCAATCAGGTAAATATTTTTTTATTAACCAAACAGAAGTAATAGCGTCAAGGTCGGGGGATAAATGAGTAACAATAATCTTCATAAGTTAAAAGTTAAGAATTAAAAATTAAGAGTTTAGTTAAAAATTAAGAATTGTTTTAAAACTTTTAAATCTTAATTAAATTCTTCATTTTTAATTTTTCATTTTTAATTTACTCAAAAGCTCATCAACTAAAATTATTTCAGTCTTATCCTCATTTCGTCGTTTATACTCCACCTTCTCCCCTGTCCTTTTAGACACTACTAAGCGAATAGGAATTCCAATAAGATCGGCATCAGAAAATTTTTCTCCGGCAGTTACATTAACCCTATCATCGAATAAAACTTCAATTTTGTGTTTTTTCAATTCTTGATAAACTTGATAAACTTTTGACTTGACAAACTTTTCTTTTAGATCCAAACCAAGCAAATGAACTTGATAAGGGGCAACTGTTTCCGGCCAGATTATGCCGCGATCATCGTGATATTTTTCAACGATAGTGGCCATGGTTCGGCCTATGCCTATTCCATAACAACCCATATAATATGGTTTTTCTTTTCCTTCTTGGTCAATATAGTTGGCGCCTTTCATTTTAGAACTATAGTGCAAACCTAATTGAAAAATATTTCCAACTTCAATCCCTTTTTTTTCAATAAGCCTGCCGTCAGTTTCTGTCATATAGCCTTCTTTAGCAAGAGCGATGTCTGCTAATATTTCGCACGTAAAATCTCTTCCGTAATTAACATTTATAGAATCTGTTTTCTCTTTTTTTTGACCACCCACAAAATTTTTTACGGTAGTTAAAGAAATATCGCCAATATATTTTCCGGTCTTATGTCCCCAGGAATGAACATAACCTGTTTTTGTCCCCAATTTTTTTAAGTCGTCAACAGTGGCATCTTCGATCTGTCCAACAGCATCAAGAATATGTTCAAGTTTCATCTTATTTACTTCAAGATCGCCCCTGATTACAGCAATAATAATTTCTCCTGTTGTTTTATTTTTATAAACAACATTCTTCAAAAATCTTGACTTTGGTAGTTTGTAATGTTTAACATTGTCTTCCATAGTTTGTACCCATTCAGGTTGATCAATAATTTTAAAAGATTCTTCTTTATCATTAGCATTTATTTCTTCCCTTTTGAATTTTGCTATATCCTGATGAGCGGCATATTTTCCATCTTTTGTTGTTAAGAAAGTTGATTCTCCTATTTCCGATTCAACCACAAATTCATGGCAATATTCGCCTCCAATATAACCATTGTCAGATTCAACAATAACAGTTTTTAATCCCAACCGATTAAAAATATTTGTGTAAGTTTGTTCCATTTTTTTATATTCTTTTTTAAATTCTTTTTCATCTGCGTCAAATGAATAAGCATCTTTCATAATAAACTCCCTAACTCGAAGTAAACCACCCCGAGCCCTCAATTCATCTCTAAATTTGGTTGAAAATTGATAGATATTAAATGGCAAATCCTTATAACTGATTTGAAATTTACGAACAACATCAACAAACATTTCTTCGGCTGTTCCACCTAGAGCAAAGTCTGCACCACGTCGATCTTTTATTCTCATCAGTTCAAAACCGGTGGTTTTTGTTCGATTAGTTTCCTGCCAAAGCTCTAAAGGATGTAAAACTGGAGAAACCATTTCCTGTGCACCGGCCTGATCCATTTCCTCTTTTATTATTTTCATGATCTTTTGCTGAATAGTTTGACCCAAAGGTAGAAAGAAATAACGTCCAGCTGTTGATTCACGAATAAATCCAGCTTGGTGAAGCAGTTTATATGAAATCATTTGGGCTTCTTTTGGTGGTTCACGAACCGTTTTTCCAAAAAGTTTTGAGTAGAGCATATTAAAACTAATTATAATACAAAAAAATCAAAGAAGTTATAAACAGATTTAACTATTTTTTATTTTTACACTAATGTATCAATCTATCAATAGATTGATACATTCATCGACAGCTTATATCAAGTGAGATATCTATTGAGGTTTTATTGTTGTTTTAACAATCTAGAATACCATTTTTGTAGGTTATAAGCGGTTGACAAAAAAAGTTTATAAAGTTATAAAGTTTTAAAGTTGATAAAGAATAAAAATCAGTCGTTATTAATTTACAAAAACATATATGGCAAGGATATCCAAAAAACAGGTCGATAAAAAATTATTGACAAAAATATATAAACTATTTTATGAAGTTTTTTCGAGGTATGAAGGTCAGGAAGATTTTTTATTAATAATGGACGACATTCTTTCACCGACTGAAAAAATAATGTTGGCAAAACGACTAGCTATTATTTATCTACTAATTAAGAAAGTTGATTATCGTGATATTGCCGATACTTTGAAAGTGTCGACAGCAACAATCCTTTTTTACGCAACAACATTTTATAAACGAAACTCAAGGGTCGTAAATATAATAAATAAAATGCTTAAAAAGGAAAAGGCTTTAAATTTTCTTGATGATTTTTTTGCCAGCTTTATGATTCATCCGGGAGTTTATATCGGTCACTGGCAGTTGTATAGGGACCATCAAAGAAAGCAAGAAGATAGGAAAACCTTGGGTTGATTTATATATGTATCAATCTATTGATAGATTGATACATTCATGATTAAGAATACAGGTAAATATATGTCTAAGTGTGTAAGGTTATTTTTTATCGGCCAATTTTACTTGTCTATACGTCTCTAATATAAGTAAGGCAGGAATTATTAAAGAACCAGTACCAAAAATAAACGGCAGACTAGTTGAAAGAATAGCTGCGAGTGCATAAAAATTTACACGTTTACGATGAGATTCTGGAGTACCATTCAAGATTACTTTGAGAGATGGTATTCTATAAGGTGTTTTACTTTCATTTGACATTGATTGCATTATATTTCTTCTCCCCCTTCTTGTCAAGGCCTAGTAGCCTAATCTCTTAAATGTAGTTGTAAACTGGATCCCCGTCTTCCCTTCGGCTTCGCTCAGGGTAAACACGGGGATGACAAAAACACAAACACAAAAAACAACACGCTATGTAGTAAAGCGGACATTAAAGATAATCCAGGGAATTGGGAAGATGACAGAAATAATATAAAATAATTTTATTTCAGTTTTTGGAAAACCTTAACTTATCCAGCACCTTTCCCAAAGTCTCCATCGGGCCTGAGGTGTAAGTATCAATGACCAGTTGGTAATATTTAGGGTCGAAAAAATTATAGTTGCCGTAATATTTCCTCCATTCACGAAAGTTAATTTCTTCTCTTTCTCTAATATATATTTTTGCCATATCAACTGAGATTTTATCTCGATTGACGACCCGATCAATTTTTACAGCATTATCTTTACAAACAAGAAGAACTCGAAGAGTATTTTCCATATTTCTCGCAAAAAAACCAGCCAGCCAAGCCTCAATAATGTAATGGTCGTTTTTTAGAAGCTTTACAGTTCTTTCGTCAATCATATTATGAATTTTTTTATCAGCCAAGTTGGCTGAAGGCTGGACATATTCTTTGGCAAAATCACGGAGAATCTGACCGCCAGAGGTGAACTTCCAACCTTGGGGCTCAAGGTATGGTTTAAGATTGTCTAAAAGAGTATTTTTTCCGGTTGAGACACCGCCAGAAATAGTGATGTTTTTAAATTTTAGATTCATAAATAATTTCATCTAATTAACTTGATAATATCATTAACCGTAATAAGAGCGGCTAAAGATAACAACATTATAAACCCAATTAAATTCGTATATTTTTCAAAATTTTTATTTGGCTTTCTTTTAGTAATTCCTTCATATAAAACAAAAACTAATCGACCGCCGTCAAGGGCCGGAAAAGGAAAAATGTTTATAATTGCGAGATTTAATGATAATAGGGCAAGAAATTGAAGGAAAGCATTTCCGCCAAATTTTATTGCTTGGTTGGCCAAATTTGCAATACCGATTGGGCCGGCTACATCGACATTTTGTTTTTGAAAAGTTATCAAACCAAAAAGTAATTTTCCCAACTCTGAGGCAATTTTAAAAGTAATATTTGAAGCTTCGATTAAACCGTAATATGGAGCAGTGTACCATGGATATTTTTTTTCTATATAAGAATTTATAGAAATCCCCAATGGTCCCTCGCCTTTTGGTGGATTAATTCTAGGAACAAGGTTAATAATTAATTGTTGATTATTTCTTTGAACTAAAAGCTTTATATTTTTACCGGCATATTTTTGAGTCAGATTAATTAGGGAAGTTGAAGAAGTAAGGGGTATTAGGGATATTGGAGAGATTGGGGGGACGAATTTAAGAATGACATCTTTTTCCTGAAGACCAGCAATCGACGCTGGAGAATTATTAGTTACTTTATCAACAGTTACTTTATTAGTAGGAACCTGTATTCCCTGTGTAACTAAAAACGAAAAAATTAACCAACCCAACAAAAAATTTCCGAGAACCCCCCCCAAAACTATTAATGTTTTTTGCCAAGGTTTTTTATTGACAAAGGTGCGGTTTTTATTATGGGCAAGTCTCGCCTTGCCCCTACGGTCCAATTCATTGTATTCCTCACCAAATAATTTAACGAAACCGCCTATTGGCAAAAGATTAACAGTATATAAAGTTTCGCCCTTTTTTATTCCAAATAGCTTTGGCGGTAGACCTATTCCAAACTCCTCAACTTTCACACCCATTTTTTTAGCCATTAAAAAATGACCAAGTTCATGGACGAGAACGAGAATAGAAAGAGTGATGATAAAAATTAATATTGTCATGTATTAGTTTATCAAGTTATAAAGCCTGCCTGCCGGCAGGCAGGTTCGTCAAGTTCATCAAGAAAGAAAATACTTTATAAACTTTAAAAACTTGACAAACTTGATGAACTCTCTCAGACTTCCATTATTTCTTTTTCTTTACTTTCTTTAATAATGTTTATTTCTTCCATAAGCTTAGTCGACTGAGTGTCAATCTCTTTTTCTAGGCGATATTTTTCATCTTCGCTCATTTCCTTATTTTCAAAAGCATTTTTAATAATTCTCCGAGAATCGTCTCGATGATTTCTTATTGTGACCTTTTTTTCTTCGACTTTTTCTCCAACGACTTTAATATACTTTTCTCTTTGTTCGGTATTGAGCGAGGGTATTCTAATAATAATTCTTGTTCCTTGAGAGGAGGGAGTTAGTCCTAAAGGAGATTTTAAAATTGCTTTTTCAATATCCTGGATAACAGATGGATCATATGGAGTGATAGAAATGGAAGAAGCCCCTTCAGTCATTATTGTTGCGAGCTCTAATAATCTTAATTTTGTTTGTCCGCCGTAGGTTTCAACGGTTAGATTTTCAACCAGAGACGGCGATGCCCGACCAGTACGAATTGATTTAAGGTCTTCTTTCAAGGAGGCGATAGTTTTTGCTGCCTGGGTATTAAACGTTGAAATTATATCCATAAGAAGATAATAACAAATATCAAAAACGTTTTGTTATTAATTTTTTGTTATTCAATTGTTATTTGTGTTTTGTTATTTAATATTTATTAAACGCTCCATCTCACAAACTTTACTACTTTAATATTTTCTCCAAATTTTAGCACCGCTTCTTTAATTAAATCACTTATTTTTTTGGAAGGGTCTCTAATATATTCTTGATTTAATAATTCATCGTTAGTTTCGGCTAAAACTGAGGCAACTTGCATGGCCAACTCTTGACCTAATAATTGAAATTCTTTGTTCCCGGAAACAAAATCTGTTTCGCAGGCCAGTTGAATAAGAGAGGCGACTTTTTTATTGTGATGAACGTATGAAAAAATTATCCCGGCTCCGGTATTGCGATTTGATTTATCTTGCGCTTTAGCTATACCCCATTTATTAAGTAATTTTTTTGCTATTTCAATATTATTCTTAGATTCTTCTAAAGCTTTTTTGCAGAGCGAAAAAGAAATACCGGTTTCTTCACGAAGTTGTTTAAGTTTTTTAATGTCGTACATAAAAAAAAGTTTATCAAGTTATAAAGCCTGCCTGCCGGCAGGCAGGTTCATCAAGTTCATCAAGAAAAAACTGCTTGATAAACTTGAAAAACTTGACAAACTTGAAACTTATTTATTTTTGACCACTTCTTTAGCTTTTGCTTCCCCTGCCTTGAGAAAACTTACTGCGTATGCTTCAACTATTTCTGTCAAAAAATATTCAATAGAAGTTATAGAATCATCATTGCCGGGAATAGGATAGTTTATCGGATCGGGATCGGCATTAGTATCAGTTACGGCTATTGTTAGTACTTTCATTTCACCCGCTTCCTTGACTGAATTTTTTTCTTTTTTTATATCAACAATAAAAAGAGCATCAGGTAATTTCTTTAGATTTGCAATTCCGCCATAAAATTTTTCTAGTTTACTTAGTTCCTTATCTAATTTAACTTGCTCATGTTTAACGAATTTATTCCAGTCTCCCTTTTCTTTTTCTTCCTTCATCGAATTTAGTTTTTTTACATTTTTTATGATCATTTCAAAATTAGTCAGTAATCCTGCCGGCCACTTGGTGTTTATAAAAAGAATATTATTTTTTGTACACAGTTCTTTAGTTAAATTTGAAGCAATTTTTTTAGTACAAACGACAAGAAGTATTTTCTCATTTGTTCCTAATTCGGAAACAAACTTTTTTGCTTTTTCGAGATAGCCAGCTGTTTGATTCAAATCAATTATTGAAACTCCGTTTTCAAATGAGTAAATAAATTTATTAGTTTTTGGATGGACTCTATTGGATTTATGTCCAAGATGGACACCTGCCACGAAAAGTTCTTTTATCTTTTTATCGTTATCATTCATAAGCATACATTTTATCAGTGAAGTCAAGATTTTGCAATTAGATTTTGAGCGATTTTATGAAGTTTTTGAATTCTCCATTCATTTCTTCATGCTCCAAAGCAAATTCTACAACTGTTTTTAAATACTCAAATTTATCTCCTGTATCATAATATTTACCATTTTCAATGACAACGGTATAAAGAGGAACGCCTTCTTTTTTTAGTAAATTAATAGCATCAACTAACCAAATTTCTCCGCCTCTACCGGGCTGTGTTTTTTTTAAAGCTGAAAAAATTTCCGGTGGTAAAATATAGCCACCATGAGTAGCAATATTTGAGGGTGCTTTGTCAATCTCCGGCTTTTCAACGATTTTATTTATTTTATAAACATTATTTTCAACGTGGGTTAGGTCGGCGATTCCATACCTTTTTAAATCTTCTTTATTTTCTATTTTTACTCCTGATATGACGATGCCCCCAAATTTTTCGTAAACCTTAATCATCTGGGCGAGTCTGGGTGGCTTAGAATAAATAAACTCATCACCCCAAAGAACGGCAAATGGTTCATCTTCAATAGCTGGTTCAGCCGTCAAAACCGGAGTGCCATTTCCATAAGGGCCTTTTTGGCGAATATAAATAAAATTGGCCATATTTGAGATTCTTTGAATCTCTTTTAGTAAATGTTCTTTTTTTCCTTGTAGTAAATTTTTAACTAAGTCTTCAGAAGGAGCATCAAAATGATCTTCAATCGCCCGTTTGTTTGAACCGGTAACGATAATAATGTTTTTAACATTAGAATCAATGGCTTCTTCAACTACATATTGAATGACAGGTTTATCGACGACTGGAAGCATCTCCTTAGGCATAGCTTTAGTTTGAGGAAGAAACCTGGTTCCGAAACCAGCCGCAGGAATTACGACTTTAGTGATTTTTTTCATTCAAATTTTACAGTAACTTTTTGGCTAAGCTGGTTATTTCCGTTAACGAAAGCAGTTAATTCCGCTATTCCTTGAGTCTCGGAAGATAAAATAAAGCTTACTTTTCCAGTTTTATCTGATTCGGCCGTTGACTCCTGGGTTCCGTTAACAAATCCTAAATTAGTCACTAGTTTTACAGGTTTTTTGTCTAACGCGGAGTTATTAGCGTTTCGGACAAAAACATTAACTGAAACTTTATCGCCAACCTTAGCAGTCAGTGGCCAGGCGAAAATCAAAGAAGTTTGAGAAGATGGATCTGTTGTTACAGAAGCTTTGGCAAATCCCTTAAAATTTTTACTAAACAAAGTTGTAGTGACAAAAACTCCAAAAACAACAAAAAATAATACCATCAAAACCATAAATTTTTTATCCATATACACACAGCTTAACAATATGGAGATAGTTTGTCAAATTTTTTATAAACCTTCTTTATAAAATATTCGTGAAAAATTGTTGATGTAAGCTCCGGATGAAAACACGTAGCTAAATAATAGTTTTTATCTATTTTTTGTTCACAGGCTATTATCTCATTATCATTTCTAGCCAGTATTTTTACATCTTTTTTTACTTTTATTATCCTAGGAGCCCGAATAAAGACCGCATGAATATTACCTAAACTTGTTTTTACATCCTTATCGAAAGACTCTATCTGTCTTCCATAGGCATTACGATCAATCTCTATATCCATCAATTCCAATGTCTTTTGATCGTGAGTCTTATGAAAAACTTGCTTAGCAATCATGATTGCTCCAGCACAGGTGCCAAATATATTTTTAATTCGTTTCATCTTTTCCCACATGCCTTCTCTTTCACATAACTTATGGAGGGTAGTGCTTTCTCCACCTGGAATAATAAGAGCATCAAGCGTTTGAATAATCTCTTCGGTACGAACAGGAACAATCTTTATGTCCAAATGAAGATTTTTTGATGCTTTTTTTGTAGACTCAATATGTTCTATGACATCGCCATGAAAAGCGAGTACGCCAATTGTCTTTTGTGATTTCATATTCCACGCGCAGCCATTTTTGTCTCTAAAGTGGAAATTTCCAGACCCTTCATGGCTTCTCCTAAATTTTCACTTGCTTTGGCTATTTTGTTAGGATCATTAAAATGAGCAGTGGCGTCAACAATAGCCTTTGCCATTTTTATCGGGTCTTTACTTTTAAATATACCTGATCCAACAAAAACACCGTCGACACCAAGCTGCATACAAAGAGCCGCATCAGAGGGTGTGGCAATTCCACCGGCGGCAAAATTAACTACTGGTAACCGTCCTAATTTTGCAGTTTGCAAAACCAAATCATATGAGACACGATATTCTTTAGCTTTTTCTTTTAGTTTTTCGGACTTTTTTTGTTTCAGTAATGTTTTAAGTTCGTCTATATCTTTGTTTACCGCCCTTATGTGTCTTACGGCTTCAACGATATTACCTGTCCCTGGTTCTCCTTTGGTTCTTATCATGGCCGCTCCTTCTTCAATTCTGCGAAGGGCTTCTCCCAAATCGCGGCAACCGCAAACAAATGGTACTTTGAATTTTGTTTTATCAATATGAAATTCCTCATCAGCAGGAGTTAGTACTTCGCTTTCATCAACAAAATCAACTTTAAGTGACTCGAGAACCTGAGCCTCTACAAAATGTCCAATACGGCACTTGGCCATAACAGGGATAGTGACAGACTTTTGAATTTCTTTAATTTTGGTAGGATCAGACATTCTAGCGACTCCTCCTGCGGCACGAATGTCAGAAGGAACTCGCTCAAGAGCCATAACTGCCACAGCCCCTGCTTTTTCGGCAATCTTGGCATGTTCGGCATTTACCACATCCATAATCACTCCACCTTTTAACATCTGAGCTAAATTCCTTCCTAGTTGGTTAATCATAAGTGTTTAATCAAGATACGATACTACTAACTGAAAATTTTGTCAAGGCTGAGTTAATTCGTTGACATATAGCCTTTTTTAATAAGAACGTTGAGAATTCTTTTGTGTATTATTTTAGGTGTCAGAATTTTATTGTTTTCCACACAATCAATTTTAACCCAGTTTTTATTAATTTTCACGATATCCAAATACATATCTTCAACTTTTTTAAGATACTCTATATTTTTTTCATATTGATCCTTCTTTTTTTTAGCAATCAAAGTTTGAGCAAACTCCAGAGGAACATAAAGAAAAATCACTAAACTTGGACGCGGTATGCCAAAAACTTCATATTCAAGTGTTTCTACCCAGTCTAAAAACTTTTTTCTTTGAGGATGGCGGACTTTGACCGCCTGATAAATTGAAGAAGGAGTATAACGATTACAAATAACAAGCTTTCCATCATTGATTGCTTGCCAGATTTTATCTTTTACCTGCCAACGGTCGGCTGCATAAGGAAAAGAGGCAAGATAAGGATTAATTCTACTAAAATGGCCAAACTCTCCTTTAAGAAATCGACCGGCGAAATCTCCAAAAAATGTCTTTCCATATTGAGGAAAATCAAATGAAGCATAATTAATATTTTTTTCGTTCAAATATTTAAGAAGCATTTTAAGTTGAGTGCCTTTTCCCGAACCATCAATTCCCTCAATCACAATCAGTTTGCCCATATATTATAAATTAATTGTTTCTCCAGGTTTAGCTTTGTCTTGAAAAATAAGCTTAGATACTTTATCTTCAATTTCATCACGAATCGTTTTTTCTAAATATCTAGCGCCGAACTTTGGATTATAGCCTTTTTGTGAAACTTCATCTATAGTTTTTTTAGAAACTTCAATTTTTACTTTATAAAGATCAAAAATATCAATTTTAATTCTACTGATAATTTCTTTTGCCAAAATATGAATTGAAACTTTGTTTAATGGTTGATATGCAATCACACCGTCAAAACGATTAAGAAGTTCGGGAGAAAACAGTCTTTTTTCGATTAAATAATCGAAAAAAAGTTGGTTAAAATTAATCATATTGGTTAAATCAGTTTTATAAAGAAAATCGGAGCCAGCATTTGAAGTTGATATTATAATCAAATTTTTACAATCAACTCTTTTTCCTCTTCCATCGATAAAATAGCCTTCATCAATTATTGTCAAAAAAATATTAATAAGACCTTTGTCAGCTTTTTCAATTTCGTCTAGTAGCAATACTCCATAACTCTGTTCGCGAATGGCTTGAGTTAAAAGACCGGGGTTAGTACTGTCCCCAATCAGTTTTGGAATATCATATTTAGATTGAAATTCGGACATATCAAAACGGATAAGATATTTTGAATCTGTAAAGAAAACCTTGGCAACGGCCTTAGCGGTTTCAGTTTTACCCACTCCGGTCGGTCCAAGAAATAAAAACGATGCTAAAGGCTTTTTTCGTTTGCCAATTAACAAGAAAGATCGTCTCAGTGCTGAAGAAAGTTTTTTTATCGCTTCATCTTGCTGAATAATTCGGGAAGATAAGATTAATTCTAGATTCAAAAGTTTTTCTTTCATTTGTTTGGTAATGGTGGTCGGAATATGGGTTTTTTCTGTTAAAATTTGATTAATTGTCTCAGGAGTTATTTTACAAGGGCTTGCGGTTTTAGGAGAGTTTAAAATGGCATAAACACATGCTTGATCGAGAAGGTCGACTGCCTTTTCCGGAAAAGGAATATATGTTAAATAAAACTTACTTTTTTCAATCACTTCTTTGACGGTTTCATAAAAAATAAAAACTCTATTACGGTTTTCAAAATCAAATACCGACTCAAGTAATATGTTTTCAGCTTCTTCGTCAGTGATTTCATAAACGTCGACTTTATTAAAAATCTGATTAATTTTTTCGTTGGTAAAAATAAAACTTTGATAGTTAAAAGGAGTTGTTACTCCTATTATTTGAATCAAATTACTCTTGGCATATTTTTCAAAAGAAATAGAGAGGTTAATATATTTATCAAAATTATCAATAAAGAGAATAACATTTTTTGCTTCTTCCGCCTCTTTTAATAGATCTTCAAAAAAATTTTCTCTTTGTTTTTGGTCAACAAATTTGGTTAAGATTTTTTCCATATTAAGTTTCAAAATCCGTCGATACATCAAATGAATATTAGTTTTTCCCAAATAAATTTTTTTTGCTAAAGCATCAATAAT
>Ga0265292_1001639_pt1 | contig 18768 bp, 16 predicted proteins | sample Munlanlewell296A_FD_189080 | JGI IMG/M metagenome (GOLD analysis project Ga0265292, IMG submission 189080) | Leachate microbial communities from a municipal landfill in Southern Ontario, Canada - Leachate well 296A | ecosystem: Engineered > Solid waste > Landfill > Unclassified | place: Canada... | reverse complement strand
GTGGTACAATCATTTCGGACTCCTTTCCTTTGGGCCTGTAACCTCCATTGTTTCAGAAAGTTACATCCTAAAGAGAAGGGGTCTGTTTTTCAAATTTTCAACGTAAAATGGAAACTACACCCTTAATAAGCAGGCAGTATTTGTTTGGCCTTTAAGACGACTTATGTCGGAAAAAATGCCAGTTGCCGAGGTCCGGTGGGTTGCCCTTGTCGTCTTTAAGAAGCTCTCGGTAGTTTTCTGAAACTTTTCGGAAGGCATCGGCGTATTCTTTGATGATTTCCGGTCGGAATTTTTTGAACCAAGTGATGTGATAAGTCTTGGCACCGATATTTTCACTGATCGGCAACGACCCCGGAGGCTGGCGAAGGTCCCGATCGCTGTTGGCGATCCTGGTAGGTTTTCCGTGCCCATAAACGTCACAAGTATTGAAGACAGGATGCAGATGGAGGGCAGAATTGCAGCCTGGGTTACATCCCACCGCACCCTCTGCCGTGACCGCGTCGATGTATCGGGTTACGGATAGCCCCCCGAGTTCTTCCGTCCTATATAGGCCGTGAGGGCAATACCATCCGCCCATGGTGGTACCGGAATCTTTGGCGGGTCGATGGGCTTGAATTCCAGGAACTCCTTCCAGCAAGTCCCAGAAATAGTTCATCGACTTTTGGATTTCCGCGCATCTTTGATCGTAATATTTCAATTGCACCCGACCCACGGCAGAACTCAATTGATGCATTCGATATTTATAGCCGCCCAATGGCAGGCCGGCAAATGGCTTTAGCTCTTCTGTCTGGATATCTTTTCCAAATCGCTCATAATGACCAAGTACCATGGCCCGCTCATAAATCGCCAGGTTGTTTGTGACCAGGATACCCGCTTCACCGATTGCGAAAGCTTTTCCGCTCATCAGGGACATCGCGGCTACGTCTCCGATCGTTCCGACCTTTTTGCCTTTGTATAGCGCCCCATGCGCGTGTGATACATCCTCGATTACTTTGATTTTATGTTTTCGAGCGATTTCCATGATCGGATCCATATCCGTCGGATGACCGACATAATGAACCACCATGATTGCCTTTGTGCGGGGGGAAATTCGTTTTTCGATATCCTTGGGATCTATGCAAAGTGTGGTCGGGTCGATTTCGGCAAAGACCACGGTTGCTCCAAGGGAAAAGCATTGAAGTGCCGAGGCCCAATAGGTCACGCTCGGGCAAATAATTTCATCCCCGACCCCGAGTTTGCATCCGAACATGGCGCCCTGTAAAGCGGCGGTGCCGGAACTGAAGCCTAATGCATATCGGGATCCGATCCAGGCCGAAAATTCCTGCTCGAATTTTTTGGTAACGTCGTCTTCGGACATCCCACCCCGCCGAAGAACCTCCAGAACCGCTTCCTCGTCCTCCGAGGTAATAATCGGCCAACGAAAGGCATCTCCGGGGTCGAGGGTAATGGCCTTTGGACCCCCAAGTATAGCCAATTTGGATTTTGCGGTGATCGAATTCATGTCCGAACTTTTTGAAATAACTGTCATTGGAAACTCCTATATACGTATTATCGTTAATACGTGTAATGTATCTTGCATACACTGTAATGTCAAGAATAAATCTCAAAATAATATATTTGACATTATCGATAATACTTATTAGAGTAAAGGATATGAATCACATTTCCGGGCAAGAAAAAGTAACTCTGGACGACATCGCCCGGGCCGCGGGTTGTTCCAAAAATACCGCCAGCCTGGCTCTGCGAAATTCAAAACGGATTTCCCTGAATTTACGCACTCGAATACACACGATTGCCGATCAACTGCATTACACGACCAATTCCGCGGCCCGCAATCTTCGCGCCCGTCGAAGCGGAATGATCGGAATTTACACCGGTACTTTGTGTGACGCCGTTCGTACGGAGCTGGTCAATCATCTTCTTGCCGAACTCCATACAGCCGAGTATCACCCAGTGCTGGGCGTTGGCCAGGGTCATTCGGAATCTTGGTATTCTTCGCCGTGGATGCAGACGTTTCGAGAACTTCGCGTTGAGGCTCTGGTGGTGCTCTGGGAAAAGATCGACAAGCTTCCGGAATGGAGCCGCTCGATTCCGATCATTCTGGTAGGTTGTGAACCCAATGAGAATTTTCCCTGTGATTACCTGGCACTGGATCGACAACAAGCGGGAGAGTTGGGTATCGAACATCTGCTCTCACGCGGTCATCGAAAAATATTGGTCGGAGCCTTTTCCAATTCCGATTTTGCCCAGGGCTGCCGCAAGAAATTAAACGCGGTACATTGTAAACCCTATCAATCGTCCTTTGACATTAACTATGCTGATATCTCGCAGGCTCGGCTGGCTGGTTATACTTTGGCACAAAATAAAATTCCTCCGACCGCCGCCTTATTTCATGATTCAGGGTATGCCGCCAATTTTATTCAAGGCGTCCTCGATGCTCACCGCAAAGTGCCCGGGAATATCGCGGTGGTGGGATACGACTATTTTCCCTGGGCCCAAATGCTGGCGGTTCCCTTGACGACAATAGAACAGCCGATCGGCACAATGGCGTCCATGGCGGTGGAATTGATCAAACGGCGACTCGCCCAACCGGAATCACCCGCGATTCACATGGTGCAACCACACACACTGGTCATTCGCAGTTCGAGTTGAAAAAAAACTGGATCGGTCCGATCGAGCGGCTGACCGGAAAATTTGTCAAACACAATCTATATTGATGCCGCTTTTTAGCTTGCGATAATCAGAGAAAATTTGTATAAAAAAATCCGTCTAAATGTTTACCTCTATAATTACGGAAAGTCAGATTAAGAGGGCGGAGCAAGCACCGCCCATGCGTTGGCATTATGCAGTATTTTAAAAATATATATCAAGCAGTCAGGACGATTGCCGCAGGTCTGCGCGTGACCCTCCCTTATCATTTCGCTCGCACAGTGGTTGTTCAATATCCCGAAGTGGAGCCTGTGCTCCAGAAGCGGTATCGAGGATTTCATGCCTATCAGATCGAGCGGTGTATTGCTTGCGAGGCGTGCGCGAAGGCTTGTCCGGCGAATTGTATCACGGTCGCAAAAACAGGGCCGCGGAAAATGGATAAAGGTCGGGATATCGCGGTGGGCGGGGCGATGACGGAATATAGGATTAATCATTCCACTTGCCTGCTTTGCGGATTGTGCACGGAGGTTTGTCCGACGGAATGTTTGAAGATGGGGTCGATTCATGATAATTCGTGCTATCGGCGGGAGGATTTGGTGACGGATTATGTGCAATTGGCGAAGGAAGGACGGCGGACGATTTTGCCGATTTGGTTGACGAAAGTAAATTTGGCAGGTTGGGCGGTTAAGGCGCGGGATTATTGGCGGAATTTGGATTCTGATAAACGCGAATTGATGATGAAAGCGGACGACGCGGATTATTGTAAGAAATTGGCGGAGGCTGGGGAATGACAGAGTCGGGTCGATTCTTGATAGGGATTTTGCTATTTGCGGCGGCGGGCGTGGCGCTGGGGTTGGGGGCGCTGCTCTTTGGGAAATTGGTGCGGCCTCGGAATCCGGGAGGGATGAAAGATGAGATTTATGAATGCGGAGAGCCGACGGTGGGACCGGCGTGGGTGCAGTTTGATTTAAGATTTTATGTGGTGGCGCTTTTGTTTGTGGTTTTTGACGTTGAAATAGCCATGCTTTATCCGTGGGCGGTGATTTATAAATCGCTGGTGGCACAGGGAATTGGCGTGGCGGCGTTTTGGGAAATGATGTTCTTTTTTGGATTGATTGTATTGGGATTTTTGTACTTGTGGCGGTTTGGATATTTGGATTGGGTGAGGGCGACGGGGGACGAAGAGACATGATTTTGGATCCCCGATCAAGTCGGGGACAAGCTTTAGATTTTGAATTTTGGATTGTAAGAGAAGAAAAAAGGTAGAACCGTTTAAAGAGAAAAATATGGCGTTGATTGAAGGGATATTTGAACCTGGGTTGGCGGTGACTAGCGTTGACTGGGTGCTGAATTGGGCTCGGAAGCGTTCGATTTTTCCGATGACATTTGGAATCGCCTGCTGCGCGATCGAGATGATGGCGGCGGGGGCTAGCCGGTTTGATCTGGATCGATTTGGCGCGGGAGCGTTTCGGGCGACGCCGCGGCAGTCGGATTTGATGATCGTGGCGGGAACGGTTACTTTTAAAATGGCGGATCGGATCAGGAGACTGTGGGAACAGATGGCGGAACCGCGGTACGTCATGGCGATGGGAGCTTGCTCGATCAGCGGCGGGCCTTATCATTTGCATGGATATCATGTGGTCAAGGGAGTGGATTTGGTGATTCCGGTGGATGTGTATGTCCCAGGGTGCCCGCCGCGGCCTGAGGCGCTGATTGAAGGGTTGATACGATTGCAGGAGAAGATTGGGACGCATACGATTGCTAAAACGCGAGACAATTTTGGATTGAAGAAAAAATTATGACGGTTTTGGAAATTGTTGACATATTAAAACATCGATTTGGTGCGGACTTGGTTGGGTCGGTGGTGGAGGGTACGCATCCGCATGTGGTGGTTCGGGCAGAGAAGCTGGTTTCGGTTTGTGAGTTTCTTCGAGATGATGAGAAACTTCGATTCGATCTACTTCGGTGTGTTTCAGGGGTGGATTGGATGGGGAAGAACTTGATCGAAGTTTCTTATGATTTGATATCGATTCGGTTCGGACACGCGCTGGCAGTTAAGGTGATTTTGGATCGGGCAAAACCGCAAGTGGAGACGGTGAGCGGGATTTGGCAGGCTGCGAATTGGCACGAACGGGAAGCATTCGACCTGGTGGGTGTGCAGTTTGTCGGCCATACGGACCTTGTTCGGATTCTTATGCCGGAGGATTGGGTTGGGCATCCTTTGCGGAAAGATTATCAGGACCCTGTGGAATATCACGGCTTGAAAGTTAAACCATGAAAGAAATTGAAATTCACGCACAACCTGATCTTTTGCACGAAGGCGAAATCGCTTCGGATATTCGCACCGAAGAGTTGCTGGTCAATATGGGGCCGCAGCATCCCTCGACGCATGGGGTTTTACGGGTGGTGCTGGTTACGGATGGAGAACTGATTTTGAAAGCCACGCCGCATATCGGGTATTTGCATCGGTGTGCGGAAAAGATCGCGGAGAATGTTAGTTACCGGCAATATACGCCTTATACGGACCGGATGGATTATCTGGCGGCGATGAATAATAATCTTGGGTTTGCGCTGGCGGTGGAGAAGATGGGGGGGATCGAAGTACCTGAACGGGCACAATATTTGCGAGTGATTTTTGCGGAATTAAATCGGATCGCTTCGCATTTGGTGGCGGTGGGGTCGTATGGGCTGGATATGGGGGCGTTTACTCCTTTCCTTTATTGCTTTCGGGAACGGGAGTGGATCGTGGATTTGTTTGAGTCGGTGTGCGGGGCGAGGTTGACTTATTCGTATATTACGATTGGCGGGGTGCGGGAGGATATTCCGGAAGGTTTCGTTTCGCAGTGTAAAGAATTTCTGGATTTTTTCGAGCCGAAGATCAGGGAATATAATGATCTGTTGAGTTATAACCACATTTTTATTAATCGGACGGGCAACGTTGGGGTTTGTCCGGCGGACATGGCGATTGGGTATGGTTTGACGGGGCCTTGCTTACGCGGGAGCGGAGTGAAATGGGATTTGCGAAAGAATACGCCTTATTGCAAATATGATGAATTTGATTTTGACGTGCCGGTGGGTGATGGACGGTTTGGTGCGGTTGGGGATTGCTGGGACCGATATTTTGTTCGAGTGATGGAGATGACGCAGTCGGTACGGATTGTGCGGCAGGCACTGGAGAGACTTTCGGATGGGCCGGTGTCGGCGAAGGTTCCACGGATGTTGAAACTTCCGGCGGGTGAGATTTATTTTGAGGTTGAGAATCCGCGAGGGCAGTTGGGATTTTATATTGTGTCTGAAGGCGGGAATAGTCCTTATCGGCTGAAAGTTCGCGGACCTAGTTTTTGTAATCTTTCAGTGCTGGAAGGGTTGGCGAAGAATTGCCTGCTGGCGGATATCGCGGCGATGATCGGGAGTTTGGATGTGGTGATGGGAGAAGTGGACAGATAAGAATTTTGGATTGTTAGGAATATGCAGACTTTTGAACGTCCTAAAATTGAATATACTGGAATTAGTAAAACTATCGCGGAAATTGCGGTTGTGGTTGCTAAGATCGCCGGGCCGATTTTGCGTCGGTTAGCTTGGTTTGTTTTTTTTGGTGTGATCATTTTCGGCTGCGCGTTTGTTTGGGCGGTTGGACGGTTTGTTAATCCGCTTGTGCCGTGGATTGTGCGCGATATTATTGTTGTGGCGGGGGGGTTGGGGTTTGTTTCTTTGGTGGCGATGGTTGGGATTTGGGGTGAACGGAAGGTTTCCGGGCATATTCAGTCGCGGCTTGGCCCGATGCGGACGGGTGGGTGGCATGGGTGGCTGCAATCGCTGGCGGATGGATTGAAATTTGTTCAGAAAGAGGACTTGATCCCGGCGTCGGCGGATCAGCCTTTGTTTCGTTTGGCGCCTTATATTGCCCTGGTGCCGGTGATTTGTGCTTATGTGGTGATTCCGTTTGGAGCATCGTGGGTTTTTCGGGATCGGGACGTTTCGCTTTTGTTTGTGCTGGCGATGTTGGGGATCGAGGTGCTGGGAGTGATTTTAGGCGGCTGGGCGTCGAACAGCAAGTGGAGTTTGTATGGAGCGATGCGCGAAGCTTGCCAGTTGGTGAGTTATGAGATTCCGATGGGATTGAGTTTGCTGGTGCCGGTGATGGCGGTCGGATCGATCAGTTTGGTCCAGATGGGGAAAGCGCAATCGGGCGGCTGGTTTAACTGGCTGATGTTCCAGAATCCGTTTTTATTTTTTGCATTTTTCACGTATTACATCGCGTCGCTGGCCAGTTGCAAACGGGCGCCGTTTGATTTGCCGGAAGGTGAATCGGAACTGGTGGCGGGATTTCATACGGAGTATTCGGGGTTCCGGTTTGTAATGTTTTTCTTCGCGGAATACGCGGCGATGTTCGCGGTGTCCGCGATTGCGACGATTGTTTTTCTGGGAGGATGGAATTCGCCGGTCGGGGACGCCACTAGCGGTCCGTTGTGGTTTGTGGCTAAGGGGATGTTTTTGGTTTGGGTCCAGATGTGGATTCGCTGGACGCTGCCGCGAATTCGCATCGACCAGGTGATGCATGCGTGCGTCAAATATTTACTGCCGTTTACGATGATCCTGTTTGTCGGCAGCAGCGTTTGGCAGTTGTATGGGAGTCAATTTATTTTCTATACGCGGTTTATTTTGGGCGGATTAGGGTTGGTGATGGTGGGATTATTTTTAGCTGGTGCGGGATATGGATATGTGAATCGGGGACGATTGGTCGGGCGGCTGGCCCGGAAACATTTGCCGGGAGCGTAAAAAAGTATGATTGAAACAATATTGTTTTATATATTTGCGATGATTATGGTCGTCTCCGGCTTGGCGATTTTGGTCAGTACCAATATTGTTCGGATGGCGTATTGGTTGATCGGGATGCTGCTGGCGGTGGCTGGGATTTATTTTTTGCTGGGAGCTTATTTTTTGGGGGTGGTGCAAATTATTGTTTATGTGGGCGGAGTGGCGGTGCTGGTGGTATTTGGCGTGATGCTGACTTCGCGTCAGTTGGCAAGTCAACTGTTGCCTCGGGCGTGGGAGGTTGTCTGGTTGATTTGTGTGACTGGGATTTTTCTGGCGGGACTGGTGCGGATGATTTTGAAAGGTCCCTGGGCGGGAAATGTGAAACAATCGCCCCAGACGGTGGCTGAGATTGGGAGGAGTTTGCTGGGAAACTTTATTGGACCGTTTGAATTGGCCTCGGTTTTACTGCTGGTGGTGTTGCTGGGGGCGGCTTATTTGGCGCGTCCTAGAGTTCCTACGTTGGGAATAAAAAAGTGAGAAAAGTATGATAGGGTTGACACATTATTTGGTTTTGTCGGCGATTTTGATGGTGCTGGGATTAGCCATTATCATCAGTAAGCGAAATGCCATCGCTATTTTGATTGGCGTGGAATTTATATTGAATGCGGCGAATTTGAATTTTATCGCGTTCAGCCGGCATGGGATCGGGGGGATCTCCGGCCAGACGGCGGGGATATTTGTAATTGTGCTGGCGGCGGCGGAGGCCGCGGTGGCACTGGCGATTTTCCTTAATTTTTATCATCAGATTTCCAGTATCGATATTGATCGCGGGAACCAATTAAAAGGTTAGAAATGTTTGAAAGGTGTGAAAAGTTAAAAAGATAGTAACCGTTCCTCCGTCCGTCATTGCGAGCGCAGCGAAGCAATCTCGTAATGATGCCGGTTGGTGAAGGAACGAGATTGCTTCGTCGCTGCGCTCCTCGCAATGACGGAGGAACACGGTTGCAAAAGGTTAGAAGTTGGAAGTTTTTATGAATATTGCGTATGCGTTGATAATTGCGTTTCTCTTGCCGCTTTTGGGTTTTGGAATCCTGGTGTTTTTTGGCCGCCGGATCGGAGAACCCAGGGCGGGGTATTTGGCAGCGGGACTGATTATTGCCTCGGCGATTATCGCTTCGGGGTCGGCGGTCAGTTGGATTTCTCGCGGCCAGGAGAATAGAATTCCCGTCTCGATTTCCGTGCCGTGGATTTATGTCGGCAGTCAACCGGTGGAATTGGGGGTTCGCGTCGATAGCCTTACCGTTGTCATGTTTACTATGGTGACTATCGTTTCCAGCTGCATTTTTGTTTACAGCATTGGGTATATGCACGGGGACAAGCGATTCCCGCGATTTTTTACTTATTTGAGTTTGTTTGGGTTTTCCATGCTGGGACTGGTGCTGGCCAATTCACTGCTTGGGTTGTTTATTTTCTGGGAACTGGTCGGGATTTGCAGTTATTTTCTGATCGGATTCTGGTTTGAGAAGGATAGCGCGTCGAACGCGGCGAAGAAAGCGTTTATTGTAAACCGGATAGGTGATTTTTTGTTTTTTGTCGGGATCGCGATTATGCTGGGAATGACGGGCGGGGTGAATCTGGAAGGGGTGTTTGCGAAAGTTCGGGAAGGGGTGTTCGCGGGGCATGGGTCGCTGCTGACATTTGCGGGGATATGTTTGTTTTTCGGGGCGGTGGGAAAGAGCGCGCAGTTTCCGCTGCATGTGTGGCTGCCGGACGCGATGGAAGGTCCGACGCCGGTGAGCGCGCTGATTCACGCGGCAACGATGGTGGCGGCGGGGGTGTATCTCGTGGGCCGGATTTTTCCTGTGTTCACGCCGACGGCGCTTTTATTCATCGCGCATATTGGTGTGATTACACTTTTCGGCAGTGCGCTCATCGCGATTGTAATGACCGACATTAAACGGGTGTTGGCGTATTCAACGGTTAGTCAGTTGGGATATATGATACTGGCGTTGGGGGTGGGCGGATGGGTGGCAGGGTTATTTCATCTGATTACCCATGCGTGTTTTAAGGCGCTCTTGTTTCTGGGGTCGGGGAGTGTGATTCACGGGTGTCATGGGGAGCAGGACATTCGCAAGATGGGCAAACTCCACGGTAAGATGCCGATTACCAGTATCACATTTTTGATCGCGACGCTGGCGATTGCCGGGTTTCCGTTTTTGAGCGGATTTTATTCAAAGGACGCGATGCTGGCTTCGATGCTGGCGTTTACGTGGACGCATGGCTCGCATTGGATACTTTTCATTCTGCCCTCGTTAGCAGCGGCGATTACGGCGTTTTACATGATGCGAGTTTATCTGCTGACGTTTCATACGACGGCGAAGGATGAGCATATTTATCATCATGCCCATGAATCGCCGAAGGTGATGTGGATTCCGCTGGCGTTGCTGGCGGCACTGACGATCGGCATAGGATGGTTTGGCGCGATGCCGGAGCGCAAGGCAATGGGTGGGGGGGTGTATACGTATGAAGGCGGACGGGGGTTGGTGGGGTTGATCGCAGAGGCGCAGCCGCGATGGGCGGTTAGTTGGCAGATGGCAGAAAATTTGAAAAGTGAGAAAGGCGAAGTGTCGCATCAGGTGTTTCATACCTGGGCGACGATTGTAGCTTCTTCGGCGATGGCGATGGGGATTATTTTTGCCTTTTTGGTTTATAGTTTGAAATTAATTTCAGCCCAGCGGATGGCGGAAAGATTTTGGCCGATTTACAATCTACTGGTTAATAAGTTTTATATGGACGAATTATATCGAGCGACTTTTGTGGCGGGGGTTTTGAAACTAGCGGCCATGGGGAAATGGATTGATAAGAATATTCTTGATCGGATTGCCGACGGGTCGGCGAGGTGGGTCGTTAGATGGGCGTTTTTCAGCGGGTTGACGCTGGATAATCGCGGAGTGGATGGCGCGGTTAATGGGGCGGCGAGTTTGGCTTTGGCGGGTGGGAATTTTGCGAGAAAAGGTCAGACCGGGCGGGTTCGTAATTATGTTTTGGCGATGGCGACAGTGGTTGCTATTGTGGTTTTGGTGGCGGGGTTTGTTGTAAGGTAAAATTGGAGACAATTTAATGATGAATAGCACGTGGCTTTTGACCTGGATCATCTTTTTGCCGTTAATCGGAATGGGCGTTTTGCTGGTTGTTCCGAAGAAGATCATTCGGGAAACGGCGCTCACTTTTACTTTGGCGACGTTCATCCTTTCGCTGCTGATGATTCCGCATTTTCAGGGATCGAGCTTACAGATTTCCGGGAAAGATTATCAGGACGGGTTTAAGCTGGTCAATGTCGTGCCGTGGATTCACTCGTCGGGATTTAATATCGATTACCGTGTCGGAGTGGACGGGATCGGATTTCCGCTGGTGCTGCTGACCACGCTGATTTGCTTTTTATCGTGTCTGGCCAGTTGGAATATTTCCAAGGGGATACGCGGATATTTTATTTTATTTTTATTGCTGGAAACAGGAATGATCGGTGTATTTACAGCCCTGGATTTTTTCCTGTTTTATGTTTTTTGGGAACTGACGCTGCTGCCGATGTATTTTTTGATCGGCATCTGGGGCGGGCCTCGAAAGGAATACGCGGCGATCAAGTTTTTCCTGTATACGCTGCTGGGAAGCGTTTTGATGCTGATCGCCATGCTGTGGCTTTATTTCGCGAGTAATTATAACGGAGAGCATACGTTCAGCTTTATTCATTTGAGCATGCCGGGGGTTTTACCGTCGTACGCTTCGCATCAAACGATGTGGATTGTTTGTTTTGCTTTGTTATACGTTGGTTTTGCGGTGAAGATTCCGGTTTTCCCGTTTCATACATGGCTGCCGGATGCGCACGTGGAAGCCCCGACTCCGATTAGTATGATCCTGGCGGGATTGCTGCTGAAGATGGGGGGGTATGGTCTGCTGCGGGTGAGTTATCCGGTATTACCGCACGCGGGAGCGGCTCATGTGGTGGCGTGGGTACTGGGAATTTTGGGAGTGATCAATATTATTTACGGGGCGTTATGCGCGATGGCGCAGACCGATTTTAAAAAATTGGTGGCGTATTCGTCGATTTCGCACATGGGTTTTGTGCTGCTGGGGATTGGATTGCTGACGGAGGCCGGGTTTCAGGGGGCCATGTTCCAGATGATCGCTCACGGAATAACCAGCGCGGCGATGTTTTTTCTGGTCGGTGTGATTTATGATCGGGTTCATCACCGGGATATTACGCGGCTTGGAGGGTTGGCGGGGCAGATGCCGATTTATACGGGTTTGTCGATTGTGGGATTTTTTGCGGGGATGGGCTTGCCGGGTTTGGCGGGATTTATCGGAGAGATTTATGTGCTGCTGGGAAGTTGGCAAGCGGTGGTTCTGGGGCCGATGGGGGCTAGGGTGCTGACGGTGATTTCGGCATCGGGGATGATTTTGACGGCGGGATATATTCTCTGGGCGATTCAACGGGTTTATTTGGGTCCGCCCAAGCCGGAGTATGCGAACACACCGGATATTACGCTGCGGGAAATCTGCGTGATGGCGCCGATGGCGGTGCTTTCCATTGCTCTTGGTGTTTTGCCGTGGCAAACGGTTTTTACGTTTGCCAATGGGACGCTGGTTCATGTTCTGAAATTGTTGCCGAGCGGGTGAGGCCCGTTTCGTTGGAAATTGGAGGTTTTGGGATTGATCGAAGTACCGAAAATATATGAGCTTTACCAGATTTGGCCGGTCATGATTTTGATTGTGACGATAGCGCTGATCCTGGGTTCGTCGCTGAGCGTCGAGCGAAAAATGTGGAAATATTTTTTGACGGCCATCGCGGCGGTGGGGTTAAGTTTCGCGATTTGTACCGCGGGCCGGCTGATGCCTGTCGCCCTAGCGATTAAACTTTCCCGGCCACAAGAGCTTTTATTCGGCAAGAGCATCATTTTCGACCAACTGTTTTTGTTCATGGTGATTTTTCTTTGTGTTTTCCTTTTTGGGGTGATTATTCTTTCAGCGGTGTTGTGGTCCAGGTCGTCATGGGAATGGCCGGTGTTTTTATGCTCGCTGGTGGGAAGTCTGATCGGGATGATATTCCTTTGCTCGACGCGGCATTTGCTTTTTTTCGCTATCGCGTTCGAGCTGGCGTCGATGCCTTCGTATGTTCTGGTGGGATTTCGGCGATTTAATACCAAGTCGGCGGAAGGTTCGGCGAAGTATGTGATTTTCGGAGCGGTGTGTTCCGCGATCATGCTTTACGGGATATCTTTGCTGTACGGGTTGTCGGGTAGTTTTGATTTTTCGACGATTTCTTTTGCGTTGGCGGCGGGCGGGGTTGGTGTGACCAAGATTGTAGCTTTGGTTTGCCTGCTGGTGGGGATCGCGTTTAAGATATCGCTGGTTCCGATGCATTTTTGGTGTCCGGATGCCTTCGAGGCGGCGGGAGCGGATGTGGCGGGTTGGTTGAGCGTGGCGTCGAAATCGGCGGCGTTGATCGCGTTGGCGAGGTTTGTGCAAATTTTACACCTGTCGGGGACTGCGGAATTTAATCATTCGCTGATGCTTACGTTTACCGTTCTGGCCATTTTGACGATGACGGTAGCGAATCTGTCTGCCTATTGGCAAACGAGCGTGAAACGGCTTATGGCGTATTCGTCGATCGCGCACGCGGGGTATATGGTTTGCGGAATAGCGGTTTTAGGCGATGTTATGGGCGTGGCGGCGATTGTGTCGTATGTGGTGGTTTATATGCTGATGAATCTGGGGGCGTTTGCGGTGGTGGGATTGGTAGAGCGTGAGACTGGCTCGGATGATCTCAAGAGTTTCGCTGGGTTGGGCAGCCGCAATCCATATCTGTCGGCGCTGATGATTATCTTTTTATTTTCTCTGGTGGGGATTCCTCCGTTTGCCGGTTTTGCCGTAAAATGGATCATGCTGTCGGTGCTGTGGCAGCATAATCTTTCAATTCTAGTGGTGGCGATTCTTGCCAATACGTTGTTCAGTATGTTTTATTATATGAAAATTGCCCGTGCGATTTATTTTGAAGACGCGACTTTACCGGCGGTGAAGTTTCCTGTTCTTGCCTCGGTGGTGCTGACGATTTGCGCGGCGGGGTTGATTGTGCTGTTTATTGGGTGGGGGGCGATGAATACTTACAGTAATAATCTTATTACGGCGGTTCTTGGATAAGATTGGATACCTGCCTTGTTCCTGAGTATAATAGCCGCTCTAAATAATTTGCGGTAATGAAGATATTTTACGGGAACTATTTATTAATGAATCAGGAAGTAAATACGAACAAAGCACATTTGATGGATTTGCTTTTGATCGTGGTGCTGTGTATCGCGTTTTTTGGTTATCGGTTGGGGAGTTTTGTGCCCTTGACGGATCATGAGGGGTATGTGGCGGTGACTGCACAGGAGGCATTGGACGGTGGCAATTGGATCGTTCCGCATTTCGATGGGCAGATACGTCTTCAAAAGACACCGCTGATGTATTGGACGGTGGCTTTGCTTGGAGCCATTTATGGCGATTTGAATGAATTCGTCATTCGGCTGCCATCGGTTCTGGCGGCGGCGGGGATTGCGGTGCTGCTGACGATGCTGGGGGCGAAGATGTTTACGCGGGTGACGGGTTTGATGATTGGGTTGGCGACGGCCAGCGCGACGGGGATGCTGTGGCAATCGCACGTGGGAACCGCGGATATGCTCATGACGTTTTTTGTGGTAGCAAGCATGTTTTTCGCGTACCTGGGGTTTGCCGCGATCGAGGAAGGGAAGTCGGGGTTTGGCAATTGGATTCTTGCATATATTGCCTTTGGTTTGGGAATGCTGGCCAAGGGGCCTGTTCCTGTTATCGCCGTGGTTATGCCGCTTTTTTTCTATCTGCTTTGGGCGGGATTTTGGAAGTATTTTAAAAAAATTCATTTTCCGACCGGGCTGGTGATTTTCCTGATTATCGTGGGGGCGTGGGTCGTTCCGGTATTGATCAAGGTTCCCGATGCGGCTTGGCGGTGGAAGGCGGAATATTTTGAACGATATCTTGGGGACTTCGGAACGGAACGGCCTTGGCACTATTATTTTTCGCAAATATTCCTTTTGACCCTGCCGTGGAGTTGTTTCCTGCCCATTGGTCTGGTGCTGGCGTTTCGGAAGGAATTTAAGGGCAAACGCCATGAGATGATATTTTTGTTTTGCTGGCTGGTGGCGGGGTTTGTGGTTTTCAGTGTGGGGGGTGGTAAGCGTGCCCATTATATTTTGCCGATTGTCCCGCCGGCGATCATGCTTTCCGTGGTGGGAATGATTTACTCGTTGGAACAGTGGCTTAGCCGACGAGTGATCGCGGTAGCTTCGGCGGCGATCATGCTCCTGAGCGCAGCGGGTTTCTGGATCGGTTATGGGTACATTAAGGCCAATTTTCCGCAAGTAACGTATAACTATCAGGTCCTGGCTTATGTTTTGCTTTTGGCTGAGGTTCTGACGCTGATATCGTATTTTCGTGTGCATCTTCTTGCTGCGGTTACCGTGATTGCTTTGGCGACGGGGATCGGTTTTGCCATTATCTGGCCGCTGTATCCGAAGGTGACGGATATCGCGCGTGATCCGCGAATGGCGGCAGATCGTTTCAAACAGGCGGTAGGGTCCGATGCCACGATCTATTCCATCGGCAAGGCCAACGGTCCTCTGATTTTCTATTACGGTAAGCGCATGCCGCAGATTCCGGAAGATCGGGAAGTGGCGCAGATATTTAAGGCGAAGAACACGGATGTGGCTATTGCCAATTTGGAGGAGGTTACAACCCAGAAGGTGCTGAAGCTGGTACAACAGCCGAAATGTGTGTATTTTGTCTCATCCGATACCCGCTTTGCCGTCGCCCAGTATTATGGAAAAGAGAAGGGATTGGGAATATATGAGATTTTACGTCTGCCGGGATTTTTCTCGACGGATAAAAGTTTGGTTTTATTCAGTAATTGTCCAAAGAAAAAGTGAGAAATACAAAATGGAAAATATAAATTCATTATCGTTGCCTAATTGGCCTTATTTGACGAATGAAGTGCCCGGATTGACGGGCCTTTTCAAAGTCAGGCCGGAAGATTTTGTGGTGGAGGAAATTCCCCAGTATGATCCGTGTGGGCAGGGGGATCATACTTATTTTCTGGTGGAAAAAACGGGGGTAACCACGTTGGATCTGATTCGCCGGCTTGGTCGGGCGTTGGGTCGGCGGGAGAAGGATTTTGGGTATGCGGGGTTAAAGGATTCGCAGGCGATCACGCGACAAACAGTCAGCCTGGAGCATTCCGATCCAGAGCAGATCAAGGGTCTGGATATCCCCGGGGTGAAGATACTCTGGGTCAACAGGCATTCCAACAAGATTAAACTTGGCCATTTGGCGGGTAATAAATTCTGGATCAAACTGCGTAAAGTATCAGCGGAAAGTCAGGAAATTGCGGAAAGGTGCCTTGCGGTGCTGTCCAAACGCGGGGTTCCGAATTATTTTGGACCGCAGCGGTACGGGATGCGCGGGGATAGCTGGATTCTCGGCGGAGCGATTTTGCGGGAAGATCCGAAAGCATTTCTGGACCAGTTTTGCGGCCATCCCGGTCCTTATGACCGCGAACAGGTCCGAAAGGCACGGGAACTGTATGATAAAGGTCATTATGAGCTGTCGGCGCAAATCTGGCCGGGATTTTTCCGGGATGCCAAACGGGCATGCGGACTACTGGCGAGCCAGCCGGACAATTTGCTTCGCGCGTTTAACTGCGTGGATCGAAAATTGACAAAGCTGTTTATCTCAGCGTATCAGTCTTACCTTTTTAATCAGGTGATGGGACAACGGGTTGATACCCTGGATCAGGTTTGGTTGGGCGATCTGGCTGCCAAGGAGGATTCGGGCGGTGTTTTCCGGGTGGAAGATCAATCAGTCGAACAGCCGCGGGCTGACCGATTCGAGATCAGTCCGACGGGTCCGATTTTCGGGTATCGAATGACGTCGGCGGGTGGGCAGGAAGGCCAGATGGAGCAGGAAGTGCTGACGGGAGAAAAACTTACTTTGGAAGATTTCAAAAAGCCCAAAGGACATAAACTGAAAGGTTCGCGCCGGCCGTTTCGGGTGCGGATGACGAATCTGGAAATACAAAGAGGGACCGATGACGCCGGAGACTTTCTTTCCCTGCGGTTCGATCTGCCCTCGGGGTCGTATGCGACCGCGGTTTTGCGGGAATTGATGAAAGAACATGTTAGCGGTCCGAGTCTGGTTCCTTCGGGCGACGATTGATTGAGAAACCGCGAAGAAGTAAAGCGCGGTTACGGATTGCCCATCGTGTCCATGTTCTTCAAGACAATCGACAGGTCCGTGCTGGTAATTTCGTTGTCGTCGTCCAGATCCGCACCGTGGTTGAATCCCGGATCGTCCGACCGAAGGTCCATCGTCGCTAACACATCCGACAGGTCCGCCGCGTCTATCCGGTTGTCGCCATTGACGTCGCCGTTGATCAGGCTGAAATTGGCCCAGTTCGATTCCAGCGTCAAATTCATCGATGGAAGGGTCTGCCGAAGCCAATGAGACTGTTTGATGGACATATCGTACATGCCCGCTGGAAGAGACGTATTATTGATGAAATAATTGCCGGAGGCATCTTCGAACGATATCGGCAAGGTCAGCAGGGGAGTTGGATTTCCCGGAGGCCGGACTTCCATCTGCAGCCCTAGGCTGGTCGGATTAATGACCGTATCCTGTAATGTTACCTGTCCTGAGAGCATTACCGGCGTGGGGACGGTTGAAATGATCTGCGGGGCCATCGGTGGTGCAATATCCCGAACAAGAATGCCGTCGGACGAAAAGGCTTGAACGAGAATCATCTGGTTTAGTCCCCGACGGGCCAAGAGCGTTTCACTAAAGGTCAGTTCCACCCCGAGGTCCACCGGAGGAAAAGGTCCGTCAAAATTTTGATACTGCAACGTCTGGGTGATTCCGGAGGAAGACAACGTCGACCACGACCCGTAGTTGTTTTCCTCAAACACGATCGATCCATTGTCGTGGTTGTACGTCAGTTTATAATCAAATCCCGTAATATGTTCGCCCGTCGTTGGGTTCTGGTCGGAATCGATCCAGAAACCGATTTTGGTCATAGAGGACATTTGCAAAACCAATCCTTTAAGGTTTATCTGGGTGGGTGCGGGTCCCCAGGAGTAGAACTGTGTAAACGTTAGGTCGTATTGGGGGAGCTCATTGTACGCGACGGCGGGTGAATCTTTTCCACGACCGGTCTTTATGGCTTCCTGGGTTTTTAGCCATTTTTTTGCTCCCTCGGCGGCCCGCTTTCCCTGGTCGGGATCGATGGATTCGCCCGTGCGGGCGGTGCCGGGATAGGCGATGTTATCCCGATCGGTTGCGTTGTCCACCCCGTCGCCGTTGGTGTCGGACCCTGTAAAGTTGTCATATCCGGGATATGTGCCGGTGGGTGTGCCGTGTTCTGTGGTGGCATTGTCCGGGTAAGCGCCGAACCAGTGGACAAACTCATGCTTCAATGTCGTTAAGGCAGCACCTGGTCCCATTTCGATATGATCCTGATCATGACAGCTTCCTGGGTTGCCGGGTGGGGTTGCCGTCAGCGAGGTACCATAGACGTTGACCGCGCCGGCGACGCGACCGGTGCTGGTATCTGCGGTATTGTCCACCGTGCCCACCTGCTCAAGGTTGATCCAGGGCGCCCAGTTGTCTTTTGCCTTCTTGAACCAATCCTCCATCTGTTTGGGCGTAACCGTCGAGCCTTCGGCAATGTGCTTGGCGACTTTTACCGTGGGTTTATCGTCCGCCAAAAGATACGCCGGACAACCCCCGAAAGACCATACACCTACCACAACAGAGACAACGAGCGAAAATGTACTGCGTGCCATCGGATGATCCTCCTAATAAAAATACAACCAATCGAATAACTTACCGCCTTGGATCGCTAAATAAACCTTATGACAATGACGTACAGGGTCTTTAGATGAAAGCACGATGGTGGTCAACGTCGGTCAACAACAGCCTGAACGGCTATAAAACGCACACCAACAGCTTTTGCCAAAACTTCGCACTGGGTGTTGATCTGGCGTTTTGCACAACGTCCATATTGTACTAAATATGGTATCAATTGCAAGAAAATTAAACTCAACCTTGTAACCCATCAGAAGCTGTGAAATAATCAAAACTTTCCAGAGTGCCTTTTCTCCGATAGGGTTTTCTTAAAAACCGGAGCTATCCCGCGTTTTTTCCACGCGGAGGCTTCTCTTGGTCATTCCTCTTTTATCTTTATGCTATCGCGAATCGAACGTTCGCTTGCCTTTCGACGACGGCCCGTCGTCTCTGGACCTT
>Ga0265292_1001638_pt1 | contig 18810 bp, 30 predicted proteins | sample Munlanlewell296A_FD_189080 | JGI IMG/M metagenome (GOLD analysis project Ga0265292, IMG submission 189080) | Leachate microbial communities from a municipal landfill in Southern Ontario, Canada - Leachate well 296A | ecosystem: Engineered > Solid waste > Landfill > Unclassified | place: Canada... | reverse complement strand
CCTGCACCGGCCCAGCGAGAAAGGCTAAAGGCATATTTATAGGAACTTCTATTTTGCGAGGCGGAGTATGGAGTCTCTCGGTCATGCTTCCAGTATAGCAAAGCTATCAGTGTAAAGAAAAAGACCCTTTCGGGTCTTTACTCTTAATCCGAAGATGGGTTATTTATCAGCTTTCTCAGCTTCCTTAGTACTCTTTTTAAGTGGAGTTGGCACTTTTTCAAAGCTACCACCAGCTTTGGTGACAGCTGCCTGGACACTCTTTGATGCAGCTTGTACTTTGAGAGTTACCTTTTCGGTCAGTTCACCACGAGCAATGACTTTTACCGTGTGAAATGGCGTTGCGACGTAACCTTGCTCGAAAAGTGTAAAGTTATCGGCAGTTTTGCCCTTGAACACATTTAGGTGGTCAAGATAGACAACCTGAGCAGGCGTACGCAGGCTCTTAAAGCCACGGTGTTTAGGAACAGCCTGAACGAGAGCTCGCTGTCCACCTTGGAAGGTAGCGCGTAGCTTTTTACCGGTTCGAGAGCCTTGACCCTTAGTACCACGACCGGCAGTTTTACCACCGCCAGCAGAAATACCGCGTCCGACGCGCTTCTTGTCTTTGTTTGCTGTGATCTGGAGTTCGTTGTACTTCATTATTCTGTAACCTCCGCAGCTACTGCTTTTTTAGCAGGAGCTTTCTTCTTTGGTGCATTGAGCCACTGGTCACGAGGAACGAGTGTCTTCAGGGCGTCGATTGTCGCGTAAGCGATGTTGACCTTGTTGGTGCTACCAAGTGATTTCGATAGCAAGTTGTGGATGCCGGTCACGCCAATTATTTGACGCACTACCCCACCAGCGATAACACCTGTACCAGGTGCGGCTGGCTTGATAAGCACGCGCGCACCGGAGAGCTTCACTTCAGCATCGTGTGGGATGGTGTTGTTGAGCACTGGAATAGTGATCATGTTTTTCTTGGCAACATCAGTTGCTTTGGCGATAGCAGCCTGGACATCAGCACCTTTTGAGACACCAACACCAACCTTATCTTTCTTGTTTCCCACAACGACAAGAGCCTTGAAACGGAATCGACGTCCACCCTTTACCACACGGGCAACACGGTCGATATTGATGACCACTTCTTCAAACTCTTTTGGCGCCTCTGGAGCTGCCTCGCGTCGGCGAGGAGCACGGCTTCGTTCAGCGGTTTGTTCTGCCATATTAAAACTCCAATCCTTCTTTGCGGGCAGCATCAGCTAGCGACTTTAGTCGTCCAGCGTACTGACGACCATTGCGGTCGAATACTACCTTAGTTATTTTTGCCTTCTTGGCTCTTTTCGCGATATCTACACCGACAGCGGCGGCTTTTTCAGCCATCGTGCCAGTCGCTTTGGTGCCAACAGTGGTGGCAGCTGCAATGGTGTGCTGCTTTTCATCATCGATCAGCTGGGCATTGATGTGCAAGTTGCTGATAGTGACAGTCAAGCGAGGACGCTCGGCAGTGCCGGTAATCTTAGCGCGAACACGCTTCTTGCGAAGTACTTTGTTGAGTTGTTTTTTAGGAGCAACAGCCATGATTACTTACCAGCCTTTCCAGCTTTTCGAAGTACAACTTCGTCAGCGTATTTTATCCCCTTGCCCTTGTAGGGTTCGGGCTTCTTTAGTGCACGGATTTCGGCAGCGATCTGGCCAACCTGTTGCTTGTCGATACCACTAACAGTGATTGTCATTTTTTCGACTGCAAGGTTAACACCAGCTGGTGCTTCATACTTTACAGGATGAGAGAAGCCAAGTTGCATGTCGATGGCTTGGCCACCGCCGTTGACGCGGAAACCGACGCCGTTTACTTCTAGCTTCTTTTCAAATCCCTTGACAACACCTTCGACAGCGTTGTTAAGAAGGGCTCGCTGTAAGCCGTGTTGTGCTTTGGCGATCCGTTCGTCATCTTTGCGCGTGACGATCGCTTGTGTACCTTCGAGGGTAACAGTCACGTCGCTCAGATGTGAAACAGTCAGTTCGCCCTTAGGGCCTTTGACTGAAATAACATCTGAGTCAACCGTGATTGTCACACCGGTGGGTACGTCAATTGGTAGTTTTCCGATTCGACTCATATCTACTTCTTTCCTTATTAATAAACTTTTAGTAGCAATTCACCGCCAAGACGCTGTTTGACAGCTTCTCGACCAGTGATCACACCTTTACTTGTACTGACGAGCACGAGGCCGCGTCCGCTTTTCACCTTTGGGATGTCGCTTGCACTAACGTACACACGGCGTCCAGGCTTTGAAAGACGGGTTAGTTCGGTAAAGGTACTATTCTCACCAGGCTTGTTGATCGTAATGACCAAGGTATCGCGTGGCTTTCCAGCTTCGGTTTTCACCTCGGCTAGATAGTTATTCTTCTTGAGTTGTTCAGCGACAACCTTTTTCAGCTTGCTGCTTGGAACTCGGACTTCGGTTTTGCCAACCATTGCCGCGTTACGAATGCGGGTGAGGAGGTCGGCGATTGGGTCAGTTGATTGTAGTGACATATCTTATTCCTTTCCTTCTTACCAGCTACTCTTCGTGACGCCTGGGATTTCACCCTTTGAGGCTTTTTCACGGAAGTTAATACGGTTCAACCCAAAGCGACGCATGTATCCGCGTGGGCGTCCATGAAGGACGTCACGGTTCTTCCAGCGTGATGGACTACTGTTGCGTGGCAACTTCTGTAGACCATCTTGGTCACCGAGCTCTTTGAGTTCGGTACGTTTTGCGGCAAACTTAAGGATCATCTTCTTTCGTTTTTCGTCTCGTGCGACTGCAGATTTCTTAGCCATTACCGTGCGTCTCCTTGCTTCTCAAATGGTAGTCCGAATTTTTCAAGTAGGGCTCGTGAGTGAGCTTTGTCTTCATTACGAATCACAAACGTGATCTGAAGACCGTGGACTACTTGAGTTTCTTCGAATGAAAGTTCTGGGAAAATTGACTGTTCGGTAATACCGAGGCTGTAGTTGCCAGAGGCATCGAAAGCTTTTGCAGAAATACCGTGAAAGTCACGAACACGTGGCAGTGAAATACTCACAAAACGGTCAAGGAACTCGTACATACGAGCACCACGAAGTGTGACGCGAGTCCCGATAGGGCTACCCATATTGGCACGGATCTTGAAACCAGCGATAGATTTCTTGGCCAGGATTTGGACAGGTGCTTGACCAGTGATTTTTGTCAGTGTATTGACGACGACTTCTTGGAAGCGTTTGTCGTCTTTGTTCTTACCGGTTCCTACACTGACTACAATCTTCTCGAGGCGCGGTACTTGATGTACGTTGTCAAGAGTTAGTTCGGCTTGTAGTTCCTTGACAAACTGTGTGTTGTACAAGGCTTTCAGGCGAGGAGTGGTAAGTGGTGTGGTAGTTTTAACCATTACTTGATCTCCTTATTCTTTGCTTGACGTGCCAGGCGAACCTTGGCGCCGTCAGCGTTCTTTACGTAGCCAATACGGCTGGTTTTGCTTGTTTTTTCATCTACCACCAGGGCAACCTTGTGAAGTGGCGTGGCAATGTGAATGTCTTTGCTGCCACCACGAGGGTTAAGCTGGGTAGGTTTGACATGCCGATGCTTAGTGCCGACGCCTTCGATCAGAACAGCGTTCTTTTTCGTCAGGACAGCCAGGACTTTACCGGTCGTGCCTTTGTTGTCACCACTGATAATCTTGACCATGTCGTCTTTTTGAATACGCTTAGTCATACTAGAGTACCTCCGGTGCAAGGCTAATGATCTTGGCGTAGCCCATATCACGCAGTTCGCGAGGGACAGGGCCAAACACACGAGTTGCCTTTGGCGTTTTGTCATCATTGATAACCACGGCAGCGTTGTCGTCGAAGCTAATCGTGCTACCGTCTTTACGACGGATCTGGTTACGAGTGCGGACGATAACTGCCTTGACGACAGATTTTCGCTTCACTGTACCAGTTGGGTTGGCTTCTTTGACGGTTGCCACGATCACGTCACCGACGTGGGCATAGCGACGACGAGTACCGCCAAGCACACGGATACACAAGATTTCCTTGGCACCGCTGTTGTCGGTTACTTTAAGACGGGTTTCTTGCTGTATCATTACGCTTTATCCTCCGAAACTTCCTCGTCGGCAGCGTCTGCTTTTTTAGGAGCAGTTGGCTGAGCGGTTTTCGCTGGGACAACTTCGTCCTCTTTAAGTTCAATACTGCCACGAGATTTCTCGACGATCGTATCTAGTTTAAAGCTCTTAGTTTTGGAAATCGGACGGGTTTCTGAAATAGTCACCTTGTCACCAATTCCGGCTTCATTGTTTTCATCGTGAGCGGTGTACTTACGTGAAACAGAGTACTGTTTCTTATAAATAGGGTGAGTCTCACGACTAGTCACAGTGATGGTAATTGTCTTATCGCGAACATCCGATGTCACGATACCAGTCAATGTCTTGGCCATATTATTTACTCTCCTTTATGCTTGAAAGCTCAGCTGCTCGGATAGCAGTGTGCAGACGCGCAATGTCTTTTCGTAGGTGCGTGATGACTCGCGGGTTCACGAGCTCACCAGAGGCGTTGGAACGCTTAGCTTCGAGCTGATCGGTGATCTTGGCCTGAAGCTCAGTTTGCAATTGATCGATAGTTTTCACTTCATCAGCTTTTTTAGCGGTCGTCTTCTTGGTTGTTTTAGTCGCAGCCATGATTACGCCTCCTCTCGCTTGATGAATTTAGTCTTCACTGGCAGCTTGTGAGCCGCTAGTCGCATCGCTTCACGAGCGACTTCTTCGGTCACACCCTTCATTTCGAATAAAACGGTGCCGGCTTTTACCTTGGCAACGAAGAATTCAGGGTTTCCTTTGCCACCACCCATCTTGAGACCAAGTGGTTTGCGGGTGACGGGAATGTGGGGGAAGATGCGAATCCAGATCTTGCCACCACGTTTGATGTGACGGGTCATCGCTTGACGAGCAGACTCGATTTGGCGTGATGTCACGTCGCTGTTGCTCTGTGATTGCAAGGCAAATTCACCAAAGGCGATGTAGTTGCCGCGAGTTGCGACACCATCGTTCTTGCCTTTGCGAACTTTTCGATACTTAGTTTTCTTTGGAAGTAACATTATCGATCCGTCCTTTCACCCTTGTAGATCCATACCTTTACACCGACGATGCCAGCGCCAGGCAGGGTTGCCCGCGTGCTGTGGAAGTCGATATCCGCACGTAGCGTGTGTAGTGGTACAGATCCTTCAATAATCTTCTCGCGACGAGCCATCTCAGCATTATTGAGTCGACCAGCCACCTGGATACGGATACCCTTGGCGCCGGCGTTCATAGTGTTGAGAGCGGCCATTTTGGTAGCACGACGGAAGTTAATGCGTCGTTCAAGCTGACGTGCAATGTTCTCGGCCACTAGCTTAGCAGCTAGTTCTGGTCGCTTCACCTCTTCGATGTTGATACGAACAGGTAGGCTCGCCAATTTTTCGATCTGAGTCTTGAGCTCAGTCACACCAGCACCACCACGACCAATCACGACACCAGCTTTGGCGGTGTGAATCGTCACAGTAATGAGGTTGGCAGAGCGCTCAATCTCAATACGATTGATAGTTGGACGAGACGCAAACTTCTTTTCGATCAGTTCGCGAATCCGAATGTCTTCCGCCAACCACTTAGCAAAATCTTTTTTACCAGCGAACCAACGTGAGTCCCAGTTCTTATGAACTTGGAGGCGGAAGCTAATTGGGTTTACTTTTTGGCCCATATTATTTTTCCTCCTTGGTTACAGTTTTTTCGCTAGCAGGTTTGGCTGCTGGCTTCTTCTTTGGCTTCTCTGTACCGGTCACTTCAACCAAAATGTTAGACGATTTCTTCTCGAATGGAAGAGCTCGGCCACGTGAAGCAGGTTTAAATCGGCGCAGACGCGTGCCAGTCGTGACAGACAGGGTTGAGATAACGAGTGTTTTGCCATCAAGTCCGTGATTGTTAATCGCGTTGGCTTTGGCGCTTTCAATTGCTTTTTTCACAGGTTCAGCAGCCCGACGAGGGACGTGCTCGAGGATAACAAGTGCATCTGCGACAGTTCGGTTGCGTACCAGAGTGGCAACAATCGAAACCTTACGTGGTGTCTGATCGACACCCTTCGCGTAGGCACGAACAGTAAACTGGTCTGCCATTACTTCTTACCTCCGTGCTTGCGGAACTTGCGGGTTGGACTAAACTCACCGAGTTTGTGACCGACCATGTTTTCCGAAATCACCACCGGGACGTGCACACGGCCGTTGTGAACAGCAATACTACGACCAACCATCTCTGGTGTAATCGTGCTCGCACGTGCCCATGTTTTTATGATTGTACGGTCATTAGTATCAAGCGCAGCCACCTTTTTAGCGAGCTTAGCATCAACGAATGGACCTTTTTTTAGTGATCGACTCATATTCTACTTCTTCCTCTTCGCATTATGGCGGCTTCGTACGATCAATTTGTTCGTGTCTTTACGACGACGAGTACGATAACCGAGTGTTAATTGACCCCATGGGGTACGTGGTGCTTTACCAGCACCGTGACGTCCACCATCACCACCACCATGCGGGTGATCTGCCGCGTTCATAACCACACCACGAACACCTGGTCGGATACCCTTGCGACGATTACGTCCCGCAGAACCGATCTTGATGTTTTGGTGTTGAACGTTGCCGACAACACCAATGGCAGCTGTCACTTCCAGGCGGAAACGACGAACTTCACCAGATGGTAGGCGAACCTGAGCGTACTCTTCCTCTTTGGCCATCAGCTGAGCTTTGGTGCCAGCTGAACGGACAATTTGAGCACCCTTACCTGGGTGAATCTCGATCGCGTAGATCTGAGTACCGACAGGGATGTTGGCTAGTGGCATACGGTTTGAGCTCTCAATTGGAGCATCCTTGCCACTTTGGATCTTCTTACCCTTGGTCATGCTGGTGTCAGCCAGAATGTAGTGATAGAGACCGTGCTGATCTTTGACACGCGCAATACGCGCAGAACGGTTCGGGTCGTATTCGATCTCTTCGATCGTTAGTGTCAGGCCGTCAGCCAAGTTGTGGTTCATCAGACGGTGATGACGCTTGACACCACCACCACGATGACGCACGGTAATGCGACCAGTGTTGTTACGTCCAGCGTTTTGCTTCTTACTCTTCAGAAGGCTTTTGAGCGGCTTCTTAGTTGTAATTTCGCTGTAATCTTCGCTGGTCATGCCACGACGGGCGGGAGTAGTTGGGTTATATGCTTTAATAGCCATTACTTCTTCTCCTCTTCTGCAGCTGGTTCAGCGAATACCTGGATAGAACTGCCTTCAGCAAGCGTGACGTAGGCCTTCTTGTTGTCTTTTCGGGTAGTTTTACCAGGGTAGCGGTTCTTGCCGCGGCTAAAACGAATAGCTTTGCCACTTTGAACGAGCGTTTTTACATTGGTCACCGTGACGTCAAACTGAGCTTCGATAGCGGCTGCGATCTGCTTCTTGTTGGCAGTCAGGGGAACGTTAAATACATAAACATTGTTCTGAGATTGGGCGTAGGCCTTCTCAGTAGCACGAGGGATAACACTAATATTAGTCATATTACGCCTCCTCCTTAACGAGCCAGTTTTTAATGACTGGGATCGCTTTTGGTGCTATTACAATGTGGTCAGCGTTCAAAATATTGAAAACGTTCAGGTAGGTAGCACGAACAACCATAACATTCTGAATGTTATTGGTCGCTCGCAGTAGCTCTGGTGTCTTTTCGTCGACAACGAGCAGTGTCTTGCGAGCAAACTTGTTGTCTGCTAGGAATTTCACAATCTCAGCAGTCTTGCCGGTTGTTTTGACGTCTTTGACGACAATCTTCTTGGATTCGTTAGCGAGTGTGAGGGCCTGTTTCACCGCAACACGCTTGCTGGTTGTTGAGAGGCGTTTCGTATAGTTTTCGTTGCCACGAGGGCCGAAGACCACACCACCACCACGCCAGATTGGGTTACGTGATGAACCGAAACGAGCTCGGCCAGTTCCCTTTTGCTTCCATGGTTTTTTACCACCACCGCGGACTTCACCACGCTGGAGGGTCGTTGCGCTGGCCTGGCGAGAGTTTGCCAGGTAGCTGTCATAAGCGAGCTTGAGCAGCTCATGATTAGTCACTTCAACCTTGAATACCTCTTTCGGAAGAGTAGCTGCGGTTGTTGCTGGTTTAGTAGTATCAGCCATTATGCTTTCCCTCCGATAACGATGAGACCCTTACGAGGACCAGGTACCGCGCCTTTGAGGCCGATAAGGTTGTTGGCAGCATCTACGTAGGCGACTTCAAGGTTTTTGACAGTCACTTGGTCGTGGCCCATACGGCCCGCCATGCGCTTTCCCTTGAAGACCTTCTGTGGATACATTGATCCAATCGAACCCGGTTTACGGACGTTACCGTTACCACCGTGAGTCTTTTTACTAGTATTAAAGTTGTGGCGTTTTACGGTTCCCGCAAAACCCTTACCCTTGCTGATGCCTGTAGCGTCAACTACATCACCGAGTGCAAAAGTACTGACATCAATCGTGCTCCCTACCGAGAGGCCATCTGGTAGTTCTGCAACACGAAATTCCCGAATGTGCTTCGGATTCACTTGAGCTGGTTTTGTATGACCAGCAACGGCCTTGCTCAGATTCTTACCCTCACCATATGCCACTTGAACTGCGTTGTAGCCGTCGGATTCGACAGACTTCATCTGAGTCACAGTCACAGGGCCAGCTTGAATCAACGTGACTGGAATAGCCGCGCCGCTCTCGCTAATGATTTGGGTCATACCAATTTTGGTACCGAGAAGTGCTTTCATTGCATTTCGCTCCCACTTAAAACTCTTGGTGGAAGGGGGTTTCTACAGAGTAGACCTACCAATTCACCAAGAGAGACTTGTTATTACGTAATAAGTTACCAATCGATAATAACAGATTGTGACTACTGTTGTCAACTGTAGACTAGAGAAGTTATATAACGATGCCCGCGGGCACGAAGTAGCTGATAATGCCAACGACAATGATGACGGCGTACCAGATCTTGCGATCGGTTTGGAATCTTTCAAATTGGCTTACGACAATAAGGCCGAGTACTAGTCCGATTGGTAATGCGTTAAATGTCATGCCGAACCACACGAATGGCTGGCTAAATTTGAGCCAAAACGAGCCAAGCAGTACGCTCAAGATCAATTTCAACAGGTATTCACCGTCTGACTCGAACAGCAACTCGCGGCCACGGCGACTAAATGCACGGTTGCGGGCGTAGGTTCGGGGTCGTTTTGTCTGTTTTTGTGCCATATTCTTATGCCACTATAGCATAAAATGCTTGCGTTTCTACCACCTTTAATGCGATAATGCAGGCACTAGATAACCACGAAAAAGGAACAATATGGCAACAAAGAAGGCTACACCTGCAAAGAAGAAATCAGCTCCGGCTGCTCAAAAAGCCAAACGGGCGCCGAAATACGTCTCATTTCGCCTTTCAAAAAGCGACAAGCCATTTATTAGCTTTGAATTGACCGTCCAGACCTTCTATTGGGCCGTTATTGGCCTCATCGTACTCGCACTCGGCGTCTATGTGACCGTTCTTCAGATCCGTATCAATGCCCTCTACGACCAGGTTGATACCGGCGATATGCGTACACAAATATACAACTAGGTTTTTTCTTTAATAAAAATAGACCCTGGCCTGCAGAGTCTATTTTTGTATCTATCGGTATATTACATACGAATTTCTGCATCCACGCCAGCTGGGAGGCTAAGGTTCTGCAGGCTGTCGATAGTCTTTGGCGTCGCGTTGGTGATGTCGATCAGGCGTTTGTGAACGCGCATTTCGAATGCTTCACCGCCCATTTTGTAGACGTGAGGACTCTTGACCACCGTAAACGTGCTCCGACGAGTTGGCAATGGTACAGGGCCAGCAATGCTAGCACCGGTACGAACCGCTGTGTCGATGATTTGTTTTGCTGATTGATCGATGACCTTGTGGTCATACGCCTTAAGACGGATGCGAATTCGCAACCCTTCTGCTTTATCTGCCATAGAGATAAACTCCTTCTTGAGCCCGTAGGCTCTGTGTTATACCGTAACCTCTGCTCGATTCGTGTCACTACGCTCACGTCTGGCCGAGTTCTCGATATGATTAGTAATTCCCTAGTAGAATACACTGTTTTGCAGTTTTGGGCAAGGGTTGACGAACAATAGAATATATTCTAAGATAAGATGACCTTTCCCACTGTTCGGCATTCTCCGACTACTGCAAGTAAGGTGTGTATATGGCCCATCCCGAAAAATATCGGACCGATAGGCGACAAGTTGCCAGGCGTGTTGCGAACAGGCTTCAAGCAACTCGGTTCCAGCCCGTGGCCTTGCGTCGCTCAGAACTCAAGTACTTTCGTTCCGACGACTTCCAGGGAACGATGCTGACTCACCTTCATAGGCGCGTCGCCAGGGACTCCGGTGCAAAGGTCGACATAACTGTCGTCTACTCGAAGAGACAAAAGCTGAAAGCCGTCTCTTTCATGGCCGCGTCAAATCACTAACCCGTCACATCCCGAGTTGAGCACCCGCTGCTCCCCGGGGAGTGGCGGGTGTTTCATATCTATATTGTATTTTGCTACATAAAGACTATACTTGAAATCAACAAAGGAGAAATACAAAAATGAGCATAGCAGAACAACTATTCATACCTGAAGATCATCACATTGATTCAGTAGAGGATGCTATCACAAAGAGCGGTGTTGACACTGTGATGCATGATGGCGAATACCGCCCCGACGTATCATATGAATATCGCATGAAGCGCATACAGTATGAATTGGCAAGCGCAGGAGTACAGACGGTAATGTCTTCGATTTACCGCCGCGGTCAGTCCGAACCACTGAGTTACAGTATTCGTCGCGTTGACGCACGGAAATCAAACGTCATACGCCTCGATGACTATAGGTAGACGATCATACTAACATCAAAATACCTCCGGATGGTCCGGAGGTATTTTAAATTAGAAAGCTCTAATTATTTTGTGATGCTAGTTACAACACCAGCACCGACAGTACGGCCACCTTCGCGGATAGCGAAGTTAAGACCTTGTTCCATGGCAATTGGGGCGAGTAGCTTCACTTTGAAAGTAAGCGTGTCGCCTGGCATAACCATTTCTTTGTCAGCTGGAAGCTCAACTTCACCAGTTACGTCAGTAGTACGGAAGTAGAACTGTGGTTTGTAACCCTTAGTGAATGGTGTGTGGCGGCCGCCTTCTTCTTTTTTAAGAATGTAGACTTCAGCGTCAAATTCAGTGTGCGGAGTAATTGAGCCTGGTTTTGCAAGCACCTGACCGCGTTCGATTTGTTCGCGTTCGATACCACGAAGCAGAATACCAGCGTTGTCACCGGCCTGACCTTGGTCAAGGTTCTTCTTGAAAGCTTCGATACCAGTCACAACAGACTGCTGTGAATCTTTCACACCAACGATTTCAACTGGGTCGTTGATCTTAACGATACCTTGTTCGATACGTCCAGTTGCAACCGTTCCACGACCTTTGATCGAGAAAACGTCTTCAATAGGCATCAGGAAAGGCTTGTCGAGGTCACGAGTTGGCTCTGGAACGTAGTCATCAAGTGCTTTTACAAGCTCCATGATAGCGTCTTCTGAAGCCGCGTCACCTTCGAGGGCTTTAGTAGCAGAACCCTTGATGATTGGAGCGTCTTCGTCGAAGCCGTTCTTAGCAAGTAGTTCACGGATGTCCATTTCAACTAGCTCAACGAGCTCAGGGTCAGCAAGGTCCATCTTGTTTAGGAAGACAACGATCTTTGGCACACCAACTTGCTTGGCAAGTAGTACGTGCTCACGAGTCTGTGGCAACGGTCCATCGTTAGCAGCAACCACGAGGATTGCGCCGTCAATTTGGGCTGCACCGGTGATCATGTTCTTGACGTAGTCGGCGTGACCTGGCATGTCGACGTGAGCGTAGTGACGCTTTTCTGACTCGTATTCCTGGTGAGAAGAAGCGATGGTAATACCACGTGCTCGCTCTTCAGGAGCGTTGTCGATCTGAGCGTAGTCAACTTTCTTGTTGGTGTCGCTTGGTAGGCGTTTTGCAAGTACAGATGTAATTGCAGCTGTTAGGGTTGTTTTACCATGGTCAACGTGACCCATAGTACCGACGTTAACGTGCGGCTTGGTTCGATCGAAATCTGCCATTTGGATTAATTCTCCTCTTGAATTGATAATTTTCGCGCACAGTCTTTAAAAGACCCCACGACGTATGAGCTTGATTATACAGGCTTTTTATCAGTTAGTAAATAGATATTGACAGTAAAACACCACCTGTTGTGTCGGTGGTGTTTCCTTGCTATTTACTGCTGCGCTTTTCGATAATCTCTTGCGCAACGTTTGGCGGTACTTCCTCGTACTGAGCAAGCTCCATTGTGCTAGCTGCACGACCTTGGCTCATTGAGCGGATGTCGTTAGTGTAACCAAACATACTGGCTAGTGGCACGATAGCGCGTACTAGCTTAGCGCCGCCCTGGAGGTCTTCCATAGCTTCGATGCGGCCACGGCGAGAGTTAAGGTCACCGATGACATCACCCATGAACTCTTCAGGAGTGGTGACTTCGAGTTTCATGACAGGCTCGAGTAGGATCGGCTTGGCTTGTTTAATGCCCTCGCGAGCTGCCAGGCTACCGGCCAACTTAAAGGCAAGTTCGCTGGAGTCAACATCGTGGTAACTACCGTCGTAGAGAGTTGCTTTGACGTCAACCACTGGGTAACCAGCAATCACACCGCCGTCAAGCGTTTCACGAACACCCTGTTCGACAGGTTTGCGGTATTCTTGTGGCACCACACCACCCTTAATAGCGTCGGTAAATTCAAAGCCTTTACCTGGTTCGTTCGGCTCGAAACGGATCCAAACGTCACCGTACTGCCCACGTCCACCAGATTGTTTCGCGTGCTTTCCTTGGACTTCGGATGTGCCCTTGATAGATTCACGGAAGGCCACTTGTGGCTCACCGATGTTTGCCTCAACCTTAAACTCGCGTTTCATGCGGTCGATCAAGATATCGAGGTGAAGTTCACCCATACCAGACATAATCGTCTGGCCAGTTTCCTCGTCGGTGTGCACGCGGAAGGTTGGGTCTTCTTCAGCCAGTCGTTGCAAGGCAACGCCCATTTTTTCTTGGTCGGCCTTTGTCTTTGGTTCGACAGCAATTGCAACCGGTGGCTCTGGGAACGTAATACTCTCGAGAGCTATCGGGTAAGCAACATCACAAAGAGTATGACCCGTAAAGGTGCTCTTGAGCCCCACAACTGCCGCAATATCGCCAGCGCCCACTTCGTCGATTTCTTCACGTTTGTCTGCGTGCATACGCACAATACGTCCAACGCGCTCTTTTTCACCTGTCGTCGTGTTCAAGACATATGAGCCCGCGTGTAAGACGCCCGAGTAGACACGGACAAAAATCAACTTTCCAACAAACGGATCGGTCGCAATCTTAAAGGCCAGACCTGCCATTGGCTCATCGGCCGATGGTTTACGATCCACCTTGTCGCCTGATTTCGGGTTAATGCCCCATATAGCATCGACATCGAGTGGGCTTGGTAAGTAGTCAGCCATGATGTCGAGGAGCTTCTCAACGATGACGCCACGTCCATCACCACCACTGACCAAGAAGAAGTCTCCACCAAGGACGCGTTTACGGAGCGCACCTTTTAGTTCTGACTCGGTGATAGAGTCTTCGCCTTGTTCTAGGTAGCGTTCGAATAGGACGTCGTCAGCTTCGACAGCTGCCTCAACCAGTAGGCTACGAGCGTTTTTTGCTTTCTCAAGCATGTCTGCTGGAATCTCACCCGGAACAAGCGCTTTGTCGGTGTAGTCAGCGTAGGTGTAGGCCTTCATGTCAACGAGATCAACAACGCCGTTGATATCTTTCTCAAAACCGATCGGCAGGTGGATAGGCAAAGCATTTTTTGACAGACGGTGGTGGATACTGTCAAGTGATTTATAGAAATCACCACCAGTCTGGTTGATCTTGTTGATGAAACAGATACGAGGTACGCCGTATTTGTTGGCCTGGCGCCATACAGTCTCGGATTGCGCTTCGACGCCCATCTTGCCGTCAAAGATTGTAACCGCACCGTCAAGTACACGGAGTGAACGCTCGACTTCAGCAGTAAAGTCAATGTGACCTGGAGTATCGATAATATTAATCTTGTGGCCTTTCCAAAAACAGGTTACGGCTGCGGAGGTAATTGTAATACCTCGCTCTTTTTCCTGTGCCATCCAGTCAGTCGTTGCGCTGTCCCCGTCGGCACCACGAACTTCACCAATCTTATGGTTGATACCTGTTCGGTACAAGATACCTTCGGTGGTCGTTGTTTTACCGGCATCAATATGCGCAATGATACCAATGTTGCGATAGTCCTTTAGGGGGACATTTTTTTCTGCCATAGGGTTATACTTTTCCTTTGTTACTTAATTTTTGCCATAAAAAATAGCACTTTACACGCAATTATACCAAATTTATTATCTTTTTACTACTGTTTGTCGGGATGTTGGTAGCTGGCAACGAGCGATCGCAAATCCCGATCGAGTTCTTGTGGTGTTTGCTGACTTTCGTAAAGATCACGCTCGAGTAGGATGTCTTTCATCGCTTCGCGTCCTGCGCCAAATACATATCCGAATGACGCGTGAAATATGTTGCTATACCTCGCAAGCGTTGGATAACCGTCATCGACACGACTGAGGAGCTCTACGTATGGTTGTTCGATCTGCGCAAGCTCCCTGTGACCAATCTCAATCACTGCTCGACCCTTGGCCTCACAAGCAGCCTTCTCATCCAGGTTAACAAGGGAATCCTTACTCACGGAACGTATGAACTCTGGCCGAGCAAGCCACACGTCTCGCCATTCTCCTCTTTCTATCTCGAGTTCATTTGCCATCGCGTCTAGTGTCGTTAGAGCGACGGTCATGCCAGACATAAATGTCTTCGCTCGTCGAAGCTCAGTGTCAAATGTAAGGGCGCCTTCTCGGTATTCGACCGGCTCAACAAACTTCCCAAATTCAAATAACTTATTGACCAAGTCAATTCTTAACTGTTGCTGTAAAGCAAATAAGTATTTAACATTCCGAGGCACATTGCCATTTCCTAATATTCTAACGCCTGCAGAGAGTGCAACGATCTCGTGATCAATCCTATCTAGCGGATTGTACTCCTGGTCGTACCCTGTCGGTATAGCCTCGATTGACATATTTAGATTATACAATATTACTACCATTTTGTTTTTTTTAAGCGTATTAGATTTATCTGAGTGATCGTAAAGATTTTGCTATAATGAAGCAAACATCATGAAATCAACACGCTCGACCGTCTTACTCTGCTTCTCCCCACCTGTCATGCTTGCGACGTTTATGATTGAGGTAGCATTCGCTTTTTATGTGATTTGGCGCTACAAAATGACGAACATTACGCGGCTTGTCACTGCGATTTTAGTATGTCTCGCCACCTTCCAGGCGGCCGAATACATGGTATGTGGCGGTCTAGGCATGCAGGCGGGGACATGGTCAAGGGTCGGCTACAGCGCTATTTCCCTACTGCCCCCTTTGGGCATTCATCTGACGCTAGCCATAGCCAAGAAGAAGAATCCGTTACTACTTGCAGCCGCTTACGGCAGCGCGGCAGCGTTTATCGCCTACTACACCGTCGCCACCGGAGCCATTTCGGGCCAGACCTGCTACGCAAACTACGCTGTTTTTGATGTCTACGCCGCCTCTAGCGTGCCGTACGCCCTCTTTTACTACGGCTGGCTGATGATGACCGTTTGGCTGGCTGTTCGCTATTCCAGGGCCACTAAACACCAGACGCGAGCGCTGCGCGCCCTAGCACTTGGGTACAGTGCCTTCCTGATCCCGACTTCTGCTATCAATCTGATCGATCCGAGCACTATATCAGGAATCCCATCAATTATGTGCGGTTTTGCCGTCATCTTAGCTTTCATACTAGTTGGGAAAGTTGCCCCCGAGTCTATCAGCCAGAAATCACCACGTCAGTCACTACGACTTCGCATGCCATTCTAGGATACCTGAAAGTAAAAAGATCCGCCTCGAGTGGGCGGATCTTTTTGTAGCGCACGGTAATTAGCCGCGGGCGAAGTGGGCAAAAGCACGGTTGGCTTCGGCCATCTTGTGGGTGTCTTCCTTCTTCTTGAAGGCGTTTCCAGCTTCGTTGTAAGCATCGACAATCTCAGCAGCCAGACGCTTTTCGTATGGCATACCTTTGCGGCTACGTGCAGACTGAACAAGCCAGCTAAACGCATAGTGCAGTTGACGGTGTCCCTGTACTGGGAATGGAATTTGGTAGTTTGCACCACCGACACGACGAGATTTGACTTCGAAGTTTGGCGCGATGTTCTTGAGAGCTTTTTCAAACACTTCAAGTGGATCTTCGCTATCAAGCTTTTTAGCAGCCTGCTCGAGCGCACCGTAGACGGCACGTTCAGCCAAGAGCTTTTTGCCATCTAGCATTGATTTGTTGATCAGGCGCTGTACAAGTACGCTCTGGTACTTGCGATCAGGCTTGAGTTCACGTTGTAGTTTCTTGGTTACTTTACGAGGCATTACTTGCTCTCCTTCTTTGTACCGTACTTAGAACGGCCTTGTTTGCGACCAGAGACACCTTGAAGGTCAAGGGCGCCGCGCACGATGTGGTAACGAACACCTGGAAGGTCTGGCACACGTCCACCGCGAACCAGCACAACGGCGTGTTCTTGGAGGTTGTGACCTTCGCCACCGATGTAAGCCCAGACTTCTTGCTGGTTCGTCAAACGAACACGAGCAACCTTACGAAGAGCCGAGTTCGGCTTCTTTGGTGTTTTAGTGGTTACCTTGATACATACACCACGCTTGAGGGGACCGTTTTGTTCGTAGTAACGAGTCTTGAGCGCATTGTGAATGCGACCAAGTGCTGGTGACTTCGATTTCTTGCCGGCAACCTTGCGGGGTTTACGAACCAACTGATTGATTGTTGGCATATGAAAATATACTCCAGTTTAATAATTGTCTTCTTGTACGATTTGGAATCAGCATCTCCGCCTCGTGTCATACCTTTTGACTTTCATGCTATCTGTACACATCTAATTGATAGCGTGAATCCAAAAGAGGAAACTCTAGGGTATACTATAGCAAATTTTACCGTTAGTATCAAGAGTACCCCTCCTTGGTACTAAAAGCTCCCTATTTCAGGGAGCTTTTAGACCTTACGCTAGAATTACAGTTCGGCGATGTGCTCGAGCTCTTCTTCCATTGCTTCTGGAACGTAGCTTTCAACACCGGTTCCAACAGGAATCTTGCGACCAATGATCACGTTCTCCTTGAGTCCGTGAAGGTGGTCAGCACGTCCGTTGGTGGCAGCGTTGATCAGCACACGAGTCGTGTCTTGGAATGATGCGGCAGATAGCCAGCTGTCACTCCAGATCGAAACCTTGGTAATACCGAGGAGTAGCTGGGTATATTGGATCAGCTCCTTCTTCTCGGCAACCAGCTTGGCGTTGGCATCAACCACGGCGGCTTTTGACACGATATCACCGGTCACAAAGCTACTGTCGCCTGGATCTTCTACTTGAACACGTGAGAACATCTGTCGAACGATGATCTCAAGGTGCTTGTCAGCCACATCTTGACCCTGGGCTGCGTAAATTCGCAGGACTTCGTTGATGATGTAGCGCTGCGTCGCTTCGGTGCCACGGAGGCGCATCAGGTCGTGCAGGTTGAGTGAACCAATCGTCAGGCGATCACCAGCAGTCACGACGTCACCAGCCTTGACGACAACCTGTGTCGTACCTGGTACCTCGTAACGAACTGGTGAACCAGCGTTTGCGGCTAGGACCAGTGTATCTTCGGCGACTTCCACCACACCATCGAATGGTGCGACGAGTGGCTTGGCCTCGCCCTCGGCCGTAGCCAGGACATCGCCAACCTTGACATTACTGCCAGCTTTGACGGCGACGGTGCGGCCTTCAAGCGCGATGCGCTCAACGTGACCAGCTTCAGGAGTAACCTGGATGACGTACTTCTTGCCGTCTTCCCAAACATCAACCAGACCAGTGACTTCTGTCATATGTGCCTGACCCTTTGGTGAACGAGCTTCGAAGAGCTCTTCAACACGAGGCAGACCCTGGGTGATGTCACCACCAGCCACACCACCGGCGTGGAAGGTGCGAAGCGTCAGCTGGGTACCTGGCTCACCGACAGACTGGGCTGCGATGACACCAACTGGTTGGTCTTTGGCGACCAAACGTCCAGTTGCCATATCGATACCATAGCTCTTCTGTGGAATTCCCTTCAGGCTCTTGGTTGAGAGGACTGATTGGATTTTCACTTCAGTGATATCACTGTCAGCTTCGATAGCGTCAGCCACTTCACGAGTTATTAGCTCGTCTTTACCGATGTAACCTGGAACTTCTTCAGCAGTGAAACGACCATTCAAGCGGTTACTAAAGTCGATCATCGTCATTTCTGATTCAGAGCGGTAGATAGCAAAGCCTTCGTCGTCACCGACTTCATCGGCGACCGTAAAGACATCTTGCGATACATCAACCAAACGACGAGTCAGGTAACCTGAGTCAGCCGTCTTGAGAGCGGTGTCGATCAGACCCTTACGTGCACCACGAGTAGCCACGAATTGCTCCAGGGAGCTGAGTCCCTGTTTGTAGCTACTGCGGATTGGCAGCTCAATTTCACGGTTAGCCGCATCCACCATGATACCAACCATGGCGCTCGCTAGCTTGACGTTACTAATATCACCACGCGCACCAGAGTTCACCATGACACTAATACTGGTGTCCAT
>Ga0265292_1001636_pt1 | contig 18828 bp, 16 predicted proteins | sample Munlanlewell296A_FD_189080 | JGI IMG/M metagenome (GOLD analysis project Ga0265292, IMG submission 189080) | Leachate microbial communities from a municipal landfill in Southern Ontario, Canada - Leachate well 296A | ecosystem: Engineered > Solid waste > Landfill > Unclassified | place: Canada... | reverse complement strand
AATCGCTCAAAGACACGACCCTGACCCTGAACGCCTACCGGCCGGACATCATCGTCATACGGCACCCGCACGTCGGCGCCGCCGCGTTTGTGGCCCGCTTCACCGAGGCGCACGTCATCAACGCCGGTGACGGCAAAGGCGAGCACCCGACCCAGTGCCTGCTGGATATCTTTTCACTGCAACAGGAATTCGGAGAGCTAAGCGGTCTGAAGGCCGCCATCGTCGGCGACGTTCTGCACAGCCGCGTGGCGCGCTCGAACATCATAGGATTCCAGAAGATGGGGGTGAAGGTGACGCTGGTGGCGCCGCCCGCCCTCCTGCCGCGTGGAGTCGAGGCGCTGGGAGCCGGGGTGGCAAACAGCCTTGACGCGCTTGCGGACATGGACGTGATCTATCTTCTGAGAATGCAAAAAGAGCGGCACGAGGATGCCAACTATCTGCCTTCGCTTCGGGAATACATAGCGCGCTACCAGGTTGGGTTGCAGCATCTCGGCGTCGGGCGGAAAGTTTTACATCCCGGACCGATCAATCGCGGAGTTGAGATATCAGCCGCGCTTGCGGATTCAGAGGAGAACCTGATCCTGCAACAGGTTGAAGCCGGGCTCGCGGTGCGGATGGCGATCATGTACAGGATCATCGTCGATAACGCCGCGGCGGCGGTCGAGACAGCCGGCACAACCGCTACGGAAGCATCTGATGCGGAAGTGAAAAATATCCATGCGGTGGGATGAGAAGCTCGCATGTGACCCTGGGCGAAGCGAAGGTTCGTAAGATGAACGGAAGGGTAACGGGAAAATGTTGACGACCACAATCGCAAAGCGCGGCACGAAAGCAACCCTCGTCATCAAGGGCGCGCGCGTCTTCGATCCCGCGATGGGTATCGACACCACCACGGACGTGACTGTCGAGAAAGGTATGATCACCAGGATCGGCCATGCCGGCAAGAGCGGGCCGCAGGGGGCACAGGTCATCGATGCTGCCGGTTCGCTGCTGCTGCCAGGCTTTGTTGACTTGCACACACATCTGCGTTCCCCCGGCAGGGAAGATGAGGAAGACATGGCCAGCGGCACACGCGCGGCCGCGGCAGGCGGTTACGTGACAATCTGCGCCATGCCCAACACCGACCCTGTCGTTGATAATGCGGCCGTAATAGCATCACTGGCCGAAGTCGCGGAGAGCGACGCGGTCGTGCGGGTAGCTTTCATTGGTGCCATCAGCCGCGGCCAGAAGGGCGATCATTTAAGCGACCTGTGGGACATGGCAGACGCGGGCGCCGTCGCGTTCTCCGATGACGGCCGGCCGGTTACTGACAGCGGTACCCTGAGGAGCGCGTTTCAGGCGGCTCGCATGAGCGGTCTGCCCCTGAGCCTGCACTGTGAGGACCCCGGGCTCGCGGGCGCCGGCGTGATGAACGAAGGTGAAGTCTCAGCGTGCCTGGGGCTTGCCGGAATACCGTGCGCCTCTGAATCGGCGGATGTGGCCCGCAACCTCGAGATAGCCTTATATGAAAATGCCCGGGTTCACATCGCCCATATCAGCTGCGCCCGTTCGCTGGAGCTGATCAGCGCGTCGCGCAAGAGCGGCGCCCTGGTGACCTGCGAAGTCACTCCGCATCACCTGACCCTGACGGACGCCAGCGTCGCTAGTCTGGATACCAGCTATAAGATGAACCCGCCGCTGCGCGGCGAGGACGATCGAAGGGCGCTGGTAGCGGCTCTTGTCTCCGGCGTTATAGACTGTATTGCCACCGACCATGCCCCGCATGCCGCACAGGAGAAAGAGACTCCCTTCGAGGAGGCGCCTTTCGGTGTCATCGGGCTTGAGACGGCCTTTCCGATTCTTTTTACTCAACTGGTCGAGACCGGGGAAGTGCCGCTGGACGTCATCGTTCAGGCGATGTCATCCAATCCCGCTAAGGCTTTCGGTCTGCCGGTACCGGCGATATCCGAGGGCGAAGAGGCGAACCTCTGCCTGGTTGATACAGATAATGAATTCGAGATCGAGCCGGCAATGTTTCAGAGTAAATCCAGGAATACACCTTATGCGGGCATGAAAGTCAAAGGACGCGTCCAGATGACGCTGGCGGCGGGAAGAGTGGCATACAGGAACGAGATGACGTCATCCTGAACAGTCCGCGTCACCTGGAACGGCCGCATGTCATCCTTAGCGTTGGTTGTCATCCCGAGCGCTTGTGTTAGTCATCCTGAGCGAAGCGAAGGATCTGGAGCATTTTCGGAGCTTCATCATACGAACAACAGGAAGAAGCACGTAATAACAAAACAAGGCTATCGACCTTAGCCGTGATAGAAGGAACCAGGATTTGGAATACAGCAATTTAAAACCGGCCGCAGAAAAACCAGCCGCCGTCATGCTGGAGGATGGAACGGTTTTCCGCGGTCGTGGCTTCAGCACCCAGGGCGCCGTCTTCGGCGAGATTGTTTTTAACACGGCCATGACCGGCTATCAGGAGGTCATAACCGATCCTTCCTATCACGGTCAGATGGTAACGTTCACTTATCCGCTCATCGGGAACTACGGTGTCTGCAACATCGCCAGCGAGTCCGACCAGGTACATTCGCGAGCGATAATCGTGCGCGAGATACATAATCTGGAGCGCAACTGCACGGCTGAGCACGGCCTGGTGGACTGGTTGGCCGGTCAGGGCGTAACGGGCGTAAGCGGCATCGATACACGCGCTGTCACAAGGCGCATCCGTGAGCACGGCGCCATGCGGGCTTGCGTTTATTGGGGCGATTTCAGCGAAGAAGATATCAGGCGTCAGCTGGACGATACTTATCCCATGGCGGGACAGGACCTGGCCAGCAGGGTGACCTGCCGGGAGATCTATGAGCTCGAGTTCCTGAAGGGAAAGTACCGTGTGGTGGCGATCGACTATGGCATAAAGCGTTCCATTATCAAGTGCCTTGGGGCGGCCGGTTGCAATGTGATCGTTGTGCCTGCCAATACTTCCGCCCAGGAGATACTCGCGCTCAAGCCCGACGGAATTTTTCTCTCCAACGGCCCCGGCGATCCGGCGCCGCTTGATTACGCGGTACGCTGCGTTTCAAGGTTGCTCGGGACAGTGCCTGTTTTTGGCATTTGTCTCGGCCATCAGATACTCAGCCAGGCGTTGGGTCTCAAGACATATAAACTCAAGTTCGGCCATCGCGGCGCCAACCATCCTGTGAAAAATCTCGACCATAACTATGTCGAGATAACCTCTCAGAACCATGGTTTCGCAGTGGAGATGCCCGCGGCGCTCGCCCGGAAGCTGGAACAACCACAGGGCAAGACCTTTTTCGAGGCTCCGGCAAGCGAGGACCTCATACTGGACACGGATTTCGGCGAGGCGCGCATCAGTCATCTCAATCTTTATGATGGAACGGTAGAGGGAATACGCTGCATTGACGTACCCGCGTTCTCTGTTCAGTATCATCCCGAAGCCAGTCCCGGACCGCACGACTCGCGTTACCTCTTTGATGAGTTCGTCAGGATGATGGAAGTTCGCGGCGGCAATGACAGCGACAGCTCCGGCGACGATCCGGGAAGGATCATCGCCTGATGCCGCGCCGCACCGACATCAACAAAATCATGCTCATCGGCTCGGGGCCGATTGTCATCGGCCAGGCCTGTGAGTTCGATTACTCTGGCGCCCAGGCCTGCAAGGTGCTGCTGGAGGAGGGGTTCGAGGTCATCCTCGTCAACTCCAACCCGGCGACGATCATGACCGACCCAGATTACGCCACCAGAACATATATCGAACCGCTGGACGTGCCGACGCTTACGGCCATCATCGAGACCGAGCGTCCCGACGCCCTGCTGCCGACCCTGGGCGGGCAGACAGCCCTCAACCTGGCCGTCAACCTGTATGAGGCCGGAGTGCTCCAAAAGTATGGCGTCAAGCTCATCGGCGCGGACTACGATGCCATCCAGCGCGCCGAGGAACGTGAGCTCTTCCGTGACGCCATCGACCGCATTGGTTTGCGAGTACCGCGCAGTGCCATGGCAACCTCGGTCAAGGAAGCCTGCGAGAAGCTTGAAAACCTTAAACTGCCGATCATCGTGCGACCCAGCTTCACACTGGGCGGACATGGTGGCGGCATCGCGCGCGATCTCGATTCCTTCTGTGCCATCGTCGAAGACGGCGTAACCGCTAGCCCCATCGGCCAGGTCCTGCTGGAGGAATCGGTCCTCGGCTGGCAGGAGTTCGAACTCGAGGTGATGCGGGACAAGGCGGACAATGTCGTCATCGTCTGCTCTATAGAGAACATCGACCCCATGGGCGTGCACACGGGAGACAGCATAACCGTGGCCCCCGCACAGACTCTCACCGACGCTCAGTACCAGCGCCTGCGCGATTCCTCGCTGGCGATCATCCGTGAGATAGGGGTCGAGACCGGCGGCTCCAACATTCAGTTTGCGGTCAACCCTGAGACTGAAGAGATAGTCGTGATCGAGATGAACCCGCGCGTATCCCGCAGCTCGGCGCTGGCATCAAAAGCGACAGGCTTTCCTATCGCCAAGATAGCCGCGCGTCTCGCCGTGGGTTACACGCTCGATGAGATTCCCAACGATATCACCCGGATGACGCCGGCGTCGTTTGAACCGGCGATCGACTATGTGGTCGTAAAGACACCGAGATGGGCCTTCGAGAAATTCCCCAAGGTCGACGCCACGCTGACCACTCACATGAAGAGCGTAGGGGAGAACATGGCCCTCGGGCGAACATTCAAGGAGTCATTCCTCAAGTCGATGCGCTCCCGTGAGCTGGATGTTGAAGTTGACGCCGGCGCGGCCACCGGGAACATGCTGGCCGCCATCGCCATACCTTGTGCCGAGCGTTATGACCTGATATTCGAATTGCTGAGGCGTGGAGTTTCCACCAGCGAAATCGAGGCCGCGACCCAGATAAACCCCTGGTTTTTACAGGAATTCAAGGAGATATCACTGCACGAGGAATATCTGCGCGGCCGGCCGCTGGAGGGTCTCGATCAAGAGGACCTGCGCGCCGCGAAACAGACCGGCTTCTCCGACGCCCTGATTGCGGAGTTCACGGGGGTGACAGAGGATGATGTTCGAACAGCCCGCAAAGCTGCGGGCGTCATACCAGTTTACAAGTCGGTCGATACATGTGCTGCCGAGTTCCAGGCCGAGACACCATATTTTTATTCCTGTTACGACGAGGAGAACGAAGCGATAGCTTCCGATCGCGAGAAGGTGATAATCCTCGGCAGCGGTCCCAACCGCATCGGTCAGGGTATCGAATTCGACTATTGCTGCGTGCACGCGGTAATGACCAGTCGCGAGTGTGGTTACGAGGCCATCATGATCAACTGTAATCCGGAGACGGTCAGTACCGACTACGATACCTCAGACCGGCTTTATTTCGAGCCACTAACCCTCGAGGACGTCTTGAACGTCGTCGAGAATGAGAAACCGAAGGGCGTCATCGTACAGTTCGGCGGGCAGACGCCGCTGAAGATTGCGGCCGGGCTCGAGGAGGCCGGGGTCCCGATTCTGGGCACGCCGCAGGACGCCATCGACCTGGCCGAGGACCGGGGCCGTTTCGGCGAGGTCCTGCGCAAACTCGGCATAGCACATCCACCTTATGGCATGGCCCGTAGTCTGGAGGAAGCCCTCGAGATCGCGGCGGGCATCGGTTATCCGATGCTGGTGCGCCCCTCTTATGTTCTGGGCGGGCGCGCCATGGAGATCGTCTATAACCAGGAGGACCTGGAGCGTTATATCAAGGAGGCGGTGCAGGCTTCGCCCAAACATCCGATTCTGCTTGACAAATTTCTGGAAGATGCCATGGAGATGGACGTGGACGCCGTCTGCGACGGCAAGGACGTATACATAGGCGCCATCATGCAGCACATCGAGGAGGCCGGAGTTCATTCCGGCGACAGTGCCTGCGTTATACCCACGTTCTCGCTGGCGCCCGAGCTTATCGAGAAGATCAAAAAGAACACATCCAGCCTTGCACTCGAGCTGGGTGTCATCGGCCTCGTGAACATCCAGTATGCGGTCAAGGATAGCGAGGTCTACGTACTGGAGGCCAACCCTCGCGGTTCACGCACGGTTCCCTTCGTCAGTAAATCAACCGGTGTGCCGCTGGCCAAGGTGGCCACGCGCGTGATTCTTGGCGAGATGCTGGCCGACATGAAACTTCCCGATAAAGCTTCTCATCCCCACTTCACGGTCAAGGAAGCGGTTCTGCCGTTCTCACGCCTGCCTGGCGCTGACACGACGCTGGGACCCGAGATGAAATCCACCGGTGAGGTCATGGGAGTGGCATCGTCATTTCCCGTCGCTTTTGCCAAGGCACAGGCCGCCGCGGGACAGACGCTGCCGCTCAAGGGTACATTCTTCATAAGCATTTGCGATGCCGACAAGGACCAGGCCATACCTCTGGCCAGGCACCTCCATGAGCTCGGCTTTCGGATCACCGCGACATCGGGAACCGCGGAAGCACTGGAGACTGCCGGTGTTCCCGCCGAACCGGTCAAGAAATTCACAGAAGGCAAGCCCAACATCGTCGACATGATCCTCATGAGAAAAATCGACGGCGTTATCAATACGCCTCGTGGCCGCGGCGCCCGCACGGACGGATATGAGATCCGTCGCGCTACATTACGTACAGGCATTCCTTGTGTTACCACGATGGCCGGGGCGGAGGCCGCGGTTGCGGCGATCGAGGCCAGCCGCGACCCGGAAATCCAGCTGCACAACCTTCAGGAGCTCCACGGTGGCAAAGCCCGCTCCAGCTAGCCTGATCGAATATCCCGTCGTGGAGAGCCGCCCGGTCGGAGCCTACTGGTTGATCTCCTTTGCCGCCAGGGAGATCGCGGCATCGGCAAACCCCGGTCAGTTTCTGATGGTCAGGCAGGCCGGGCCGTCACTGGACCCGCTTCTTCCCAGGCCCCTGGGAATCCACGATATCGATTCAGATCTGGTCAGGATTCTCATCGAGCCCGTGGGGAAGGGGACATACGAGCTCGCCAGGCTAAGGGTTGGTGACAGGTTGAGTGTGCTGGGACCGCTGGGAAACGGCTTTGATCCCGGAGGCGGCGGAACGGCATTGCTGGTCGGAGGCGGTATCGGCGTAGCGCCCCTCGCGCTACTGGCGCGCTCCCTGACAGCGAGCGGCCGCGATGTGCATTGTCTGCTGGGGTTCCGGACACGAAGCCAGGCTGTATCGGCCGAACTGTTTTGCGACTACTATGTCGAAGTCTTCACCGAGGACGCTTCGGTCGGGACCAGGGGGCTGGTGAGCGAGCCGCTCTACGCTTGCCTTTCGGGTAATGCCGGTAGGCAGGATGAACATGCCTCCGAGGTTTTTGCCTGCGGCCCGGACCCGATGTTGCGTGAAATCGCGCGCATCGCAAAGGAGAGTGGCGTGAGAGCCCAGGTTTCAGCAGCGGCACATATGGCCTGTGGTATCGGCGCCTGTCAGGGTTGTGTAGTAAGAACCACGAGTGGTTATCAGAGGGTCTGCAGTGAAGGACCGGTTTTCGAGGCGGGTGAGTTGATATGGTAGGAGTTCCCGAAGGGCTTTCCACGACCCTGGGCCCGCTCATGCTGAGACACCCTGTGATCAACGCGTCGGGAACATTCGATGCCCTGGAAACCGGCAGGATCATCGGCGCCGATTTTATTTCAGAATTTCCCTTTGCCGCCTACATCCCTAAAACCGTTACCCTGAACCCGAGGGTTGGAAATGAACCACCACGTCTCTACGAAACAGCCGCGGGTTTGCTGAATTCCATCGGGCTGGCCAACAGGGGAATCGAAGCGTTCATCTCGCAGGACCTGCCGCAACTGAAGACCCTTTCGGTGCCCCTGATCGTCAGCGTCGCAGGGGAACGCACGGAAGATTACGGACGATGTGCCCGACTGCTCGACGATATCGATGAAGTGGCCGCTATCGAGCTCAATATCTCCTGTCCGAATGTTGAACTGGATGGCAGGGCTCTCGGTTGCGACCCGAACCGTACCAGAAAAGCCGTCTCCCTTGCCAGGGAGGCGACATCGAAGTTTCTTATTGCCAAGCTCACTCCTAACGTGACGGATATTGTCACGCTGGCTCGAGCGGCGGTCGAGGGTGGTGCCGATTGCCTCTCCATGATAAATACGGTGCACGGCATGGCGCTGCACCCGCGGACCCTTAAACCGGTACTGGGTCATGTAACTGGCGGACTTTCCGGCCCGGCGGTCAAGCCGGTTGCGTTGCGCGCAGTATACATGGTGAGCGGCGCGCTGGACGTGCCGGTGATCGGCATGGGTGGCGCCACGACAGCTCAGGATGTGCTGGAGTTTCTCGCGGCCGGCGCCTCGGCTGTGGCCGTGGGAACGGCCAACTTCCGGGATCCGCTAACTGCCGGCAGCATGATCTCCGGGCTCAAAAAGCTTATGGATGAGCGGAGGCTAGGTTCTGTCGAGAAGCTGATTGGCAGTTCTCATCGTCCATAGGCACCCAATTAGCAGGCACGAGCGCGTTCGAAAAATGCCAGTTATTAATTCTTAATAGAACAATAGTTAAAAAGGACGGTCCGCATCTGCGCACCGTCCTTTCGTAATCCACTTGATTTACTGGTTTATTCTCTGACTTTTCCTATGGCTGGATACCACCAGGAACTGTAATCGAGTTTGCGGAACCGCTACCGCCGACTGCACTCTCTACGCTTGTGACCGTAATGTTAGCTGGAAGCTCGAAGATACTGCTCGAGACGGATCCGATATTCGAATACGTGAACTCCGTCACTGTCTTCTTGCCCGAGCTGGTTGTGGAGACTTTACTGGGAAGACCATCGGGGCCCTTGAACTCGATGATGATCTCATCCGAACCCATCTTGAACTCCCAGACATCATCAGTGCCACCCGTCTTCGGCACCAGTGCGTAGATGCCAAGCATCGTAACCGGATTGTAGCCGAGAGCGGCCATGCCATTGTCTCCGCTGAATTCAACCGCTGTCTTTCCGTCGACGCTCCAGGTCTTGTTCTTCTGCTTGTTGTAAATTATGTACGAAGTCTGGTTGCTGGGATCATCATAGCGCCAGCTCCCGTCTTTCTGGGACCATTTGCTGGTAGTCTTGCCGTCTTCAACTACCTCCACCGTCAACTCTTTTTTCGATAGATCATCCATCTTCCTGGACATCGTGTCCATGTTTGCTTCCATCTGTGTGAGCGTATCGGGAAGCTTGGCCAGATCCTCGATGGCCTGGGTGTCCACCTTATCCCCTCCACATCCAGCCCATGCAATTGCCGCCATCAGGCAGGCGGCTCCGATTCCGGCAGTCCTGAGAAGCCTGTTTGTCATGACAATCCCTTCCTAAAGCATTATTAATGTTGGTAGATATTACGGTCGCTAGAATATCACAAGAGCCGACTTGTCGGAACGGCTGGCGCCGATCGAGGTCCCTGAGAGGTATCTTCTTGCAAACAGCGTATCCGAGTTCATATAATAACCTCTGATGTCTTCTTCCGAACCGATATCCGCCACCCCTGTCAGGACTCTCGAGCAGCGCCTCGATGCGCTACGACGGGCTAATGATGTCCGCTCGCAGCGCGCGCGCCTCAAGAAAGACCTGAAAAAGGGGGCTATAAAGATAGACGAGATTTTGGCCGCTCCGCCAGAATTCATCAAGACCGCCAAGGTTATTGATGTACTGCTGGCTGTCCCCAATTGTGGCAAAGTCAAATCAGCAAAGGTGCTCAATCATTGCCGCATCAGTCCAAACAAGACTGTCGGCGGTCTTTCCGAGAGGCAGCGCAGGGAGCTGGTGACTTTTTTTCGCCCCTGAAAGATCACGCCCCCAGGGAGAGACAACGCGGCGTCAGGGCTGCCTCTTTGTAATAACCGGTCCCTCCGGTGTTGGTAAAGGTACTCTGATAAGCAACATCCTTCCCCGCCTGGAAAACACAGTTCTCTCAAGATCAGCGACCACCCGTCCGATGCGCGATGGCGAGCAACAGGGCCGCGAGTATAATTTCCTCAGTCAGAAAGAGTTTGACCGTAGGGTAAATGAGGGAGATTTTATTGAGCACGTCCACTACGGCTCACACAACTACGGCACTTTAAAGAGCGAAGTGGAGGAAAACCTCAGGTTGGGCCTGAACGTAATCCTCGAGATTGAACTCGAGGGCGCCCGGTCAGTGCGGGAAAAAATACAGGAGGCGATACTTATCTTCATAGAGCCGCCCAGTATGGAGGAGCTGCACAAAAGACTGGCGGGCAGGAACACCGAGGAGTCGGCTGAACGCAAGGTCCGCCTCGAGCGCGCTCGCGAAGAACTTGCGGCGCGGGAAGAATTTGACTACATTGTAGTTAATCAAACCGTCGATCAAGCGGCGGATGGCCTCGAGCAGATAATAAAGACAAGCCTTGAGGGAGGCTCAAGTTGAATAAACCGAAAATAGACACCCTGCTGGAAAAGGTCGATTCCAAGTACGCGCTGGTGATCCTGGCCGCCAGAAGGGCAAGACAGATCAATAACTATTATCGCAACCGGGAGGAAGGCAGCATAGACGATATACCGCCGCCGCTGGTTGATACGCGCAGCAGGAACATTCTCACAATCGCCCTGGAAGAGATTGCCGCAGGCAATATCTCGTACCGGTATCGCGTCTAGTTATCGCGTGCTCGTAACGCGTTGGAGTTAAACGGCTCAAGTATTTAAGATGTGGAAGTTTGGAAAGGTTCCAGGCAGATTCCCATCTTCTCCCCGGCGGAGCCTGATAATGGTCAGTTGGTTTCGCTCAAAACCGCTGACATTCCCATTCTGAAACCATGCAATATTCCGGAAAAAGCATCACTCTTGGAGTAACGGGCAGCATCGCCGCCTATAAGGCGGTCGAGCTTCTGCGTTTGTTGAAATCAGACGGCCATGATGTGCATGTCGTGCAAACCCCTTCGGGTGCGCGCTTTGTCGGTGAGGCGACATTTCGCGCCCTGAGCGGCCATGCTGTTGCCGGGGACGCCTTTGCCGGTGAAAGCGCTGATGGCATCGCTCACATCGAACTGGCTCGCTCCGACCTCTTGATAATCGCACCCGCGACGGCGAACACCATCGGCAAGATGGCGGCGGGCATCGCGGACAATCTTCTGCTTTCCTCCTATCTGGCAATGGATGGCCCGGTGTTCGTCGCTCCGGCTATGAACCGGCGTATGTGGCATCATGCCGCGGTTCAGGAGAATATGGCGACGCTCGAGAGGCGGGGTGTTCATAACATCATGCCAAAGACAGGGAATCTGGCATGTGGGGAGACCGGCGATGGCCGCATGGAGGAGCCGGAGCAGATACTCGCCAGGGTCCGTGATCTGTTTACATCCAGTCAATCTGCAGATCTCGAGGGCGTTGACATTCTGGTGACCGCGGGCGCTACCCGCGAGCTCATCGACTCAATAAGATTTATTACAAACAGGTCAAGTGGCAGAATGGGTTTCGCGCTTGCCAAAGCATCCAGGGAGCGGGGCGCGTCGGTAACGGTGATCGCCGCAAACTGTGCTCTGGAGCGTCACCCGGGCATTCGTTACATAGACGTTCAGACTTCGGCTGAGCTACAGAATGTCCTTGAACATGAGTTTGACAAATGTAATGTTCTGCTGATGGCGGCCGCTGTGGCGGACTATAAGGTTTCGACCACGACAGCAACGGGAAAGCTTGAACGGAAGTCAGATATTCACTTGCAGCTCGTGCCAACAAGTGATATTGTTTCCAATTTGAGAGGCAATGGCAACGAAAGACTGAAAGTCGGGTTTGCGGCGGAGTTTGGATCAGACAAAATCGAGCGCGCGCGCCGGAAGCTGGAAGAAAAAAATCTTGGCATGATCGTGTTCAATGATATATCACGGCCAGACATCGGCTTCGAGTCAGAAGAAAACGAAATCACAATTTTGATGCCTGGCAGGAATGATGAATTTGTGGAGAAAGCAACCAAGCTGGAATGCGCCCACAGGATTCTTGACAAGGTCAGGGAATCAATACGGCAATGACATTCGAGCAGGAGGTCTGCTTATGTCAGCAAAATCGGCACTATCAGTCTCGGGGGACTGAATTTGGGCACAGCCCCAAAAGGGGCTGAACGGTAGGAGGGGCCTGAAAGGGTCTCAATTAGTGTCCCCGTTTCAATACGGGGCGAGATATAGAGAGGTAGGACAATGGAGAAACTTTATTCCGACCAGGACCTTTTGAATGCGCTTAAGGCTGAGGGCAAGAAAGTGGACAAGGACGGGCTCATGGGCCCGACCTATCACGGGTACCTCAAGGGACCGAACCGTCCGAGCGCCGAGGCGATCAGGGCACGTTTCGGTGGCTGGACCAACGCGGTTCGCAAGGCCGGCATGATTCCGGCGGCACGCCGCACCAGGGACGAGATGAAGAAACTCGTCAAGCTCGGCAAGGTGGACGCGAAGTACCCGGCGCTACGTATGGGTATGAGTGTACGCGAGTTGAAGGTGACCGTGGGTCTGGAAAAACCACGCAAGCCCACCAGGGAGCGCTATATCGATGAGGGTGTACGCATTGCCAGGAAGCTTGGACGCGCCCCGAACTTCCATGAGTTCAACCGTCACACCAAGACGGTGACCGCGTGGAACCCTTACCGGCTATATGGCCGTGACTGGAAGGCCTTCAAGCGTGATATCGAGAAACTGTTGAAGCTGAAGGAAAAGGCAAAGACCGCAGCCAAGCCGAAGGCAAAGGTTGTCAAGGCGAAAGCCAAGCCGAAAGCCAAGGCTGTCAAAGCCAAAGCCAAACCGAAGGCGAAAGCCAAGCCCAAAGCCGTAAAGGCGAAAGCCAAGCCGAAAGCAAAGGCAGTCAAGGCCAAAGCCAAGCCGAAGGCCAAGGCCCGGAAAAAGTAACAAGGACAACAACCGGTTAATTCAACAGCGGGGACCAGAGGTCCCCGCTGTTTGTTATCAAGAGAGAAATGAGGGAGGCTCATGATGTGGTGCTCGAGAAAAAAATCGCGTTGTGGCAAAGGCGGCATGAGATGCATGCTGGTCGGCATGCTTGCGGGTATGGTTTTAGGGCTTCTGCTGGCGCCCAGGCCAGGCGCGGAAACTTTGGACAATCTTTTGAAGGACAGGGAAAAACTGATGGATATCCTGATTCGAAAGTTGCCGGTATAACCGGGTTCCCGATGCTCTTTCCCGGAACCCTTTCATCAATTCCACCGTCTATATCATTGGGTTAAAATTGCATCGCGGCGCTTGCGATGACTTTGGGAAGGTATTACAGTCCGGGTGGCGAAATGCAAAGAATGCTGTGCAGGTATGAGAGACCAGTGCGGTCGAGGCGTTAACTAACTGTTTTGCTACTGCGACCGCGCCTCCCGTTCCCCGCAGACGGATGTACGGCAGGACCATATTTAAATCCACCTCCGTAAGAGGGGAGCCGAAAGGTTCCCCTTTTGCCGTGATAATTTACTCCTTAACCGCGTTTCCCGGTGCTATCATTAAGGCTGTACGCATTAATCTGCTGGCACCATCTTGAAATAGCCCAATGACCAATGAAATCACATCCGCGCGCACGAGGCGGCTGCTTGATTCCCTGCCGGACCTTCCCGGCGTCTATGTATTCCGGGACTCGAGCGGCAAGGTTCTATACGTTGGCAAGGCAAAATCGCTGCGCAAGCGCGTGATGTCCTACTTTCGCAAGAGCGGCCCAAAAGAATCAGACAAACGCATTTCCCGCATGCTGAAGCGCATGCACGACTTCGACTTCGTCACCACAACGAATGAAACCGAGGCGCTGCTTCTGGAGGCGAACTTTATCAAGCATCACCGTCCGCCATTCAATATAGTGCTCAGGGACGACAAATCTTACCCATACGTGGCCATCACTCTGGATGAGCAATTCCCGCGTGTGACGCTCACCCGCAAGCCTCACCGCCAGCGGGTGGCATATTTCGGCCCGTTCGTAAGCACGGGCAAGCTGCGGGAGACACTCGATCTACTGGGCAAGATTTTTCCTTATCGCAAATGCCGGGGTTCCGTACCCGGCCGGCGGTCGGGGACTCCCTGTCTGAACTATCACATAGGGCTCTGCCTGGCGCCCTGTGACGGCCGGGTTGATTCTGTCACTTACAGGAAGATGATCAACAAAGTCGAGCGGTTGATGGCGGGCAAGCCGGAAGGCCTGGTTGAGGAAATAACCGAAGCCATGGAGAAGGCGGCGGCCTGCCAGCATTACGAGGAAGCGGCACTCTGGCGCAACCGCCTGCGTGCGCTCGAGCATCTGCTCGAAAAACAGAAGGCGACCGCTATCGGTCTGGACAGCCTCGATGTCATCGGTGTCTATTCCGAAGACGATACCGCGAACGTCCAGGTTTTGCAGGTGCGGGACGGTAATCTCATCGATCGACGCAGCTTCTTCCTGAAAAACGCGGCCGGGGAATCGGAAGAGGCGGTGATAGAGCAGTTTATCATCCAGTACTATTCGACTCCGATAGGTTTGCCCGCGGAGCTGGTGGTATCCGCCGATTTGACCAGCACGGAAATGCTGAAAGACCTGTTGACCGGACAGAAAGGCTCGCGGGTAGATGTCAGGCCGGCGCTCAGGGGCAAGCGCCGGGATTTATGGGAAATGGCGATGGAGAACGCCGTGCTTGCCTGGCGACAGGACAGGTTGCGCCAGGCAGACGAAAAGAGCCGTCCCGCGAGGGCGATGGAGGAACTCAAGGCAAAGCTGGGCCTCGACCAACTACCCTTTCGGATCGAGTGCTTCGACATATCGAATATCGCGGGTGAGCATCCGGTGGGCTCGATGGTTGTATTTGAAGGCGGCCTTCCGCGCAAGGCTCATTACCGTAAATTCGCGGTGCGCAGCGTTTCAGGCCCCGATGATTTCGCCATGATGGCCGAGGTCATCGCCAGGCGTTATAAAGGAGCGAGGGCCCCCGGAGATAATAACGGCAAGGATTTTGCGGCAGCGCAAGGGGAGATATCCTGGACAGGGCCCATTGAGGTCGTCTCATCAGTACCCGATGAGAGCTTCAGCTTACACCCCGACCTCATTATTGTCGACGGTGGCGCCGGACAGGTATCTGCCGCGACCGGTGAACTCAGGCGGATGAAACTCAACAATATTCCGGTGATCGGCCTTGCCAAGCGCGAGGAGAAAATCTATATACCCGGGACGTCACGACCTTTGAAATTGCCGGATGATTCGGTAGCGCTGGGTTTGCTGAAGAGGATCAGGGACGAGGCACACCGTTTCGCCATTACATATCACAGGCAGCGCCGCGCCGACTCGTCTGAAAGCTCGATACTCGATGGGCTGCCTGGCATCGGCGCCGCGCGCAAGAAGGCCATCCTCAAACATTTCGGGTCACCGGAGCGATTTCTTGCAGCCGGGAGCGATGAGCTGGAGGCTGTTCCGGGGCTGCCGGCCAAGGTTGCCAGGGAGGTGTATGCGTATGTCAATAAGCTCGGGAGAGCTGATCACAACGACGTATGAGACCGAATACGGATACGGACTTCTCGTCTGGAAGAACGGATTGCTCTGGTCTCATCAGTTGCCGGCGATGACGTCCGGTGGCATTGGATGCAATAAATCAAAATCCAAAGCAGAAACCGGCACGTTGGTCAGCGTAAAAAAATACAACAGGAACATGCGCAGGATAACATCGCTCCTCGAGTCATATTTCCAGGGCCGGTCTATTAGTTTTGAGGCGGAAAAAGTCCATCTCGACTGTTCGCAGTGGAGCCAGTTTGAAAATGACATCGCTGAAGCCCTCTGGAAAGTCCCTTATGGCAATCTCCTGACGTATGCGCAGCTGGCCCGGTCGGCAGGACACACCGGCGCTCATCGTGCCGTGGGGAACTTTATGGCAAAAAATCCTTTTCCAGTGCTGCTCCCCTGTCATCGGGTCGTTCGCGCCGACAGCAAGCCGGGTGGCTATTCCGGCGGAAAAGAATGGAAAATGAAACTGGCGTCAATCGAGGGCAGCCTTTCGCCGCAGGTGTTAATCAAATAGACTCAGAGAAGTAAGAATATACTCAGTGTCGATTTCATGGAAGGAGCAACACTGCAACTTGTGGGGCGCTCCAGAGCTGAGACGACCCGGCCGATAGGTTCCAGGGCAAATGAACGCGGATCATCACATAGAATTAACGATCATCACGGGGCTTTCCGGCGCCGGCAAGTCCCATGCCATGGCGGCTTACGAGGATGCAGGCTTTTTCTGCATTGATAACCTTCCACCCCAGATGATCCCGGCGGCAGCCGACCTTTTTTCCCTTGAGGGAAGCAGGGTCGAGCGGGTCGCCGTAGTGAGCGATGTCCGTGGTGGACAGTATTTCGAGGAGATCGAGCGTTGCCTTAACGAACTGGATGGCAAGGGTATCAGTTACCGTCTGGTTTACCTTGAGGCTTCGGACTCAGCACTCCTGAGACGCTTCAAGGAGACGAGGCGGCCGCATCCCCTGGCTCTGGATGGGAACATTCCCGAAGGAATAAGACGCGAGAAGGAGATGCTGACCGAACTCAAACACCGGGCTGACCTGGGAATCGATACATCTGATTTAAACATCCATGAACTGAGGGCGCATATTCTGAAGAACGTGGGACCCGAGGGCAGCGGGGAGTTTCTGGTCACTTTCATCTCATTCGGATACAAATATGGCACTCCCCTCGACGCCGACCTGGTTTTTGATATCCGCTTTCTGCCAAATCCCAACTATGACCCCAAAATGAAGATGCTGACGGGGATGGACAAGGCGGTCAGAAGTTATGTTGTCACCTCCGAGAAGGCAAAGATCTTTTTTGAGAAGCTGACCGATCTGCTGGATTACCTGATGCCCATGTATCTGGCTGAAGGAAAGTCGAACCTGATCATCGGTGTCGGCTGCACCGGGGGACGCCACCGCTCGGTGGCGACAGCGGAATGGCTGGCCGACCGTTATCGCAAGAAGAAGTATCACTATAGCGTGATTACGCGGCACCGGGATGTGGGTAAGGAGTGAGAAGCGATAGACTCCTGCCCTCAATCAGCTGAATCGGTATCATCCTGAGCCCCGCGGAACAACACCGGCCTGTGGATCCCGCAATAGTCGTCATGGGCGGGGGTACGGGACTGGCTACGCTGCTCAGCGGACTAAAACATTACACTGCTGATCTGACCGCCGTCGTGACTGTGGCTGATGACGGAGGCAGCTCCGGCAGGCTCAGGCGGGAGATGGGTATTCTGCCGCCCGGCGACATCAGAAACTGTCTCGTCGCCCTGGCAGAGGATGAGTCTCTTATGGGGCGACTCTTCCAGTATCGCTTTGACGAAGGCCCGCTTTCCGGACACAGTTTCGGCAATCTGTTTCTGGCCGCTCTTACGAAAGTTACCGATGATTTTGAGGAGGCGGTGCGGCTCTCCAGCAAGATTCTGGCCACCCGGGGGAAAGTCCTGCCGGCATCGCTTGACCTTGTAACACTAAGGGCCGAGCTCGATGACGGTCGTATTGTTGAAGGCCAGTCCGCCATTGCCGATTCTAACCGTGCCTGCAGGAATATCTTCCTCGAACCCAGGGATGCCCGTCCCACCGATGCGGTCCTTGAAGCGATCGACAAGGCACAGATTATCGTTATTGGTCCCGGCAGCCTCTTCACCAGCATCATCCCGAACCTGCTGATCGAGAAGATCGCCGACGCGGTCGAAGCGGCCGCCTGTCCCAGAGTTTTTGTCTGCAATGTCATGACCCAGCCTGGTGAGACTCTCGGTTTCTCGGTGGCGGAGCATCTGGATGCTTTGATAGCGCACACCCGGCCGGGCATCGTTGATACCATGATCGTCAACACCATCGAGCCGCCTTCACCAATAGTCGAGTTTTATAGCGCCAAGGGCGCGGCGCCCGTTCTTGTCGACAGAGACCGGCTTGAAGCCATCGGCATAAATTTTGTATTTGCGGAAGTAGCCTCCGGAGGCAATTATTTTCGTCACGACAGCAGGAAGCTCGCCGATGCAATAATGTCACTTTTGTAAAACCGGCAATTATCATTATGAGTAATTGTTATTTTAATCCTCGCGTCACCGGAGAATCGCAACCACGATGTCTTTCACAAAACTGGTAAAACAGGAATTAAGTCATGTGTCCCGCACGCGAGGCTGCTGCAGGACCTCGGAGCTGGCCGCCCTGTTTCGTGCCGCGGGCAGCTTCCATATCAAACCGGATGAACAGTACGGGCTACACGCTTCCTTTGGCCTGTCGGCCACGGCTCGAACAGTGGTTTCCCTGGTCAGGTCCTTCGATCTGCCGGTGGAGATAAGGGTACGTGAGGAGCGGCGCCTGGGTCCGCACAAGCGTTATGAAATATATCTGGAGGGAGGTGCGAGGCTGGTCCAGTTTCTCAACGAGATCGGTGTTCTGTCTGACCGGATGTCGTTGCAGGAGAAGATTCCCGATCGCATTATAAAGGGCTCATGTTGTCAGGCTGCATTCCTGCGCGGCGCATTCGTGGCTTCGGGTTCCGTTAGCGAACCGGGCACGCCTGCCCATCTCGAGATCTACGCCGACAGCTCCGCCTATCTCGACACGATTGAAGAGGCGGCGACGGCGCTGGAGCTGTCACTGTCTCGAACCAGCCGCAAGCGGCATCCCGCGGTCTTTTCCAAGAGACTGGGCGCGATATGCGATTTTCTTGTGACAGTAGGCGCTCATCAGGCCGCCCTTGATTTCGAGGAACGGGCCATCATGAGCAGTATCAGGTCAGATGCCAACCGACTTGCGAACTGTGATCAGGCCAATGCCGCCCGTTGCTCTCTCGCCGCCGCCCGGCAGATTGAAGCCATCAGTCTGCTTCAGGAAAACAGACGCATGGACCGGTTGAACCAGAG
>Ga0265292_1001635_pt1 | contig 18851 bp, 15 predicted proteins | sample Munlanlewell296A_FD_189080 | JGI IMG/M metagenome (GOLD analysis project Ga0265292, IMG submission 189080) | Leachate microbial communities from a municipal landfill in Southern Ontario, Canada - Leachate well 296A | ecosystem: Engineered > Solid waste > Landfill > Unclassified | place: Canada... | reverse complement strand
GTACATTGACGCCGATGCCGTCATCTACAGTGTGGAGAAAATCGAACCGTACTGGACACTCCTCCAGCCAATGTGGTCGGCTGCCAAAGCAGGTCAATTCGCTATCATCGGTAGCGAACTCTTGCTGCTGGAAACACTGGTCAAGCCATTTCAGACCGGCGATACCACGCTGGAGAAATCTTTTCGCGATCTTCTCATGAACGCTGCAGAGGTACGGCTTGTTCCGATGAGCATTACTGTTTTGGAATCGGCTGCCCGTCTGCGCGCGCAACTAGGGCTCAAGACTCCTGATGCAATTCATGCGGCGACCGCGCTTGCTGCGGGATGCGCATTGTTCGCCACCAACGACAAGGGGTTTCGACGCGTGACTGGGCTTGCAGTTGCAGTGCTGAGTGAGACAGTCTCTACTCCTCCGGAGCCACCGCCAAGGTGAAATCATTGGGGGATCGTTTCGACCCGAGAAAGCAATCAGGCCGAAAGAGCGTTAGATCTGGCATCAAGCCCGTCCCGCGCCGCTCTTCAGCACGGGCGATCCTCAAGCATTCCGGGACCTGGGTGGGAGACGACGCCGAACTGCTGTTAAAGTGCGTATTCCGGCGCAAACTGACCAGCGATTCCGCTCCAAACTGACCAGCCATTCCACTCCAAACTGACCACCGATTCCGCTCCAAACTGACCAGCCATTCCACTCCAAACTGACCACCGATTCCGACGCAAACTGACCAGCGATTCCGCTCCAAGTTGACCAGGGGGTAAGCCCCCCTGTCGGGCGCGCGCGACGCGGGACAACTTCGTTGTCGCCTGTGCCACACTTCACGGATTCATTCATCCGTGGAGGGTGGGTCAGTTCTGACGAGCACAAACGGGTCTTATGTTGAGTCCCGGATTATGTTGAGTTCAGGGCCCTCGTGATGAAAATGGTGAGGTCCCAAGGGGTTTTCGTTTTGGAGAACTTTCCATAATCATAGGGTCGCCAGGAACGCCAAGAGTTTGTCATCAGCCTTGAAACGACGTGGGGCTGGGCCGGCGGGAGCCAGTTTGTCCAGTGCGTTTTCCATCATCTCCAGGTTTGCCTGGACGTATCCGTGCGTGGTCTGGACATTCTCGTGACCGAGCCAGAGGGCGATCACCGCTGGGTCCACCCCAGCCTGGAGCAAGTGCATCGCGGTGGAGTGACGAATCAAGTGCGGCGAGACGTGCTTGTTCTGGAGACTGGGACACGCCGAGGCGGCGCGGTCGGCGGCCCGGCTCAAGAGATAGGAAACACCGTGACGGGAAAGTTGCCGCGCACGCGCGCTGGGGAACGTGAGATCGCCAAAACGCTCGCCGAGTTCTTGTAGCCATATTCGTAGGACATGCGCTGTTTTAGCCCACAGGGGAACGGCGCGTTCCTTGCGCCCCTTGCCGTGCAGCTTCAAGGACGCCGGCGCGTCGAGAACAATATCACCTCTGCGAACAGCGATGATCTCGGAAACGCGTGCGCCGCTGTTGTACAGCGTGAGAAGCAAGGCATGGTCACGCCGGCCGCCCCAATTGGTCCGATCAGTTGCGGACAAGATGGCCTCGATTTCGGAACGGATGAGATAGCCGACGAGTTTTCGCTCCGTGCGCTTAACCGGAATGGCGAGCACCCGTGCGGCGACTGCAAGGCATGCCGGTTCCCTCAACTGGACGAATCGGAAGAATGAACGTACAGCCGCCAACCGCGCGTTGCGCGACCGGATACAATTGGCTCGTCGTTGCTCTATGTTGTCGAGGAAGGCCAGGATGATAGGCGCATCAAGATCGGCGATGCTCAGGGTCGCTGGCTGAGCACCATTGGTTTCCTGGAGATATCGCAGAAGCAAACGAAATGCATCCCTGTAGGCGGCAAGAGTTCTTGGGCTGGCATGTTTTTGGTTGAGCAGGTATTCAACGAAAAAGGCTTGCACCAAAGGCGCTGCGGGCACGGATGGCGGCGTCATAGCGTACCTTCCTGGCCCGCGTAGGCCTCGAAACGGCTGGCCGCCTTCGTCAATAGTTCCGGCGTGGCAGTCAGGTACCAGTAGGTGTGTTGGGGCTTTGCATGCCCCAGATACACGGACAGATGCGGCAACAGGGTGTTGACATCCATGCCTTGGCCGTACCAGTCGAGCATGCGCCGCACGGCGAAACTATGGCGAAGGCACCGCAGGTTTGGGTTACGTGAACCGGCCGTTTCATGGATTGCCAGGCGGCGGATGATCCCCCGGAAGGTACGGCCAACCGTGCTGTAAGGAAGAGGGGTGCCGGACTCGGAAACAAAGAAAGTCTGACAAAGACCGTCATAACCCAGGCTTTTGCGCATCGCCGCGTAGCTACGCAGCGCCTCGGCCGTGCTGGGAGCAATCGGGACCAAGCGAGACTTGCCGAACTTTGTTTTTCGGATTACAAGCCTTGGCGGTTGGGGATCCAGCTCGACATCTGAATCCTGTAAGCGAACCGCTTCTCCTGGGCGGAGACCACAGCTCGCAAGCAAACCGATCAACGTCGCGTAGGTGTGAGGCCGCAAAGAACCGGCTGGCTTGAGCGAGCGGGCTTCGTTCATGAGGGCCAGGATCTGCGCCTCGGAGTAGATATACGGCGTGGGGCGCACACCACATGGGATGATTCCGGGCGGGGGGACTTCGATGCCAGGCAGATGTGCGCGCAGGTGGAGCAGGAAGCAGCGTACGATGCTTAAACGGTGCGCTTGCCAAGAACCGTTAGGGGCACCGCGCGAGCACGCCCAATCAAGGGCCACTTGGGCGATGCCTGGCCCGGACAAGGCACGCCCTTGAAGGAAGGTCACGAAGTCCTGAAGCAGCCGGCCTTCGACGCGCATTTGGAAACCGAGCGCTTGCCTCAATTCGAGGTAGCGCTCCAGATGATTTTGAAGATTCGCGTCGCTCATCGTTGACCTCCCGGCCAGGGAAGCGCCACGCGATGGAGCGTATCTTCGTCCAGCTTCGCGTAAATGTTTGTGGTTTCCAGATGGCGGTGTCCGAGCACATCGGCCACTTGCTTAAAACTGGCTCCATGCCTAACCATTTGGGTTGCGGCCGTGTGCCGGAAGGCATGCGCGCTCAACCCACGGATGAAGATACCAGCCAGTTTGAGATGGCGTTTCGCGATATCAGAGACAGTACTTGAACCGGTTATCGGGCTGAAGGGAGCCCGGGTGCGTAGGAAAACGTAAGGCTGAGCGCTCTTGGGCCGACCGTTTCGCAGGTATGCCGCCAGGGCTTTACCAACGTCATTGGGCAGGGGCAGTCTTCGTTCACGGGCGGATTTCGGAGAATAAACCCGGACCGCCCCCTCTCTCCAATCGACATCTGACAGCCGCAGACGGGAGACTTCTCCAGCACGTAGCGCGAGCCGAAGAAGTAAGAGCAGGATAGCGCAATCGCGCCTGCCAACCGACGTCCGCTCGTCACAAGTCGATAGCGTCTGGTCCGTTTGCTCGACCGAGAGATGCTTGGGCAGCGATGCCAGTTTCCACTGCCGAATGGTCGGGACCGCTCCTATCACCCCAGACGGAAGTTCATGGTTCCTAACCAGGAACCGCAGAAACGCCCTTATCGAGGTCCCAAGTGCAGCGCAAGCCGAGGGCTTGATCTTCGCAGCTTGTTCGCGCACGAAATCAGTGATCGCATACGGTGTGACCTTTGCGATATCGAATGACGCCGTACCGAAAACCGCCATGACAAACGATCTGGCGTGACGCAAATATCGGCAACGCGTACCCCGCGATAATCCGGCCACACGATCAAGATCGGAGTCGAAGACGGCGACCACCGCATCCCCTTCGGTGTGGGTAACTGGGACGGGTTCGCCTACAGCATGTTGCATCCGAAGCAACATCAGAACCTTTGGCAACCCGCGCCCCGCAGCGCGCAGCTGACCGTTCCGCCGCCTGCCGATACTGGCGATGTAACGGGCCAATACGGCCTCGTCCGTCTCAGCAATTCTCATCCCACTCTTGCGGAGCCAACGGCCAAACCCATCGGCTACGCGCAAGTATCGCCGGATGCTTTCTGGATGGTACTGCTCTTTGTGGAGAGCCACGGCGATAAGCGGCAACTGCGACGCCAATGGTCCCGATTGCAACCGGGAACGCACAGACCCTTGCTTGAACAAAGACTCGATCATGCTCTTCTCCTTTCCGGCCTTTCCGGCCGACGAAGAAGAGCATCCCAAATAGACCGCTGATTATGTTGGGCACATCACCAAAAAACGCCCGGCACTCACCGGTCTGTCTCCTGAACTCAACATAATCCGGGACTCAACATAAGACCCGTTATGTTGTGCACGACATAACGGGTCAGTTCCGGTGAGCGGCGAGGCATCGTACGTCCCGGCGATCGGCTCCGTCTCCTGGATCTGTCCGAAGAGCGCCGCATACTGAGCGGAAAGCGGATGGTGATCCCTGGACCTCATCGCCGCTCCCGATCATCTCCAACCTGTCGAAACAGTCGGTCGATGGCCTTTTGCCCGTCGTCCACCCGTTTCTTCCATGCCGATGAGGAGAGTGAGGAATTCTACTTTGAATTCTCCTTCACCTGCCTTGAAACGGGTTCCATAGTATGCGGGGTTGAATTCGTTCATGGGGCGTATCGGTGCAGGTCGTGCGGATCTGGATGGAGAAGGGTTGAGCACGGTTATCATTCTTTATCATGATCGAATGATAACCTGGACGGCGATCAACGGCAACTCCTGTGATAGATGGAAAAGTCCATCTTGACGAGAATGCCATATGGCACTATGATGGAAGCAAATATCACGACATCCCCGGAAGGGAGATTTGGCCCATGGAAGACGTCATGAGGATCACCGAGGTGCTCGGTGGGGACAGGATCCTCGGGAGGAATATCTCCTCTCCGGGGGCGCTCGACGATCTGGTCCGGAAGGGTCTCCCCTACGGGGCAATCGAGGCGATTGTGAATCGGATCGCCGTGAATCTCCCGGAGTTGGTTGCGCTTCTCGCTTCCTCAAAACGCACGATTGCCAGACGGAAGGCCGAGAAGCGGCTCAGCGCGGCGGAATCGGACCGCCTGGCACGACTGGCACGGGTCTTCGCTCAAGCGGAGGAGGTGTTCGAGGATAAAGAGAAGGCCCGCCGCTGGATTCACAAGCCCAACCGCGTCCTCGGCGGACGTACGCCGTTGCAGGCGCTTGGGACGGACATTGGTACGCTTGAGGTCGTACGGATCCTCGGGCGCATCGAGTTCGGGGTCTACAGTTGAAAGGATCGGTCCGCGTCTGGCGGATCGTCAAGAAGAAGCATGCCGCCCAGGCCTTCGACGGCGAGGGCGCCAGGCGGGAGGGTGGGAGATGGAACTCGCCGGGCGTTCCCGTGGTGTACACGTCGGCGACGATTTCACTGGCCCTGCTGGAAATGCTTGTCCACGCCGATCAGGACGATCTGGCCGGCGGCAGTTACGTCGCCATACCGGTCGAAATCCCCTCGTCAGTCAAGGTCAAACATATCGACCCAAGTGTATTGCCGAAAGGCTGGCGTAAATGGGACCGGTCCCCGACGGAATTGCGGAAGATTGGAGACAACTGGATCGGGGAGTGCCGTCAGGCGATTCTTGAAGTTCCGTCCGCCGTCCTGCCCCAGGAGTCCAACTACCTCATCAACCCGGCGCACAAAGATATGAGGCGGTTGGTAATCGGGATCCAGGAACCGATTCCGTTGGACGCCCGGCTCCTGAAAGACGAGAAGAATCGGGTCAGCCGATGAAGGAGAGCACGGCCTGAAGGTAGACCGGCAGGTCGGCGAGGATTTCCTTGTACGAATCGGCCAGGTAGGCTTCAAGCCCGGCGGCTGGATGAGATGGAAGGGAAGTATGACCGGTCCGTGCTCCTTCGAGAGGGAAACCTTTTCCACTCAGCTCTTGTAGCTGCGCACGGCGTCTTCGGCGCTGATCCGTTCCTTGGGCAGGCTGGTGCGGATCACGTAGATCCCGTCCAGGGCGGCTTCGGCGGCCACCTGGTCCTGACGGATCTCGTAGTCGAAGCGCCCGTCGTCGATCACGAGAGCCAGGTGCTTGGCCATCTTGTATTTGTTGATCACCCGCCCGACGCGGACCCCGATCTTGTCACGCCCGGTGAGGCGGCCCTTCTCCACCATCCTCTTCACCTTGTCCAGCTCCTGTGTGGTCGCCAACAGAAGATCCTGCCGCTTGGCGGCCCGCATCTTGGCCAACTCGGGATTCCGGCAGGCGATCAGCCGCTCGCCGGGGAAGTCGGGATGGGTCAGCTCGAACAGGTTGCGCTCATCGAACAACCCCATCTGCAGGGCGCCGCTGTGCAACAGCTCCCGGATCCCCCCGGTCTTCAGGGCGCTGATCCAGTCCACCCCCTCGATGTCTTTGAGAGAATCGATCTGCTTTTGGGTGATCATCCCCCGATCGCCCACCAGCACCAGGTTCTTGATCCCGAAGGCATCCTTGACCTTCGTGACCTGTTCCAGCAACGTCGTCGGATCCCCGGTGTTGCCTTCGTAAACGGACACGGAGACCGGGCAGCCGCGCGGGCTCGAGAAGCCCGTAGTTGACCTGCAGCTTCCCCTTGATGCCGTCTCTTGAATGTCCCAGGGCCGCCAGCGGGCAGGTAGTCCCCTCGCCAACAGGTCGATACCTCCGAAAGTAGCTGGAGGTCAGGTCGTACAGGACCAGACCGTTCTCGCGCCAACAGGTCGATACCTCCGAAAGATGACGGGCCGCCAGTTTCTTCTCGATGCGCTCCTGCCGCGCCAGCAGCCAATCCATCGCCTCGTAGAGATCGTCTTCCGTGGCGTCGGAGACCCCCAGGATCTCGGGGAGCGTTGTGACATGCCACCACCGGGTGGTGGCGAGCTTGCTGTGGGGCTGAAGAATCCGCGCGGCCACCATGGCGATCACCAGGTCGCGCCCCCTGCAGGGGCGGGAAGAGAGCAAGGCGTCGAACCCCAGCCGCTTCATCGCCGACAGGACGGCCTGCACGTGTCCGTGGTGGGCGGAAGTGACGGACTCGAACAGGGTCTCCACCGGAGCGAGTTGCTCCCCCCGGAGAATCTGGCGGATCCTCTCGATCTGCTCGACGGGAAGCGAGGAGAGATTGGCCAAGGTGCGCTTCCTGACCTTCCCCCCTTCCCGATACGATTCGCGCAGCAAGTAGGCGGGCTTGGAGTTCCTATTGGGGACGACGTCGATATGCATGGTTACTTATCTCATACCTAATCACGCGTGTCAAGGGATTATTTATGATATACATGGCTACATTCTGCAGTAAACAGGAGCGCGGGAAAACGAATGACTGCCGGTTATCAGAGGAATTTCAGGAAACGAGGCCTATGAAAATGCCGGGGAACTTCGGGTTAGGCGGTCAGTGGGGAGGAGCCGCTGCCGAGAAAAGCTGCGCCACTTCCGGGTCGAACAGGGTGCCCGACCCGCTACGGACCATCTGCAGCGCCTCTTCCGGCAGGAGGGCGCCGCGGTACGGGCGGGCGGAGACGACGGAGTCGTAGCACTCGGCCACGGAAAGGATCCGCGCGGGGATCGATATATCCTTGCCGCGCAGACCGTACGGGTAGCCCGACCCGTCGAAATGTTCGTGGTGCTCGAGGATCGCGAGGCGCGTCGCGTCCATCCCCGGCACGCCTTCCAGCATCTTCGACCCGAGGAAGGGGTGCTTCCGAACCATCTCCGTCTCCTGCTCGGTCAGCCGCCGCTTCTTCGCCAGGAGGTTCCCGGGAATGCCGACGATTCCCACGTCGTGCAGCTCGGCGGCGTGCCGCAGGGCGGTGAGATCGGCCGTCGCAAGCCCCATCCGCTCGCCGATCCGCGTGGACAGGTCGCGCACCCGGTTCGAGTGCCCGGAGAGGAAAGGGAAGCGCAGCTCGAGCGCGCCCGACAGGGAGGTGAGGATGGAAAGGGAGAAGGTGCGGACATTCTCCCGGAATCCGATCCCCTGGGCGAGGATCGCGGCGATCTCGGACGTGATCGGCGAGAACGCCTTCAGATCTTCGTGCGTGAACGCCCGGTGGTCCTTGCGGTTGGTCAGGTGAAGCGCCCCCAACGTTTGGCCGTGATGTGTCAGCGGGATCGAAAGGAACGATTCCGTCTGGTAGCCGTTCTTCCGGAACGGTCCGCCGAACGGGGAGTCCTCCGGCTTGGAGACCACCAGCGGGAGCTGGTGGTCCACTACCCAGTTCGTGATCGGGCCGGCGCGAAACCCCCCCGACGCGGTAATATATTCCTCGTGCCGGGAAAAGCCGATCGCCGCGCGCAGCGTGAAGTCGCCCTCCGCGTCCTTTACGACGATGGAACCGCGGCCCGCGGAGAGCCCCTGCATGCCGGTGAACAGGAGGATCTCCAGGAACTTGTCCATGTCGACCACGGAGCGGCCCGCTTCGAAGATCTTCTGGACCGGAAGGTCCCGGAGGATGTTTTTCACCCCCCCGCCATTGGCCGTCTCGTGGAAGGAGAGGACCTGGCCGCCGCCCTTGCTCCTTGCCATCTGGAGCGCGCGGTCCGCCTTGCTCACCAGGTCGGCTTTGTCGAAGGAGTCGGATGGGAACGACGCCACGCCGACGCTGACCGACAGCCGCTCGGTGCGGGATTCCTTGTCCCCCGGCAGCAGGTGCCGATGGAACCGCTGGATGATGCGCAGCGCCAGGGCTTGCGCTCCTTCCGTGTTCCCTTCCAGCAGGAGGATGCCGAATTCGTCCCCCCCGATGCGCGCCACCGTGTCGACCTCCCGCACGGAGCCGCTCAGGATGCCGGCGAACTCTTGCAGGGCGATGTCGCCCGCGGATTGGTGGAACCGGTCGTTGTACGCCTTGAAGCCGTCCAGGTCGAGCGTCAGGAGGCTGAACGACTCCCCGTTGCGGCGGGAGCGGAGGATCTCCTTTTCCAGCTGATGGTAGAAGTATCCCCGGTTGTAGAGGTGCGTCAGCGGGTCGAGGAAGGAGTAGAAGGAGGGCGTCTTCACCGACTCGCTCTGCTGCAGCCGGTTCTCGGCCTGCATCCCGAGGACCCAGAGGAGCTTTACCTGTACGGGCGTGAAGGGGTGCGACGATCGCTTTCCGAAGACGAGCGCGCCGACGATCTCCCGGTCTTTCCGCAACGGGAAGGCGACGAGGGATCGGGAGGACCAGGCGTCGCAGAGCGGCTGGAAGGCGGGTTCCGTCTCCGAATCGAGGAGGACCGGTTTCTGGAATTGCACTCCAAGGGATGCCGGGGCGCGGAGGAGGGTCAGCCGTTCGGGTGAAGGAGAGGAGTCCACGTGGCGGCTGCACCGGACTTCCCACGGACCGGGGCGGTCGTCGGGGCGGATCAGGAACCCGCAACTCTCGACACCGGCGATCTCCTCGGCGATGTCGAACAGGGATTGGAAGGTTGGCTCGATCTCGAGGGACGTCCCGAGGAGGTAGCTGCTTTTCAGGAGGGTGTTGACCGCGCCGGAGAGGGAGCCGATCTCCTCGGGAGTGATATCGAGCGGGAAGTCGATGGTGCAGCGAGGAAGCCCCGTGGTGTCGAACGATGCCATGTCGTTCCCCGGTGAGCCATCGATTTGGAAGGCGATTCTGGAGTCAATATTGCTTCAGCAAGTTTTGGGCCTTTCTGCCGATAAGAAGTCAAATGAAAAACCTTGTGAAAATCGACAGATGCGCGGCAATATTAGGGGAAGAGTTTCTTATTCGGGAATATGCTATCCATAAGTGGTAATTTTTTGCTTAATTAGTGGAGCAGAAAATGCGCATCCATTTCAGAGGAGCCACGGAGGCGAACATGCGGCGTTCGAAGATCATGATGGCGTGCTGGATCGTGGTGGCGGTCTTCCTCGGTTCCTGCGATCGCTCCCCGGAAGCGAAGCTGACCAAACACGTCAAGCGCGGCGATGAATATGTAAAAGAAGAGAAATTCAGGGAAGCGGTCATCGAATACAGGAACGCGGTGAAGGCGGTCCCGAAGGATCCCGCGGCGCACTGGAAGCTGGCGAAGGCGTCGATCGAGGCGAAGGACATCCGGACGGCGTTCGCCGAGCTGCAGAAGACGGTGGAGCTCGACCCGAACAATTTCGAGGCCCTCGGGAAGCTGGGCGAGATCTACGTGATGGCCGGGAAGAAGGAGGAGGCGACGCAGATCGCCGACAACCTCGTGAAGAGCCGACCGAACGATCCGCAGGGGTATATCCTCCAGTCCGGGCTCGCCGTGCGCGCCGGGAAGGTCGACGAGGGGATCGCGAAACTGAAAAAAGCCGCCGAGCTCGACCCGAAGCGGATCCGCACGCTGCTGACCATCGGCAACATGTATCTGTTGAAGAAGGACCGGAAGGGGGCGCAGGAGTGGTACGACAAGGCGCTGGCCGCCGATCCGAACGCCGCGGACGTTCACGTGACGCGCGGGAACTTCTTCTTCGCCTCGGGCGAGCGGGACGAGGGGGAGAAGGAGTACCGGAAGGCGATCGAGCTGTCGAAGGAGAAGGAGAACCTCCGGATCGCGCTGGCGGAGCATTACCTGTACCAGGGGCGGATGGAGGAAAGCGAGAAGGAGCTGAACGCGATCATCAAGGAGATGAACTCCCAGAAGGCGCGGAAAGTCCTGGCCGAGATCAAGCTCGAGACGGGCAAGGTGGCCGACGCCAAGCCGATCGTCGACGGAATCCTCAAGGAGAACGACAAGGACCTGGACGGCAAGTATCTGAAAGGGCGGATCGCCCTCGCGGAAAAGCGGATGGACGACGCGAAGGCGCTCTTCGGGGACGTGGTGAAGCAGGACGCGGGGATGGCGCGCGCGCGGCTCTACAACGGACTGACCGAGATCCAGCAGGGGCAGGTCGAGGTGGGAAGGAAAGAGATCGAGGAGGCGGTGAAGCTCGACCCGGGGAACGCGCGGGCCCAACTGCTCTTCGGGGAGGTCTCCCTGCGATCGGGCGCCCCGGCGGCGGCGGAGAAGGCGGCGCTCGAGGTGCTGCGGCGCAACCCGTCGAACGCGCTGGCGGCGATGCTCCTTGCCGACTCGTTCCTTGCAAGGAAGGAGTGGAAGAAGGGGGAGCAGATCTACCAGGCGATGATGAAGCAGCTGCCGAAGAGCCCGGTCGGCTACCTGAAGATGGGGCTGTCGCGGAAGCTGCAGGGGCAGCCGAAGGATGCGGCGGGATTCTTCGCCCAGGCGGTCGAGAAGAATCCGAAGGACCTGACGGCGATCAACGAGTACATCTTTGCGCTGGCGGCCTCCAAGGAGACGGCGAAGGCGAAGAAGGTGCTGGACGAGACGGTGGAGAAGGAGCCGAAGAACCCGCTGCTGTGGGACATGGTGGGGCGGTTCCAGCTGGCTTCCGGGAAACCGGCCGAGGCGGAGGCGGCGTTCCTGAAGAGCATCGAGCTGGCGCCGGAGTTTTCGGCTCCGTACTACCAACTCGGCGTGCTGTACGCCGCGCAGAAGAAGTTCCCGGAGGCTTCGATGCGCCTGGAGAAGGTCATCGAGAAGAACGACAAGAATGTCGGCGCGCACGCCCTGCTCGGGATGGTGCTCAATTCGCAGGGGAAGCTGGACGCGGCGAACAAGGAGTACCGGAAGGTGTTGACGCTCTCGCCGAAGCACCCGCTGGCGGCGAACAACCTGGCGGCGAACCTGACCGATGGCGGCGGTAATCTCGATGAGGCGTTGAAGTTCGCCCAGATCGCCCGGGAAGCGGCCCCCGAGGACCCGAACGTGGGGGATACCCTCGGCTGGGTCTATTACAAGAAGGGGTTGGTCGACACCGCCTACCCGCTGATCGCGGACGCCGCGGGAAAGTCGAAGAACAACGCCTCCATCCGCTACCACCACGGGATGGTGTTGGCGAAGAAGGGGAGGGGGAAGGAAGCGGCCGCCGAGCTGAAAGCCGCGCTGTCGTTGGACCCGAAATTCCCCGGCGCCGACGAGGCGAAGAAAACCCTCGCTTCCCTGAAGTAAAACCGTTGAACAGGGACGTTCCTGCGAACTCCCGTTGAACAGGGACGTTCCTGCGAACTCCCGTTGAACAGGGACACACGTGACGACTGGAGCGAAAGGGGTGAAGAGGTGAAACCGGGCGAAGGCTCTGTGAAGTGGAAAGGAATTATCCTTGCGGGGGGGGCGGGGACCCGCCTTTACCCGATCACGAAGGCGGTCAGCAAGCAGCTTCTCCCCATCTACGACAAGCCGATGATCTACTATCCGCTCTCCGTCCTGATGCTTTCGGGCATCCGGGACATCCTGCTCATCTCCACGCCGATCGACCTTCCCCGGTTCCGGGACTTGCTGGGGGACGGTACGCAGTGGGGGATCCGGATCTCCTACGCGGAACAGCCGCGGCCCGAAGGCCTGGCGCAGGCGTTTCTTATCGGAAAGGAGTTCATCGGCCAAGACAAGGTGTGCATGATCCTCGGCGACAACATTTTTCACGGTCACGGGTTCCAGCAGATCCTGAAGCGGGCGGCGGCGCTCGAATCGGGTGCGCTCATCTTCGGGTATCGGGTTCGCGACCCCGAGCGGTACGGCGTCGTCGAGTTCGACAAGTCGGGCAAGGTGATGAGCATCGAAGAGAAGCCGAAGCAGCCGAAGTCGAAATTCGCCGTTCCCGGTCTCTACTTCTGCGACAACAAGGTTGTGGAGATCGCGGAGGGGCTGAAACCGTCGGCGCGCGGAGAGCTGGAGATCGTCGGCGTGATCAACGCCTACCTGGGACAGGGGAAATTGCGGGTGGAGCTGCTCGGCCGCGGGTTCGCCTGGCTGGACACCGGGACGCACGACTCCCTGCTGGAGGCCGGCACGTTCGTGGAGACGATCGAGAAGCGGCAAGGGCTGAAGGTCGCCTGCGTGGAAGAGGTGGCGTACCGGATGGGATATATCGACGCCGGGCAACTCGCCGCACTCGCCGAGCCGATGCGGAAGAACGGGTACGGGCAATATCTGTTGCAGATCATGGACGAGGAAAAACGGTGAGAGTCTCGGAACAGCGAGCGCTCCATGACCGTCATGACGCCTGAAGGAAAAGAACCGAAACATCGGGTTGTCGTCGCCGCGGTTTCCGGGGGGCCGGACTCCGTATATCTCCTGCTCGGCAAACTTGCCCGCGAGAAGGGGACCAAGGTTGTGGTCGGGCATGTGAATTACGCAACCCGCGGGAAGGATTCGTTGAAAGATCAGATATTGGTTGAATATATCGGCAAAAGGCTTGGATATAAAACAGATATTCTTGTTATGGATAGCGGAATATTTCCAGGAGGCCGCGCGGGAATCCCGGGGCGGTTCCCGACTGGATTCGAGAAGAAGGCTCGAGAGATCCGGTACCGGTTTCTGAGGGATCTCTCCGGAAAGATAGGGGCGGAGGTGATCGTGCTGGCCCACACGGCGGACGACCAGGTCGAGACGATCCTGATGCGCGTCTTCGAGGGGGCGGGGATCGGAGGGTTGAAAGGGATCCCGCGGGAGACAGGGGACGGGATCGTGCGCCCGATTCTCGATGTGTGGAAGGAAGATATCCTCAACTATCTGAAGATACGGAAGATACCATACCGGATCGACCGATCGAACTTCGACACCCGATTCGAGCGGAACTGGGTGCGCAATGTCCTCCTCCCTCTGCTGGTGAAGCGGTACGGCAAGGCGGTGAAGAAACGGATCTTCACCCTCGGGGAGAGGTTCCGCGAACTCGACGACTACCTCGAGGCCGAGGCAGGCAGGTGGATCGGACGGAATGTAAAAATGTCTTTTGGTGGCAAGGCGAACCGGAGTGCCGAGTCGCACCCAAGGAATGAAAGACTTGGTCAGGACAAAAAGGGCGTCGTCGTTTTCCGAAGAAAAACGTATTCCGCGCTGCCTGCTGTCCTGCGGGTGAAGATCCTCCAGAGGATCTGCTTTGATCGTCTCGGAGTCGCGCCGAACGAACGGTTGCTCAAGGCGATGGACGGGAACGTCGCCAACGGTGGCCCCTCTGCACGAGTGAACGCAGGCAAGGGGTGGAAACTGGCCAACCGGTACGAAGAGGCGCTTTTCGTACCGGGAGAAAACGGAAGGGACAGGAAACCCACGGTCCCGCCGATCCGGTTCGATACTCCCGGGGAATATGAAATTCCTGTTGGTCCGAAGGGTGGCGGCGTAAAATTCGTTTGGGAAGCGAAGGGAAAGATCACCGCCGCGCAGGCGAAGCGCCTCGCGGCGAAGGCTGACGCCGAGGTGTTCGACGCGGCCGGCCTGAAGTTGCCGCTCATGGTTCGCCCCTTGCGGGCCGGGGACCGGATCCGGCCGTTCGGGCGGGACGCCGGCAGGAATGCGCGGGACGGAGAGAAGAAGGTGAAGGAGATCCTGATCGACCGGAAGATACCGCGGGACGATCGGTGGGGGCGCCCCGTGGTCTGCGACGCGGAAGGCGCGATCCTCTGGATCCCCGGCGTCCTCCGTTCCGCCCACGCCCCGGTGACCCCGGAGACACGGAAGACCGCGCTTCTGCGGATCCGCGCGGCGAAATAGACATGGACCGATCGTGTGCTAAAATAATACTTTACTATCCGGGAGGGTTTTCGATTCCCCGACATCAAGGAGAAACGTGCGCTTGAACCAGTTCTATAGAAACCTGGCCATCTGGATGCTCATCGCCCTGGCGATGGTCTTCCTCTTCAACACCTTCAACTCCAAGAAGGTCGAGTTCGAGGAGGTCTCCTTCTCGGCGTTCACCCGGAACGTCGACGAGGGGAAGGTGAAAGAGGTCACGATCAAGGGGCAGGAGATCACCGGCAAGTACGTCGACAACGCGGGGAAGGACAAGAAGGCCTTCCACACCTACGCCCCCGACGATCCCGACCTCGTGAAAAACCTGCGCGGCAAGAACGTGCAGATCACGGCGCGGCCGCTCGACGACAACCCGTGGTACATGACCATGCTCGTCTCGTGGCTGCCGATGCTCCTGCTGATCGGCGTGTGGATCTTCTTCATGCGCCAGATGCAGGCGGGGGGCGGCAAGGCGATGTCGTTCGGCAAGAGCCGGGCGAAGTTGTTGACCGAGGCGACGAACAAGGCCACCTTCGCGGACGTGGCGGGGATCGAGGAGGCGAAGGAAGAGCTGCAGGAGATCATCGCGTTCCTCAAGGACCCGAAGCGGTTCACGAAGCTCGGCGGCCGGATCCCCAAGGGGGTGCTTCTCGTCGGGGCGCCGGGGACCGGGAAAACGCTCCTCGCGCGGGCGATCGCGGGGGAGGCGGGCGTCCCGTTCTTCTCGATCAGCGGATCCGACTTCGTCGAGATGTTCGTCGGCGTGGGCGCGGCGCGGGTGCGGGACCTCTTCATCCAGGGGAAGAAATCCGCCCCCTGCATCATCTTCATCGACGAGATCGACGCGGTCGGGCGGCATCGCGGCGCGGGCCTGGGCGGCGGCCACGACGAACGGGAGCAGACCCTCAACCAGCTCCTGGTCGAGATGGACGGGTTCGAGACGAACGAGGGGCTGATCCTGATCTCGGCGACGAACCGGCCCGACGTCCTCGACCCGGCGCTGATGCGGCCCGGGCGGTTCGACCGCCAGGTGGTGGTCCCCAAGCCGGACGTGAAGGGGCGGGAGCAGATCCTCGGCGTTCACACGCGGAAGATCCCGCTCGACCCGGACGTGAAGCTCGAGGTGCTGGCCAAGGGGACGCCGGGATTCACCGGCGCCGATCTCGCGAACCTGGCCAACGAGGCGGCGATCCACGCGGCGGGGATCAACCTCGCCACGGTCACGATGGATTGCTTCGAGATGGCCAAGGACAAGGTGATGATGGGGCGCGAGCGGCGCTCGATGATCATCAGCGACGAGGAGAAGAAATCCACCGCCTACCACGAGGCGGGACACGCGATCGTCGCCACGCTCACTCCGGGCGCGGACCCGATCCACAAGGTCAGCATCATCCCCCGGGGAATGGCGCTCGGCATCACCCAGCAGCTCCCGATCGACGAGCGGCACACCTACTCGCAGGTTTACCTGAAGAACAACATCACGATCCTGATGGGCGGACGCGTGGCCGAGGAGCTGGTCCACGGGGAGCTGACCACGGGCGCGGGGAACGACATCGAGCGGGCCACGGCGCTCGCACGGAAGATGGTCTGCGAATGGGGGATGAGCGATAAGCTGGGGCCGGTGACGTTCGGCCAGAAGCAGGAATCGATCTTTCTCGGACGCGACATCACCCGGCACCAGGATTACAGCGAGGCGACCTCGCGGGACATCGACCAGGAGGTCCGCGGAATCGTCATCGCCGCCTACGAACGCGCGAAGACTCTGCTCCAAACGAACCTCGACATCCTGCACAGAGTGGCGAAGACGCTGCTGGAAAAGGAAGTGGTCGACGGGGCCGAGATCCTGCGGATCATCCGGGAGGGGAATTCGCCCCAGGGCCCCGCGGACGCGCCCGCGCCGGTAGGGGCGCCGGCCTGAAGGGGGCCGCCCCGTCATCGCGCCGCATTCCACGATAGGGTTCCGCGTTCCGATCCCGGGGGGGGTTCTCGACCTTTCCGGCATGCCTCTCGTCATGGGGATCCTGAACGTGACGCCGGACTCCTTCTCCGACGGAGGCGCGTACCGGTCCGTCGAGGAGGCGGTCGCGCGAGGATTGCAGATGGAGTCGGAAGGAGCGGCGATCCTCGACGTGGGGGGCGAGTCGACCCGTCCGGGGTCGAAGCCTGTTCCGGCGGACGAGGAGATGCGGCGGGTGATCCCCGTCATCCGGGGGCTGGCCGCGAAGACGAAGGCGGTGATTTCGGTGGACACGACCAAGGCGGCCGTGGCGAGCGCGGCGGTCGCGGCGGGGGCAAGGATCGTGAACGACACGAGCGCCCTTGCCGACGACCCGGAGATGGCGGCGGCGGTCCGCGCGTCGGGGGCGGCCGTGGTGCTGATGCACCGCCGGGGGGCGCCGGCGGCGATGCAAGAGTCGCCGCACTACGACGCGCTGTTCGATGAACTGCTGGCCGAGCTGACCGGGCGGATCGACGCGGCGGAGGCGGCCGGGATCGACCCGGAACGGATCCTCGTCGACCCCGGGATCGGGTTCGGCAAGCGCCTGTGCGACAACCTTGCGCTGCACCGGCACCTCGATCGTCTGCGGGTCCTCGGGCGGCCGATCGTCTTCGGCCCGTCGCGCAAATCGTTCATAGGGAGCCTGACCGGGGCGCCGCCGGCGGAGCGGGCGTTCGGCACCGCGGCGGCGGTCGCGGCGGCGGTGCTGCGCGGCGCCCACGTGGTGCGCGTACACGACGTGAAGGAGATGCGGGAAGTGGTCGAGGTGGCGTACGCGATCCGGGGGGAGGCGTCATGGTAGGCGGCCTCCTTTCCATCGGGGTGATCGACGTCCTCGACATCCTCCTGGTCGCCTTCATCATCTACTGGGTCCTTCTGTTCATCCGGGGGACGCGGGCCGTCCAGATGCTCTTCGGCCTGCTGATCCTGATGGTGATGTATGTCGTCTCCAAGAAGGCCGGGATGGTCACCTTCCAGTGGCTGGTCGGCAACTTCCTGGAAAACCTGCTCGTGGTCCTCGTGGTCGTCTTCCATAGCGAGATCCGCCGCGGACTCGCCAGGATCGGGCAGTGGCGGCTCTTCGGGGGGAGGGGAAGCGCCCCCGACCCGGACGTGATCGATCAGCTCGCACAAAGCGCCTTCCTGCTGGCGCGGGAGCGCACCGGCGCGATCCTGCTCCTGGAGCGCGAGATGGGGCTCGAGGAATTCGTCGAGCACGGAAAAAAACTCGACGCGATCTTCTCCCACGAACTGGCCGCCTCGATTTTCGCGACGAGCTCGCCGGTGCACGACGGGGCGGCGGTGATCCGCCACAACCGGATCGCGGCGGCGGGGGTCATCCTCCCCATCCCGGCCGAATCGGTCGAGACGCGCGGGATGGGAACCCGGCACCGCGCGGCGTTCGGCGTGGCGTCCGAAACGGACGCGGTGGCGGTGGTCGTCTCCGAAGAGACGGGGAACATCACGGTCTTCTCGAACCGGTCGGCGAACCGCGCCGAAACCGTGCAGGAGCTGCGGGACACGCTCGTGCTGCTGCTGCGCAAGGAGGAGGCGCCCCGTGAACGCGGCTGAACTGTTCCGGATCCTCCGGCGGCTCGCCAGCCGGAACCTCGGGCTGAAAGTCGTCGCCCTCGCGCTGGCCGTGGCGGCGTGGTGGTTCGTCGCGGGCGAGAGCAAGGTGCTGGTCAGCTTCACCATCCCGCTGGAGATCCGCAACGTGCCGAAGGGGCTGACGATGACGAACAAGCCCGAGCGGCAGGTCGAGGTGCGTCTTTCCGGTCCGTCGTCCCTGCTGTCGGGGATGCGCCCTTCGGAGATCTCCGCCGGCGTCGACCTGTCCGCCGCGCGCGCGGGGCGCCAGTACTTCACCCTGGACGATCGGGCGGTCAAGGTCCCGCCGGGGGTCAAGGTGCAGCGGATCTTTCCTTCCTCGATCGAGGTGATCCTCGACCGAACGGAGCGGAGGACGGTCCCGGTGTCGGCGAGGATCGGTGGGGGGACCGCGGTCCGCAGGCGCGTCGCGAAGGTGGAGATCGACCCGCCGTCGGTGGAGGTCGAGGCGCTCCCGGAAGAGTTCTCACGGATGCAGGTGGTCTACACGGAGGAGGTCGTGCCGGAGCGGACGGATGGCGCGTACTCGGCGATCGCCCGTGTGGAAACGCGCGAAGCGCATGCTAAAATCGTCGGCGATCCGAACGTCCGCGTGAAGATCCAATTCCGGAAATAGGAGGATCCCTCTGGTGAGAAGGCTGTTCGGGACCGACGGCGTGCGGGGGGTCGCCAACACCGACCCGATGACCGTGGAGACCGCGCTGGCGATGGGGCAGGCGGCGGCGCACCTGTTCCGCGGG
>Ga0265292_1001634_pt1 | contig 18854 bp, 17 predicted proteins | sample Munlanlewell296A_FD_189080 | JGI IMG/M metagenome (GOLD analysis project Ga0265292, IMG submission 189080) | Leachate microbial communities from a municipal landfill in Southern Ontario, Canada - Leachate well 296A | ecosystem: Engineered > Solid waste > Landfill > Unclassified | place: Canada... | reverse complement strand
ATCACACTTCATTCCTTCGGATTTCGGTCTTCCTCTTGCGAGACCGCAGGAGATCGAAGGTGGATCGGCCGAAGAAAATGCGGAGATCTTCCTCGAAATCGCGAAGGGGCGGGGACGCGCGGCGCACCGTAATCTCGTGCTCGTCAATGCGGCACACGCCTTACTGCTGACGGGAAAAACGTCATCACTGAACGACGCTTTCTCCCTGGCAAAAGAAACGCTCGCTTCCGGGAAAGTCTTCAAACTTTTCTGCCGTTACCGTGACCTTTCCCAAAAGCTCCGATGACCATCCTCGATTCAATCGTGGCACGGAAGAAAGCGGAGATTTCCCGTCTTCCCGATACCAGAGTCGTACGGAAGGCACGGCGATCCTTTGTCGATGCGGTAGTGGACAAACGGCCTTCGCTGATCGCCGAGATAAAGCCGATGTCGCCATCATGTGGAAAACTTATCGATCGCAAAGCGATTCCGGCAATGGTCGATATTTTCAACCGGCACGCGCAGGCGATCTCCGTGCTCTGTGATGCTAAAGATTTCGGCGGCGGATACGACCTTCTTGCCGAGGCGAGATCGCTTTCTAAGCTGCCGCTTCTGGCCAAAGATTTCATTTTGGACGAACGCCAGATCGATATCGCGGCGGATCGCGGAGCTGACGCTATACTGCTGATTGCAGCCATCCTTTCCGCGGAAGAACTTGGCCGTCTGACGCTCCATGTCCTGAGTCTGGATATTGATATCCTTTTGGAAATGCATGGCGGCAATGAAATCGAAAAGATTGCAGAACTACTTGAAAAACTGTCGCCGATACAGAAGCGGCACATTATTTTCGGCATCAACAACCGCGATCTCCGTACCGGAAAGGTCGATCTGCATACGACGATAACGCTGGCTCCGGTGCTGCGCGAAAGATTGAGTGACAGTTATCCGATTGTTGCTGAAAGCGGCATAACCGGAAACGCAGATATCGCCAAGCTTGCGCCGTTTGTCCGGGGATTCCTTGTCGGTACTTCGATACTGACAGCCTCCGACCCTGATTCTTTTATCGTCGATCTTTTTAAAAAGCCTAAAACGCGAGTCAATGATGTCTCCGAAGCTCGGGTTCGCCTACCCGAGCTCATCGGTCGATCTTCAAAATCCAATCGCCGGGGTAAGCGAACCCCGGCTACGGTTTATTTGCGTTTACCCCGTTCCCGAGGCGCGAGGAATTACGGATTAAAACCGAAGATCAAATTCTGCGGCATGACACGAAAAGAGGATATCGAGGCCGCGGAGCGGCTAGGCGTGGATTTCATCGGTTTTGTTTTCGCGAAGTCTCCGCGCGATGTTTCGTTCGATACTGCCAGAATATTACGGAAGTCGATTGTCCGGGCGAAGCTCGTCGGCGTGTTTGAGCAAACGGAAGGAATCGGGGAATACGTCCGGGAACTGCGTCTGGATTACCTGCAGATCTACGCGCCAATCGGGACAGATATCCGATCAGACTTCGGGGTCCCGGTCATTCGGGCTTTCCGGGGAATGCCCGATGTGAAGGTGTTGCGTCGCACGCTGGATCATTGCGCTTTTGTTCTCATTGATAAAGCACCGTATCGCAGCGTTGCCGACTTCCATGACATCGCAACGCTGCCGCTTACCGTTCGCTCGAGATTGTTCCTGGCCGGAGGACTCACGCCGGAAAATGTTTGCCGCGAGGTTGGCCGGATCAAACCGTATGCCCTGGATTGCGCCAGAGGGATCGAATCGGCGCCGGGACAAAAAGACAAGCATCGTATGTCTTTATTTCTTCATTCCCTTCCTGTATGAAGTCCCTCGGTACATTCGGCCCCTACGGCGGTTGCTATGTCTCAGAGTTGCTTATTCCGGTCCTGAGCGAAGTAGAGGAGGCTTTCCTACAGTACAAGGATGACCCTGCGTTCAAGAAAGAACTCAACGCATTACTCCGGGACTTTGCCGGTCGGCCGACGCCGCTTACCGAACTCAAGACACTCGGCAAAGAATCGGGATGCCGGATCGTTCTCAAGCGCGAGGACCTCCTGCACGGCGGAGCACACAAGACCAACAATGTCATCGGTCAGGCGCTTCTGGCCAAGCGGATGGGTCGATCAGAACTCATCGCCGAGACGGGAGCTGGGCAACACGGTGCTGCGACCGCGATGGCAGGGGCGCTTTTCGGCATCCCGACCAGGATATTCATGGGTGCCAAAGACATCGAGCGGCAGCGCCCGAATGTGCAGCGGATGAAGCTCTTCGGCGCCGAGGTTATTTCCGTGGAATCGGGGTCGAAGACGCTCAAAGACGCGATCAATGAAGCACTGCGTTACTGGACTGCGCACAGTTCGACGTCTTACTACCTCTTCGGCACCGTCGCCGGACCGCATCCCTTTCCGCAAATCGTCGCGCACTTCCAGAAGGTCATCGGTGAGGAAGCGCGGGGTCAATGCCTGAAACAATTTGGCAAATTGCCGCATACTGTTTGCGCTTGTATCGGCGGCGGCAGCAATGCCATCGGTATTTTCAGGGCATTCTTGGGGGATCGTGAGGTACGATTGGTTGGCGCTGAAGCAGGAGGCAAGGGACTCAAGAGCGGCAAGCACGGCGCGGCACTGTGCAAAGGCCGTCCAGGTTCGTTGCATGGCTCACGGAGCTACTGTCTCCAGGATGAGGACGGACAAATCCTCGAAGCGCACAGCATTTCGGCAGGACTCGATTACCCCGGAGTCGGTCCGGAGCACAGTGCGCTCAAAGATTCGGGCCGGGTCGAGTATCGCGCAATCACCGACCGGAGAGCTCTCGATGCGTTTTTCAGGCTGACGGAGAAAGAGGGGATCATCCCGGCGCTGGAATCTGCTCATGCTCTGGCTGCCGCTTTCGTTGTCGCGAAATCGCTGAAACCAGACGACATCCTGCTCGTGAATCTCTCCGGACGAGGCGACAAGGATCTGGATCACATTATGTCTTCCCCCAATCACCATGCTAAAAAATATTTACCGTGAAGCGTGTAATAAAAAAGGCGGCCCGCTGTTTATTCCATTCACCGTTCTGGGTGATCCGGACAAAAAGAAGTCTTTCGAAGTCATTCGCACGTTGACCCTGAGCGGTGCCGACGCGCTTGAACTCGGCCTGCCCTTCAGCGATCCGCCGGCAGATGGTCAGGTCATCCAGGCTGCCGACGCGCGTGCGCTTCGCTCAGGGATTCGCGTCAACGATTGTTTCGATATCCTCAAAGAAATCCGGCAAATAACCGATATTCCGATCGGGCTATTGGTCTACTATAACTTGATACTTCAGCGCGGTGTCGGGAAGTTCTACTCGGATTGCAAGGCAGCCGGAGTCAACTCTGTTCTGATCGCTGATCTCCCCTTGGAACACGCGGATGAAGTTGTGCCGATTGCCCGGCGTTACGCTGTCGCTCCGGTGTTTCTCATAAGCGAACTCACGACGGAGGAACGGATGGAAAAAATCTGCGCGATCGCCGGCGGCTATCTTTACATCGTTTCCCATCTCGGGGTCACCGGTGCCTCCGATGCGATTCTGGAGAAGAAAATCAAAACTGTCACTTCGCGAGCCCGGAAATATTCTCGTCTGCCGCTTTTCGTCGGTTTTGGCATCCACACGCCGAAACAGGCCGAAGCGGCGCAGTCGGCCGGAGCGGATGGCGTGATCATTGGCAGCAGGATTGTCAGGGAAATCCCGGATAGAAAAAGAATCGAAAAAGTTTGCAGGGAATTCGCAATTTCTCTCCGACAACCAAAGTGATTTTTTTTACTTGCCCTTGACTTCAGGGCGTTCCCGACTACGCTTCCGTCGGATGTACACTCGCACTCTTGCTCTCCGGCAGTCATCGCCCATTCTCACATTGGCGGTCACGCTGTCCATGTACGCATGGTTCGGTTTTTATTTCTTCTTCCATTAGTTCTCTCGTGCGGTGATGCGCCTACGCTTCCCCCGAGAGGAGGAGGTGGGCTTTCAGAATGTACAATGTAAAATGTAGAATGTACAATTATGATTTTTCTTATCTACAAGCCATTATTCCTTCATTCTACATTGTACATTCTACATTGTACATTCCTTAGTTTCCCTTCCCCCTTTCCCCCATGCTCATCGTCTTAAAACAGCGAAACGACGCTGCGCTCATCCATGAGATCCAGGAATTGCTGAAGAAGAAATACGGTTGCCCCTCGCACGTGATCGGCCAGAACCGCCGGGTGATCGCCGTCACGGGGGACACGTCCGGTGTCGAAGTCAGTCTTATCGGGAGCATCGAAGGCGTGCGTTCGGTGGACCGCGTGGATCGTCCGTACAAACTCGCTTCCCGCGAGCAGAAGAACCGCACGGTCATCAGGGTGAGGAAGGATTGCGTCATCGGGGACCCGAAGAACGTGGTGGTGATCGCGGGTCCGTGCTCCATCGATTCGCAGTCCCGACTCGACGAAACCGCGGCAATGGCGAAGGCTCGCGGGGTGAAGATTCTCCGTGGCGGAGCATTCAAACCCCGGACGGGGCCTTACTCCTTCCAGGGTCTTGGGGAGAAGGGGCTCAAGATGATCAAGCGTTCGGGTGAGAAGTACGGCATGGCGACGATTTCGGAGATCATGAAGCCGGAGGACATCGGTCTCTTTGAGGAGTACGTCGATCTCCTGCAGATCGGCGCACGCAACATGCAGAACTACGATCTCCTCAAAGCGGTCGCCAAGTCCCGGAAACCGGTGATGCTGAAACGGGGACTCGCCGCGACACTTGAAGAATTGCTCCTCGCGGCGGAGTACATCCTCTCCGGCGGGAACCCGCACGTGATGCTCTGCGAGCGCGGCATCCGCACGTTCGAGGAGGAGGTGCGCTTCACGCTGTGTCTCGGTTCGGTGCCGGCCCTTCGGGAGCTCACTCACCTGCCGATTCTCGTGGATCCCAGTCATGCCATGGGGAAGATGCGTTGGGTGAAGGATGCGGCCTGCGGGGCGGTCGCGGTGGGAGCCGACGGCCTCATCATCGAGATACATCCGCGTCCCAATGAATCGAGCTGTGACAGCGCGCAGCTTTTGGACCGGGAGCACTGGAATGATTGTATGGATGCCGTTACGAAAGTCGCGAAGGCGGTAGGGAAAAGGATATGTTAAGTGATCAGTCTTAAATTATTTTTTTCAACAAATTGTTAAATGGCTAAATTGTTAAATTGTTACGCAAGCGAAACGCACGTTTTTGCATGCAAACAATTTAGCAATTTAACAATTTAGCAATCGTATTTACTTAAACTTAGGCCAAACTATTAACTACTATGCCCACCCTCACCCTCACTCCACCTGCCCGCACACCCGCTCCATATCCGATCGTCATCGGTAAGGGTGCCGTGGGGCAGCTGCCGGCGATTATCAAAAAGCTGGATCCTGCGGATCAACTGGTGATCCTTTTTGACCGGCGGATGGAAGCAGCGGCGAAGGAGATCGCGACGATCGTTTCCACCCAGAATCTCTTCCCCATCGAAAGCGGCGAGAAATCCAAGACTCTTGCGGAACTGGAACGCCTGGCTGCGGCGCTTCTGGAGATCGGCGCGACGAAGTCCGCGATCCTGCTCACGGTCGGCGGCGGCATGGTGACGGATCTCGGCGGTTTCCTGGGGAGCATTTTCATGCGGGGGATCCGCGTCATACACGTTCCGACGAGCATGCTTGCCATGGTGGATGCCGCCATCGGTGGCAAGACGGCGGTGGAAGTCGGTGTGGTGAAGAACGTCCTCGGCACGATCCACCATCCGTCCGCGGTCGTCGCGGATACCGACATGCTGGAACATCTGCCCGCTCTGCAGCTGCATGAAGGGATCGTGGAGGTCGTCAAGGAAGCCGCGATGCTGGACGGCGAAACGTTCGCGTGGCTCGAGAAGGCGATGCCGGAAATTCTGGCCCGCGAAGAGCTTGCCCTTACCCGTTGTATTTCGGAGGGCGTCCGCATGAAAGCCGCGGTCGTGCAGGCAGATGACCGCGACGTCAGTCACCGGCACTTCCTCAATTTCGGACACACGGTCGGTCATGCCGTCGAGGCGCTCTCCCGTTTCTCCATTTCCCATGGCCGGGCCGTGAGCATCGGCATGACTCTGGAGATGCGCATCGCGAAGACACAGGGAGAGGATCGCGTTATCGCGCTTCTGAAAGCCATGAATATGCCCGTTGACCTTCCGGCGGATTTCGACCCCAAGGAACTCTGGCAGCTGATACAGAGCGACAAGAAAAAAAAGGGTGGAGTGGTCCGCCTGTTCGTCCCGCGTGTGATCGGCAAGGGCGTAATGCAGCCCCTCTCGGAGGAAGTGTTTTTCCGCGCCATACGATGACCGCCACGTACCACGTACCGGCGCTTTCGTATCCCGTGCAAGCGGACCTCACGCTTCCGGGGTCGAAGTCGCAGGCCAATCGGGCTATTCTTTGTGCGGCGCTTGCAGACGGGATGACAACGATCAACAACGCCACGCCCTGCGATGATGTGACCGTCATGGTCGAGAATTTGCAGAAAATGGGATTCGATCTTGAGTGGGTTGATAAAGAGAATGGTGAATTGAAAGTAAAAGGTAGTCATATTTTTTCCCTCACCCCTGACCCCTCTCCCGACGGGAGAGGGGAAAAAAAAAGCCCCTTCCCCCTTCGGGGGAAGGGGTTGGGGATGAGGGTTCTAGACTGCCATAATGCCGGCACCACGCTCCGCTTCCTTACAGCGCTTGCCTGCATTGTCCCGGGTAGCTGGACGATCACCGGCGATGAGCACATGCGCCGGCGCCCGATCGCGGATTTGGTCGCGGCACTTGCTTCGCTTGGAGCGGAGATCGAAGACACGAACGGCTGCCCGCCTGTTCGCATCAAAGGAGGGTCACTGCGCGGAGGGCGTGTGAAGCTCAGGGCGACCGTTTCAAGCCAATATCTCACGTCGCTTCTGCTCATCGCTCCGAGGCTGAAGGAAGGATTGCAGATCGAGCTGGATGGGCAGCTTGCGTCATCGGGTTACGTCAGCCTGACGAAGTCGGTGATGGCCGATTTCGGCGTCACTGTTCATGCGGCGGGAAACGCATTTCGCGTACCGCCATCTTCCTACAAGGCGCGGCCTTCCGGTTACGTGATCGAAGGCGATTGGAGCGCTGCAGGTGTGTGGCTGGTCTTCAGCGCGCTCACGGGGAGCAATGTGAGTTTCACGAATCTCGATCCTCATTCCGAACAATCCGACCGATGGCTCGGAAAGGCGATCTTGACGTTGCGGAAGCCGGGGGATGTCGCCTTCGATGCAACGCTCATCCCCGATCAGGTGATGAACCTGGCGGTCCTTGCCGCTTTCCGGAATGGGAAAACGAGAATCACCGGTGCCAGGAACCTCCGGTACAAAGAGACCGATCGGTTGAAGGTTTTGACTTCGGAGCTGGGGAAAGCAGGGGTGAATATCGAAGAGACAGATGATGGGGTGATTGTACGAGGGAACCGAGGTGACCGACCATTCGGCCTCGTCTCGACGCCGAGCGCTCGACGCCGAGGCGAGCTCATGGCCGAGAGGAGGGACCAAGGGAACCGAAGTACTTCGGACACCTCGGTCACATCGGTCCCCTCAGTAACCTCTTGTGCTCTCGATCCGCACGACGACCATCGCATGGTGATGTGCTTCACGCTCCTCGGGTTACTCCGCGGCGGGATCTCGATTGCAAATTCTGGATGTGTCGCCAAGAGTTACCCCGGATTTTTCGAAGATCTGGAACGGGTGCTTCGTGCTCCGAAACCGATTGCGATCATCGGGATGCGGGGGGCCGGAAAATCTCATTTCGGGCGGCGGATTGCCCAGAGATTGAAACTTAAGCATCTGGATGCCGACCGGGAGTTCGAAAAAAAATTCGGCCCGATCCGGCCGTTCGTGGAAACCCGGGGATGGCCGGCATTCAGGAAACATGAGGAGGAGATCGTTTCCTACCTTCTGCAGCCGGGAGTCGTTCTCTCGTGCGGCGGCGGCGCGATCGAATCGCCGAAAACACGGGAGGCTCTGAAATCCCGTTCCATCGGCATCTGGGTCGAGGCACGAGAAAACGAACTCGTGAAACGGCTCAAGAGCGGCAAGCGCCCGCCGCTCACGAAGCTTCCTCTGCATGAAGAAGTCCGGATGTTGCTGAAGAAGAGAGCGCCTCTTTATCAGGAAGTTACACAGATCCGCATCCCGGCACATTTGCCGTTTTCCCGGCAGATTCCCTACGCCGTAAAGAAACTTGAATCACTTATCCGCAGACAATTATGTTGAAAGTAGCCATCATCAACGAGAGCGGGTATCTACCCGCGGTTGGTCAGATTATCCTCATGCAACCGCACGTAGACACGTGCTCTCCTGGTTTTTATTGCTGACACTGTTTATGTTCGTCGTAACCCTTCCCAAATCAGCCCGAAAAAATCCATTGTCTTTCGCGCGGAAAGCCAGAAAGGCTGGTGCCGATATTTTGGAAATAAGAGGAGATTTAACGCCCCGCATAAGAGGATTTAAGTCACCGTTGCCGATACTTCTTTCTTTGCGAGGCGCTCTTATCAGCCGCTTTTCAAAGATCAATTTTGAATACCTGGATTTGGAATTGAACGAAACGATTCCTGTCGGTCTCAAGAGGAGCGTCAAAATCATCCGCAGTTTTCACGATTACAAAAAAACGCCGACGCTTGCGGAATTGAAGTCGATCGAAAAGAAACTCCGGGCACTGAACCCATGGGCGGTCAAAATCGCCGTGACGGTCCGGTCATATGCCGACCTGAGAATTTTGGAAAGATTTCGCGATTCAATTCATGGCAAACGATCGGTGGTGCTGGGCATGGGTCCAAGGGCACATCTCAATCGCATGCTTTCGCCGCTAAAGGACGTTTTGACTTACACGTACCTGGAAGAAGGCGAGCAGGCCGCCGAGGGGCAGGTACCGCTTTCTTTGTATCGGCTGGTCAAACATTGCAAAAAGCCGAGTCTTTTCGGATTGCTCGGCGGCCTCGATGTCCGAAGCTTGAGTCCGCTGATTCACAATACGCTTTTTAAAATTCACCGTATCGATGCCCTATATTTTTTGGCGCTGACCGATGATCTCGATGATGCGTGGAAAAATTTGAATGAACTGAATGTTGAAGGTTTTTCTGTGACTTCACCATGGAAGAGAGACATCGTTCATAAACTAGATAGTTTTCTCTTGGAAGACGGCCACCGCGCGCCTCGGAGAGGCGCTCCCAAAGATTTTTATTGCCTTGGGCAGGTATTAAGAACTTGGGAGCGGGTCTCCGACCCGCGGAAGCGCGTTGTACGATTTTTGTGTGGACACCACCCGGATAAGGAAGGTAAAAAAATGATATCCGTTAATACTGCGGTAAAAACCCGAAATATCTGGACCGGCTACGCGCGTGACGCCGAAGGCCTGCTTAAGGGTTACGATTGTTTGAGAAAAGCGAAGAGCGCCTGTATCCTCGGTTCGGGTGGTGTTGTTCCGGAAGTCGTTCGGGCGCTGAGACTTGCCGGGATATCCGATATTCGGATTTTCGCCCGCAATGCCTCTGCCCGCTTGGAACTGGCAACCGCTCTTAAGGTCGGGCATGGTTCCTTACAAGAAGCCGTGAAAACACGTCCGGATATTTTCATCTATGCAATGAACGCTGATGTCGATATACCGCTTGTTGTTGCCCGAAAAGGATCGCATGCGATTGATCTTCGTTATGGCAGGCAGACACGGTTTCTCTCGGCAGCGAAAAAAGCCGGATACAAGGTCCATGACGGTATAGCGATGCTCTTAAGTCAGGCGCTCGCTCAGTTTCAGCTTTTTACCGGTATCAAGCCTTCTGCCAAAGATAGAAAGGTTTTAAAAGAACTTCTCGCTACAATCTCTAGCAGCTCTAACCGCACTAACCGCTAATCGCTCTCCGCTTCCCGCTTTTTTATGGCCTCCAATTCCTTCGGCTCCCTTCTTCGCATCACCGCCTTCGGCGAATCGCACGGCTCGGCACTCGGCGTGGTCATTGACGGCTGTCCCGCCGGCATTCCGCTTTCCGAGGCCGACTTCCTCCCGGAGCTTCAGCGCCGTCGCCCCGGCCAGAGTGCCGTGACTACTGCCCGTCTCGAGGAAGACCTTCCGAAAATCTTGTCTGGAATATTTGACGGGAAAACAACCGGCATGCCGATTGCCGTCGTCGTTGAAAATCACGGGCAGCGGTCGCAGGACTATGAAACCCTGCGCCGGGAGTTCCGCGCGGGGCATGCGGATGCCGTGTACGTTTCCAAGTACGGGCACCGCGATCACCGTGGCGGCGGCCGTTCCTCCGGCCGCGAGACGGTCGCCCGTGTCATCGCGGGAACGGTTGCGCGCAAGATTCTCCCCAAGACCGTCCGCATCATCGGCCATGCCAAACGCATCGGTTCCATCGAAGCGAAAACGTTCGATCCCAAGGTCACCGGGAAGAACCCCATGCGCTGCGCCGATGCCGTTGCAGCGCGGAAGATGGAAGCGGAGGTGCTTGCCCTGAAGGAGAAGGGAGACTCGGTCGGGGGGCTGGTCGAAATCCGGGTCATGCATCCGCCGGAGAATCTCGGCGATCCGGTTTTCGGCAAGCTCAAAGCCCGGCTGGCCGATGCGGTGATGTCGGTCGGCGCGGTGACGGGCGTGAGTTACGGCGCGGGTTTCGATGCGGCGAAGATGCGTGGCAGCCGGTACGTGAAGGACACTGCGAACTTCGGGGGGATGCTCGGCGGGATCTCGACCGGCGACGACATCGTGCTCACCGTGAGCGTGAAGCCGCCGAGTTCGATCGGAGCAACCGCGAAGAAGGGGAGACACGACCCGTGCATCGTCCCGCGAGTCATCCCGGTTCTCGAGGCGATGGTGGCGCTCGTTCTGGCCGATTGTTATTTGCTGCAAAGAGCATATGCCAAAAGCGATGAGCGGCTAGCGGTTAGCAGCAGTTAGCTCATCCCCAACCCCAACCCTAACCCCCTGTTCCCATGGCTGACCCGAAAATCACCATCTCCGAAGTGCGCCGCGCCATTGATGAGGCGGATGACATTCTCCTCAAGGCGCTCGCGGCCCGTTTCCGCGCCACCGGGTGCCTCAAGCAGTTGAAGCGGGCGGAGAAGAAGCCCGTGGAGGATCTCGAGCGTGAACGGCAGCTCAAGGAACGCTGGAAGGAGCGCGCCCGCTCGCTCGGACTCAAGGAAGAGCTTGCTCTCCTCATGCTCGATTTCATCCTCACGGAATCCAAACGTGTCCAACGGGAAAAATGATTCTCTCATGAAAATCTCTCCCTCTCATTCCATCGGCGTCATCGGCGGCAACGGCCGGACCGGGTTGCAGTTTAAAAAGTTATTTCAGGCGGCGGGTTTTAAAGTGCAATCAACAGGGAGCAAGACCAAAAGGAAAAACCGGGATCTGATTCGAGACTGCGACATCGTAATTTTTTCCGTCCCATTGGTAAACGCGGCGGAAATAATCCGGACAGAACTGAAAAACGCGCGCCGGAAAGATCAATTACTGCTCGATCTGAGTTCGCTCAAAGTGCGTGAGGTGAAGGCGATGCTCCGCGCCAAGGGAGAAGTCATCGGCATGCATCCGCTCTTCGGGCCCACGACCGATTCGAAAGGAGAAACGATCATACTTTGTCCGGGGAGGGCTCTGCCGGAAACACAGAGATCGCTTGTGACACTGCTTCGGCGCATGGGCTTGAGAACAGTGGTCATGACGCCGAAAGAACACGACCGGCTGATGGCCGTGGTTCAGGTGATACCGCACCTCAAGAGCTTGCTGATGGCGGAAGTTCTGAAGGGACTGAAAGTCGATTTCAAAAAAGTCCTTGCTACCTGCACGCCGACTTACGAACTGGAGTTCAACGTCATCGGGCGTTTTTTGGACGACCACTCCGGTCTCTATATGCCCATAATTTTCCGGAATCCCGATACGCGGAAAGTGCTTGCCATACTGAGAAAAACCATTGCCCGGTTCGAAGCTATCGCCTCAAGACAAGATTTAAAAACCGCCGAAAATCGCTACGCTGCCTGCAAATCTTTCTTTACTCCACATCTCAAGCGGGCACGCGATCATAGCGAGGCCTGCATCCATACTCTTATTTCCCTCACACGATGATCATCTACACTTTGGGTCCTGCCGGTACGTTCTCCCACGAAGCGGCAGAACAACTCTTCCCCGGCGAACGTATTCGCTTCGCTCCCAACTTCGATGCGTTGTTCGCGGTTCTGCAGAAACAGCCGAACGCCGTGGGGGTTGTGCCGATCGAGAACAGCCTGCACGGTTCCGTCGATGAAATCTTGGATCTTCTCTACGAGACGAAAGTCAGGATTGTCCGGACCAACGATCTCGCGATAAAACATGCCTTCGGGGCAATGAACCAAAAACGAATCAGGAAAATTGCGAGCCATAGTCAGGTTTTAAGGCAATGCCGTCTCTGGCTGAAAAACAATTTTCCGCAGGCCGAACATATTCCGGTGAGCTCCACGGCCGCAGCGGTTATTCTTGCGGCCAAAGATCCAAGCATCGGAGCTATCGCCTCAAAAAAACTTCTGAAGAAGAGCAGCCTGAAGATATTTGCCGAGGATATCGAAGGCGAAGGAAACACGACGCGATTTGCGATCATCGCGGTCAAAAATCCGTTTCCGAACCTTAGGCCACGGCATATAAGCATCGTCCTTCGTCCGACCGGTGACCGCCCTGGTCTGCTCCATGATCTTCTGACGCCGTTCAAAGTTTACGACGTGAACCTGACCCGCATCGAGAGCCGTCCGGCCGGGACGCGGATCGGTGAGTATGTTTTCTTTGTGGATTTGGAAGGGGATTCGCTGGACGCGCGGACGAGGAAAGTATTCGAGGAACTGAAGCGTTTTGCCGAGATAACGGTGCTTGGGGAATGGTGAGAGTTGTTACGCGTTCCGCGTTGTATGGTGCGCGTTATTGAACTTGTAACTCGTAACCCGCAACGCGCAACAGCACATCGTAGATGCTATAGTCCCCACCGTATGCGGTACGATCCCTTTTCCATCCTCCCAATCCCCAAGCCCGACCCCATCTTCGCGGTGACTGCGGAGGCTCTCGCGGCCGGTCCCAGCGCGATCAACGGGACGATCGGCGTCTTCATGGACGAGGAGGGGAAAACGATGCTCTTTCCGAGCGTCGCTCTCGCGATCGCCGACATCGCTTCCGGTCTTCCGTCCGAACGCTATGGCTATCCGCCGCTCCTGGGGCTCCCGGAGTTCCGGTCGGCGGTTGAGCGGCTGATCTTTGCCGACCGTTCACGCGTTTCCGGTTCCATCGCCACGACCGCCGGTACGGGATCGTTGGCCGTGAATCTCCGGCTCCTCAAGGTCCTGGCGCGAAGCGGCGAGATCTATCTCCCGTCCCCTGCGTGGGCGAATCATGCTCCTCCATGCAGAGATGTGGGGTTTACCGTGAGGGAGGTAGGGTACCTCGAGGGCGGGAAACCGTCCATTGGCCCGCTTCTCGAAGCTCTGAGGCGCAGGAAAAGCAGGAGGGGATTCGGTGTGCTCCTGCAGGTGGGCTGCCACAATCCGACGGGTCTCGACCTTACGCCGGACGCATGGAAGGAGCTTGCGGGCTTCCTCGCGAAAGAGCCTTGTACGGCTCTCCTCGACTTCGCATATCAGGGATTCAAGGGCGAACCGGAAGAGGATGCGCGTGCCGTCGGGGTCTTCCTCGAGGCGGGAGTCCCGACGCTCATCAGCTGGTCTGCAGCCAAGAATCACTCCATCTACTCCCTGCGTACCGGGCTCGCGTGTGCCGTGGTGCCCGATGAATCGACGAAACGGACTGTGGAAGGCACGTACTCGATGATCACCCGCCGTCTCCATTCCGCTGCGGCGACGTTCGGGCAGCGCGTCGTCGCGCGAGTGCAGGAGCGGTATCCGGATCAGTGGCGTGCAGATCTCCGGCTTGCCCGTGAGACCATGCAGAGGAAGCGGCAGCGCATGAAAGAACATCTGCCGGAATCATTGCATTCGGCGCTCGCGGGCTACGGCATGTTCGCGATGCTACCGCTCTCAGGGGAGCAGATCATCCGTCTCAAAGAAGAGCACAACGTCTTCCTCACACTCGATGGCCGGATCAACATCGCCGGGATTCCACTGAAGCGCATTGAGGAGCTGTGTGAGAAGATAATGAAAGTAGGTTAAAAAAACCGTAGCCGGGGCATCGTGCTCCGGAGAGACATGTAAAGCCTTTGCAATAAACACGGGCACGATGCCCGTGCTGCGGAATGCTGTACCATGGCACCATGTTCACCGGAATCATCGAGGCTACGGCGGAAGTGCTCTCCTTCGGCGGGGGAAAGCTTTCTCTCCAGCGCCCGCCGGCGTTCGGTGATGTCCGGGAGGGGAGCTCCGTCGCCGTATCGGGAGTGTGTCTCACGGTCATGGCGCTCTCACCGCATGCATTGACCTTCGATGTGGTGCCCGTCACGTTCAAGAAAACGAAGCTTTCGTCGCTTCGCGTGGGGAGCCGCGTGAATCTCGAGCGCGCGATGCGCGCGAACGGGCGGTTCGAAGGACACATCGTGCTGGGGCACTGCGAAGGGACGGGGAATGTCCAGAAGGCTCAAGAAGAACTCACGATTGAATTCTCCGGGGAACTCCAGCGCTTCATTGTCCGGCATGGATCCATCGCCATTGACGGCGTATCGCTCACCGTTGCCGAAATCGCCCCCCGGACATTTACGGTTGCTCTCATTCCGCATACGCGCAAGGAAACAACTCTTGGAGATTTGCAACACGGGGATCTCGTAAACCTTGAGACCGACGTTCTGGGGAGGTATATCCTCTCTCTGGCTTATGGCGGTGCATGAGGCTCCATCCCTCGGCCATCCGAAAGTGAATCCGCAGTGGAAAGTGGCGATTATCCGGAGTGCCTGGTATCCCGAGTGCACCGACGCGCTATTTCAGAGTGCCCGGGATGCGCTCATCCGGGCGGGGCTTCGGGACAAGAATATCCGATCCATCGTGGTGCCAGGATCGTTCGAATTGCCCTTGTTCTGCAGCAGAGCCATCCGGAAGCTCAAGGTGCACGGGGTCATCGCTTTCGGCATCGTCATTCAGGGCGAGACGCACCATGCGCGTTTGGTCGCTGAGCAGGCGGCGGCGGGAATCATGCAGGTGCAGCTCCTTACAAACGTTCCCATCGCATTCGAAGTGTTGTACGTTCACCGCATGGAAGACGCCCGCAAACGTTCCATCGGACTGCACTCCAAAGGGCCCTTCGCGGCAGCGGCACTCCTGAGTTGTCTTGCGAAACTCAAGGAAATGCGTTGATGAAACTTGTACAACAGAAGTGTTCAATATAGGCTTCAGTTCGCAAACTTCTCACATTTTTATGAAATTGTTCCGTGTTGCAGGAGTGATGGTCTCGGGCCTGCTTCCGTTCGTCGTCCTGGCTGCAGGGGTGTTCTCCGACGTCAGCGACAAGTATCCGTTCAAGGGGGAGATCGAGTCTCTGGTGCGGGCGGGCGTCGTCCATGGGAACCCCGACGGGAAGTTCTACCCCGACCGCAACGTCAACCGCGCGGAATTCCTGAAGATGCTCTATCTGGCGTCGGGAAAGGCGCCGAAAGCCATCTACGGCGGCTGTTTCCCGGACATTGAACGCGGAAGCTGGTACGAGCTCTTCGTCTGCGACGCAGCCGCGAAGGAGAATCGTTTCGTGCAGGGATATCCGGACGGATCATTCAGGCCGTCTGCTCCCGTGACTCGGACGGAAGCCCTGAAGATGCTGTTCACGGTTCTCGGGATCCATGCACCCGACATCACGACGGAAGATCGGGAGATCATCAAGTTCGTCGATATCTCCGTTGCCGCCTGGTACAGCAAGTACATTAGTGCCGCGTTCTTGAGTGGCGTTCTTCCCATCGCGGGGCATGACGGCGCGCGCTTCTATCCCGATCGTGAGCTGAGCCGCGGGGAAGCGGCGGCCTACATCTGGAACGGACTCAGGGCGCTCGACAAGCAGCGCGCCCAAGCGGCAGAGAAATCCTCGTCGGCGGATACCAAGTCGGCGGATACCGATCTCTATAGAGTCAAGGAGGTGAAGTTCCCGTTCACGGACGCAGACCAGTTCCAGAGTAAGCGGCCGACCAGTTATATCTTCATGATCTCCGGGAAGACGGTCGCGTGGGCGCACGTCGCCATCACGGGAACATCGGCTTCCCAGGTGACCTGCCGCCTGTACCTCCTCGATGCCCAGGGGTTCTCGAGCGAGTACTACCTTGGCTACCAGCAGGGGAGCGAGTGTTCCATCCGTGCCGCCCTGCGTCCGGGGAAGTACCAGTTGCAGGTCCAGCCGACCGTGGCGGACACGGCGTTCAGCGTTGAGACGAAAGTGGATACGGGTGACGAAAACGACGGGTTCGTTGAGGCGGTTCCCGTCGCCTATGATTCCGCGCGCTCGGGAGTGCTGGAACCGAACGATCTGTACGACTGGTACAGCTTCACGGTGGACAAGGAACGGACGGCGACGGTCGAGCTGTCCTCCACGAGTTCCGTCGAGTGCATCGTCTACACGCCCGACTCCGTTGATCAGTTCGGCTTCACCGGTCCCCAGTGCAATGTTTCCTACGACTATGTGCCACCGGAAGATGGTGCGCCGTATGTCATCGGGATCGGCAGACGCGGTGATCCGTCGCAGCGAATTACCTACACCGTGAAGTGGAGGTGAGGTCGGGGCGCGGCGGAGAGATGTGCTAGGATGCGCGCTACAATGGCGCTAGATTCCACAGCAATCCGGCAGGCAATCGCAGCACTCCGCAAGGGCAGGTTCATCATCATCGTTGATGACGCCGATCGCGAGAACGAGGGGGACCTGGTCCTCGCGGCGCAGTTTGCAACGACGGAAAAACTTGCGTTCATGATCCGGCATACCGGCGGGGTGGTCTGCCTTGCATTGAGCGGCATGGTCGCCGACCTGCTGGATCTCCCGGCTATGGTCGAGCGGAACACCAGCAAGCGCTCGACTCCATTCACGGTGAGCATTGAGGCGAAGGATGGGGTGGACACGGGGATCTCCGCCGCCGATCGCGCGCGGACGATCCGCGTGGCCATGAGTCCGACGGCGAAGCCCGGCGACCTCTCGCGTCCGGGACATGTATTCCCGCTCCGTGCGCAGGACGGGGGAGTCCTCTGGCGTTCGGGGCACACCGAGGCATCCGTGGATCTCTGCCGTATCGCCGGTCTCCGGGAGGGTGCGGTCATCAGTGAACTGATGAATGACGATGGCACCATGATGCGGCTTCCGGCGATCCGCGCGTTCGGGCGCAGGCATCGTATCCCGGTTCTGACGGTTGCGGATATCATCGCGTACCGGAAGCGCACGGAGTCCCTCATCATGCTGGAGGCTCGAGCGCAGCTCGAGACGGAGCATGGCGAGTGGGAACTCTCGGTGTACGTGGATCTCCTCCGCAAGAAAGAGCACGTGGCGTTGAAGATGGGCGAGATTGATCCCAGGAAGCCGATGCTCGTCCGCGTCCATTCGGAATGCATCACCGGCGATGCGTTCAAGTCCCTCCACTGCGACTGCGGCGAGCAGCTCTCTCTCGCGATGCAGCGGATCGCGCAGGAGGGGAAGGGGGTCCTGGTATACCTCAGGCAGGAAGGCAGGGGAATCGGCCTCGCGAACAAAATCCGTGCGTATGCGCTCCAGCACCTCGGGCTCGACACGGTGGACGCCAACCGCGCGCTCGGGCTCCCGGACGATATCCGAGAGTATGGCATCGGCGCGCAGATTCTCCGCGATCTCGGTGTCGGGAAGATGCGTCTCCTCACCAATAATCCGAAGAAAGTGATCGGGCTCAAGGGCTACGGCCTCGAGATCGTCGAGCAAATCCCCATCGAGATCTCACCCAGGAACGATCGGCAGCGCCGGTATTTGAAGGCAAAGAAGGAGAAACTGCACCACCGGCTGAAGAAGGTGTGATACGACTTCGCGATATACATGATACGACTGTTCATCTGGGCGTTTCTTCATAGCGGCGTAGCGATCCGACTTCGTACCCCTCGGCGGACTTCGCCGGACAGGTATCGCTTCGCCGCCATTGGAATAACCTTCGAAAAAACATTCGTAGCGTTTTCATCGCGAAGCCGTATGAGGTTTGGGCTCCTTATGGTGGCTTATCAGGAACTGATATATTCTATTGATATAGGTACATATATGCTGTAAAGTATAGATAGTACTCTTATCCTCTCTACAATCATGGCGAAAATTATTACCACATCACAGCTTCAGAAAACCATCGGTCAGCTTCTTTCGTACGTGTCGCAGTCGTGGGTTGTCGTGACAAAAAAGGGAAGGCCGACCGCGATCATGTTGCCGTATTTTGATGATAACGAGAGTGCTGTAGCCGATTATTTGGAGGAGTACGAAATGGACAAAAACAGAGTTGTTCTTCAGACTCGGTTCAAGGAATCCGTGGACAGTGGGCTATCCGATTTGGTGATTTGAACATGGTGAATTCCTTTACATTCAGCCGATTTGCGCAGAAGAAATTCTTGAGATTAGAAAAAAAAGTGCAAGAAAGACTGCATGCAAAATTACAAGAATTCAAGGATCATGAGCGGCTCGCGGCTCTTCTGAAGCCACTGACAAATTTCGCTCCAGCGACACATCGATTGCGGGTTGGAGAGTATCGGGTCATCGTGCAACGAATCTCAGAAACAGGCTTTCTAGTGCTTGATATCGGTCATCGGGCAACTGTGTACAAATGATGGTGCCCCCGGCAGGAGTTGAACCCACGACCTCCCCGCATACGCGGGGCGCTCCACTCTTTGATTGTGGTGCCCGCGGCAGGAGTTGAACCCACGACCTCCCCGCATACGCGGGGCGCTCCACTCTTTGA
>Ga0265292_1001633_pt1 | contig 18873 bp, 15 predicted proteins | sample Munlanlewell296A_FD_189080 | JGI IMG/M metagenome (GOLD analysis project Ga0265292, IMG submission 189080) | Leachate microbial communities from a municipal landfill in Southern Ontario, Canada - Leachate well 296A | ecosystem: Engineered > Solid waste > Landfill > Unclassified | place: Canada... | reverse complement strand
TTTTTACTGATCTTTCCCAGATCCTCTAACCTTGCCATTGACCCATCATCATTCATTATCTCAACGAGGGCGCCTCCTGACCGGAGACCGGCAAAACGTGTGAGATCAACAACAGCCTCGGTATGGCCAGCCCTTCTAAGTACCCCTTTTGCTTTTGCTTTCAGGGGAAATATATGTCCGGGTCGTCCCAAGTCAGATGGTTTTGTTGCCGGATCAACAAGTGCCTTAATTGTGAGGGACCTGTCTTTGGCTGATACTCCTGTAGTCGTTTCTTCGTTCAGTAAATCGACGGAGACAGTAAACTGTGTCTCGTGCAGCGAGGTATTTGTCCCTACCATTAAATTCAGATCAAGCTCTTCGCATCTCTCTTCCGGCAGTGCCACACAGATGAGTCCGCGGCCATGTTTGGCCATGAAATTAACGATTTCGGGAGTTATCAGTTCAGCAGAGCAGATGAAATCACCTTCATTCTCGCGATCTTCATCATCAACAACAATTAAAAGTTTTCCCCTCTTAATATCTTCAATTGCCTCGTCGATAGTATTCAGTTTAATATCATTCATTTTAACAAAATAATTAGTCCGATGCAGAATCCCTGCGTTTATCGTTCATGCTAATCCTGTATAAATAGTCCCAGATCTTTCTGAAGAACGAAAGATATGTATCAATGTTCATTATCACAGAATCTGTAGTAGCTTTATATGTAAGATAAATACCGATTGGTAATAAAATATATGAGGCTGCCCACATCCCTGCAAATGTACCAATAACATCCTCTTCCACCAGTTTCTGTCCCGAAATGGAAATAACATAATAGATAACAAAGAAGAAGATCGAAATAACAGCCGGAGTACCAAGCCCTCCTTTTCTGATGATGGCACCAAGAGGGGCTCCTATGAAGAAGAATACAAGACATGCGAAAGACATAGTCAGTTTCTTGTTCCATTCCACTTCATATTTTTTGATGCCCTTGACTTCATAATGGAGAGATTCATTTTTTTCGGCCAGGAAACTGTTTCCATCTTTAAGGTTTTCAATAGCTTTTACCAGCACTGTTCTTTTTTCAAATATTGTAAGAGAATCAAACAGGACTTTCGTGTTAAATTCCTTAAATTTTTTTAAAGTGTCAGGGTTGCCGTCCTGGATTGCAAAATTGGGCACGTAGTTTCGTTCGTAATAAATTTTTGTATTATTGAATTCTTTGAATTGATTAATGATTTTTTCATTATACTTTTTATTAAGGGAATCTATGTAAAGGGATAATTGTGAAATATTTAACATAGCTGCATACGATTTAAAAAGACCCTCTTCACTTCGTTCCAGATCAAATCCGGTAAGGGAGATCACTATGGTCTGCTCTTTAAAAATGTCTTTTCTCGATGGATACTTTCTGGAAGCGACGTTCACATTTTTCTCTTCTATCTCATTGTAAGAATAGCCGTTATAAAGAATCATAATCAGGCCTGTTCCGTCAGGAGTTGTTTTCATATAGCCTGAGTCAGCTAAAATCACTAAGGTATTGCCCCTTCTGTCGCGATGATCGTAGATTATAAGATTGTCGAGGCGATTGGTCACCGGATCTTTGGTAGTTATTTTAATGCTAAAATCAGGCACTCCGTTATAAAATGTACCGGCCTGAATATTTATATCAGGTTTCTTACGGCGAATATCCCAGAGAAGAGTTCTTGCTTTTTCAGTTGAGTACGGGAGGACATTATTTGAAAAAAAGAAAGATATAACTGCAACGAAACCGATGAGTACAATTAATGGTCGCATTATTCTCTGAAGTGGTATCCCTGAAGATTTCAAGGCAGAGAGTTCACTGAATTCTCCCATATTTCCGAATGTCATAAGGGAGGCAAGGAGTATTGCCAGGGGAAGTGCTGTCGGTACGAAGGTGAGTGCAAAATGGTATAATAGCTCAACAAGTATTTTAAAATCAAGGCCTTTTCCGGCAAGCTCATCAACATACATCCATAGGAACTGTAAAATGAGTACGATAAGCACAATGAAAAATGTGAATATGAGGGGGCCTATAAATGATTTTAATACAAAACTGTCAACCTTTTTCACTGATTGATCGGATTAGATGGCAAAACTACTTACTTTTTTTATTTTGTCCTTTCTTTTTACGCAAAAAGAAAGAACGAAAGAAAAGGCGCCGTTTGTGGGTTTGCCTGCGCACCGCCTTGATCTTTTTTGGTTACTTTTTTCTATCAAGAGAAAAAAGTAACAATTAAATTCCTAATAATCTCTTCAGATCAGCAATCTGTGAATCCCAAAGGTAGATTGAATCTTCCTTTTCATCTGCTTCTGCAAAATCGGATATAATCAGTGCGAGATCGCCGGTTAGTTCATCTATATTTATTCTGAACTCAAAGTAGTTCTCTTCTTCATTTTCCAGGTTTAACCATTCGAATCTGACCAGTTTATTTTCCTTAAGGGCGGATAGTCGGGCTATTGATTCGGAACCATTCCAGAAAAATGTAAAGAGATCACCATCCACATTTACATTCTCTGCGAACCATTCACTTAATCCCTCTGGTGTGCTGAGCCGTGAAAAGAGCACTTTTGGTGAACAGTTCAGGGTGTATTCCAATTCGAACTTCAATCTCATTATTAAAATTTATCTTTATACTTTACTATTTCTGCAATATAGAAAAAATATTGAAACTAAAAAACCTTATTGTTAATTTGTAACAAACTGATTACATTTGCACCCGCAAAAGGGATAGTAATAAAAATATTTGTTGGCGAGATAGCTCAGTTGGTTAGAGCGCATGATTCATAATCATGAGGTCCGGGGATCATTCCCCCGTCTCGCTACAAATAAAAGCCCTGGTAAAGCACACTGGGGCTTTTTATTTCTGAACAGACCAGACTTGTTCAATTAATTCCTAACGGTTAACTTTACTGAAAAATTCCTAAGTATGATAGTAACCTGTGTCTATGTACATGTAAAAACCTCAGCAGTCAGGAGCTTTATTGATGCGACAGTTGAAAATCACCACGAATCTGTAAAAGAACCTGGGAATCTACGTTTTGACTTGATTGAGCAGGTTGAAGACCCCTGTCGGTTTATGATTTATGAAGCTTATGAATCTGAAGAGGCTGCAGCTAATCATAAAACAACCACGCATTATCTGAAATGGCGCGATACAGTAAAAGATTACATGGTTGAACAAAGACATGGCGTAAAATACAACATCATCGAACCAAACGACAGAACAAAATGGTAAAGCCTTTTCAATTCGCCAGGGTACCAAAGATCTGCTTCAAAAACGGAATTATTGCTGAACTGCCCGGTATTGCAAGATTGTATGGCAACAAAATAATCCTGGTTATTGGCAAAAACTCTTTTGTCCAATCGCGGCATGCTGAGAAACTTTTTCATGATTTTGAAAAGGCAGGTGTTGGATATCGTGTTATATCTATTCCCGGAGAACCATCACCTGATATAATCGATGCGACAGTGAAGAGATTTAATAATGAGGAGATTAACCTGGTTGTGGGGATAGGCGGCGGAAGCGTTCTTGATGCCGGGAAGGCTATTTCGGCTATGATGTATAAATCTGAATCCGTGATAGAATTCCTTGAAGGAATCGGGAAAAAGGACCATCCGGGAACCAGGCTTCCTTATATTGCAGTTCCAACTACCTCAGGTACCGGAAGCGAAGCAACAAAAAATGCAGTGATCTCACAAATCGGTGAAAATGGATTTAAACGATCATTAAGGCATGATAATCTGGTACCTGATATTGCTCTTGTTGACCCTGAACTGACTTTGAATTGCCCTCCGGATATAACTGCAGCAAGCGGAATGGACTGTTTTACTCAGCTTATTGAGGCTTATCTCTCCGATAAATCGAATCAATATACTGATGCTCTTGCCATCGAAGGGTTTAAATCTATAAAGTTCTCATTAAAAAGAAGTTATACTAACGGTGACGATATTGAAGCAAGGGAAGGGATGTCATTTGCAGCACTTACTTCAGGAATCTGCCTCGCAAATGCAGGTCTTGGTGTAGTACATGGTTTTGCATCCTCAATAGGAGGGATGTATAATATTCCTCATGGTCTGGTCTGCGGGACACTTATGGCATCATCCAATGAGATTAATGTAAGGGAATTGAGAAAAAAATCCTCTAATCCTGCTGCATTAAAAAAGTATTCGGTTCTTGGCGAATTGTTTCTTGATGAAAAGGGTAAAACAGACGATTATTATATTGATGGTTTTATAGGATACCTTCATAAACTGACACATAAATTTCAATTACCAGGCTTAAAAAAATATGGGATTGAAGAAAAGGATATCGAACTGATTTGCGCAATAACTGAGGTTAAAAACAATCCGGTAAAACTTGCATTGGAAGATTTGACAGAGATTGTCATCTCCCGGCTTTTATAACTTTTTAAAACAGATATGAACCTTGCCTGGATCAGGTTTTATGAGGAACTGAATGAGTTTCTGCCTTCGGAAAAGAGAAAGCAGCTTTTTCCCTATTCGTTTAATGGAACTCCATCTGTTAAAGATGCTATCGAAGCTCTGGGGGTACCACATGTTGAGGTCGACCTGATACTTGTGAACAGCCTTTCTGTTGATTTTTCATATAAACTCATGAATGCAGATTCGGTATCTGTTTATCCTGTTTTTGAAAGCTTTGATATCACTCCTGTAACGCATTTAAGGGAAAAACCCTTACGCAATTTAAAGTTTATACTTGATGTTCACTTGGGAAAACTCGCAAAATACCTTCGGTTATGTGGTTTTGATACCTGTTACCGGACAGATTATAACGATCAGGAAATCATTAGTCTCTCGTCGTCAGATAAAAGAATTATACTGACGCACGATGTAGAATTACTCAAAAACAAACAGGTGACCCATGGTTACTGGATACGTTCTCAACACCTTAATGAGCAATTGAAAGAGGTGTTCTATAGGTTTGATTTGAAAAACCAGATCCGGCCTTTTAGCCGGTGCATGGAATGTAATGGTTTATTTGTTGATGTTTCAAAAAAGGATATCCTTGACCGTCTATTTCCCAGAACCCGAGAGTATTATCAGAAATTTAAAAAGTGTTCTGACTGTGACCGGATTTATTGGGAGGGATCACATTATGAAAAGATGAAAAAATATATTGACTGTATAATTAAAAATGTAAATTAGGGAGCACATTTAAAACTAATTATTATATCATTTATAACTAAAATTAATACACATGAAAAACAAAACCCTTATGAACGTAATTTTACTAGCTTGTCTGTTAATTGTTTCACAATTGGCTCCGGCTCAGCTTCCGAAAGAGACGGAGGCCCAGAAAGCTCAAAGGATGAAATGGTGGACAGATGCCCGTTTCGGAATGTTTATTCACTGGGGTTTATATGCTTTACCTGCCCGCCATGAATGGGTAAAGAACAATGAAAGATTGACTAACGAGCAGTATCAGAAGTACTTTGAGATGTTTAACCCCGACATGTATGATCCGCATGAATGGGCAAAAATGGCCAAAGCAGCAGGGATGAAATATGTGGTACTCACTACAAAACACCATGAAGGTTTCTGCCTGTTCGATTCTAAATTCACTGATTACAAGTCGACAAATACCCCTTATGGAAAAGACCTGATTAAAGAATATGTGGAAGCTTTCAGAGCGGAAGGATTGAAGGTTGGATTTTATTATTCTCTTATCGACTGGCATCATCCCGATTATACCATCGACAGCAATCATCCTCAGCGTCAGACTTCTGATACAGCTTATGCACGCCTGAATAAAGGAAGAGATATGAGTAAATACCGGGAGTATATTAAAAACCAGGTGAGAGAACTGCTAACTAATTATGGAGAAATAAGTGTCATATGGTTCGATTTTTCCTTTCCGGGGAAGAACGGTAAAGGTCGTGCTGACTGGGATTCCGAAAACCTTTTAAAACTGGCACGCAGCCTTCAGCCCGGAATTATTGTTGACGACCGTCTTGATCTTCGCGATGTTGAAGGAGGATGGGATTTTACTACTCCCGAGCAGGTAAAAGTGGCAAAGTGGCCTGAAATAAATGGCAAAAAGGTAGCATGGGAGACTTGTCAGACCTTCTCTGGTTCGTGGGGTTATTATCGCGATGAATATACGTGGAAAAGTCAGGCACAACTACTTGAGTTACTTATAGAATCAGTAAGTAAAGGTGGTAATCTTTTATTAAATGTAGGGCCGACTGCCCGTGGTGTTTTTGACTCCAGGGCTCAGAATAGATTACAATCAATGGGTGAATGGATGAAATTCAACAATCGTTCGATTTATGGTTGTAGTGAGGCTCCTGCCGGTTTTACTACACCTGCCAACTCACTTTTAACATACAATCCTGTAACAAAAAGGTTATATGTTCATTTATTATCCTATCCTATGGGAAGCCTGACTCTGCCAAACACGGCTGATAAAATTAAATATATTCAATTTCTGCATGATGCTTCTGAAATAAGGTTCAGAGTGGGAAGAGATGAAAGTAAAAATGATATAACTCTTCAACTCCCTGTACAGAAACCGCAAACGGAGATTCCTGTACTGGAGATTTATTTGAAATAGGTGCTTGGTGCTTGGTTCTGGGTTCTGAGTCACCAAGCATCATATTGTCTATCTTTTTTTGAAATTAGCGATCATCTGATTAAAAAGTGACAACTGCTCTTTCATTGCAGTAACTTTATCAACTGGAGCAGTACGGGCTTCCAGAAGTATCCATCCCTCATAATTTATACCAGCAAACAGGTTAAAGAGCTGCTGGTATGGATAAGTTCCTTCGTTTAGCTCACGTATATGTACAGTATCGCCAAACCATTTTTTTACCATATTGAAATTACCCTCAAGTCCCGGTGGCAGTAAATCCTGATCATTGCAATTCCAGCAGATTTTTACATTAGGTTCAGTGACCTGATCAAAAATGGCTTTCATATTTGGCAGTTCCTGTGTAAGTGTTCCATGAACTTCTACTCTGACAAGCTGACCAAAATCCTGTGCATACTTTCCAACCTCATTTAATGAAGCAGCTATCTGGGCAATAGTTTTTTCTTTCGGAACTTCAGCAGGCAGATTATTTGGTTTCACTTTTATCCCGGTTGCCCCGATATCTTTACACAACTTTATATATTCTTTTGTCTGTTCAATATTTTCTCTGAGTTTAGCAGGATCGGGACTATGATATTCGAAATTAGCCCCATAACCTAAGCAGGTAACAGAGCTGTCGGCAAAACGTTTTTTTACCTCGGAACGTTGAGCTGCATTCAGAATGGTCTCTACCTTATGTGCATGTTGTGTACGTAGCTCTACTCCCAGTAAGCCGGTTTTTTCACAATTAGATATTATTGTTGGAAGGTCCCAATCCTGGGCCCATAGATAAGTACATAGTCCAAGCTTCATTCCCGGGTTTACAGGATATGAAAAGGGTTCAAAATTTTTCATAGCTGCCAATCCTATACCTGCAGCAAAACTTCTTTGAATAAAAAGACGACGGGATAGATTATTTTTCATTTTATACGTATTTAATTAATATTTTGAAGATTAGTGTAAATAATTTTTTTGTTTGTGATCTCCTCCCGGGAGGCGTCGGGGTGGGTTTTTAGTTTTCAACTTTTTCACTTATTTCTTCATTTTCTTCTTCAAAATCTTTTGTATCAGTATCGGCTTCATTCGATTCCAAAATTCTAGCCGCTTCTGATGCCGGTAATTCCTGTACATTCCTCAATTTTCTTTTTATTGCTCTCGAACGTGTTCCAACAAGCTTTTCAATATTTCCACTGGCTGAAATAATTTGGTTCTGAGCTTTCTCGAGTACTTTTTCGAAACCTTCAAACTCTGTTTTTACAGCGCCAAGTATCTGCCAGACTTCATTTGAACGTTTCTGAACAGCAAGAGTGCGGAAACCCATCTGAAGGCTACTGAGAAAGGCAACCAGGTTTGAAGGCCCCACAACAGTAACATTAAAATCGCGTTGCACCAACTCAAACAGGCCTGTTCGTGTAAGTATTTGTGCATAAAGTCCTTCTGTAGGAACAAACATGATTGCAAAATTGGTGGTAAGGGGAGGTGAAATGTACTTTTGATGAATCGTTTTAGCCGATTTAACTACGCTGGCATCAAATGCCTTTTCAACCTTAATAATCTCTTCTTTTGTATGATCGGCTATATTCTCATAGATCTCTATTAATCGTTGATAATCCTCAATAGGAAATTTTGAGTCAATAGCAAGGAAGACAGGTTCATCAGGATTTTCATTACCAGGCAATTTGATAGCATATTCCACACTTTCTTTTGTGCCTGGTTTTAAGATAACATTTTTGACAAACTGTTCAGGTGACAAATATTGTTCGAGGATACTGCCTAACTGGATCTCTCCCAGAATTCCTCTTGTTTTGACATTAGAAAGAACTCTCTTAAGATCGCCAACACCGACAGCCAGTTTCTGCATGTCTCCAAGGCCTTTATAAACTTGTTCAAGTTGATCGGTCACCATCTTAAATGATTCGCTGATGCGGGTATTTAGTGTTTCCTGAAGTTTCTCATTAACGGTCTCGCGCATTTGCTCCAGTTTAACACTATTGTCTGTCTGAATCTCTTTGAGTTTGTTTTCAATAGTTTCTCTCATTTTTTCCAACCTCGATTCTATATTTAGTGCTTGTTCCTTAGCCCTGATCATCGAGCTTTCAAAATTGACACGTTGATTTTCATTAAAATCCTTAATATTTCCCGAAAGCCGCATATCAAATGATTCGAGTGATTTTTGCAGTTCATCGCGATTATCTTTTGCTACTTTTGATGATTCCTCCCTGTTTCGTTGGAATTCATCCTTCATGGAATTATTAATTTTATCAAGATTGTTCCCGAATACTGTCAGTGATTCTTTAACAGATTCCATTTGAACAGGATTCTTAAGTTGAATGAGAACCCTGATAATCAGGATTATAATTATCAGGGAGAATACTATAAATAAACTCAATAAAGCAGTTGTCATATTAATTGTAAAATTGTTACAGTTTTTATCCCTCTAAATTACTTATAATAGTTTAAAAAGAGCAAGCAGGAGGATGAAAGCTTATATAGCTGATAAACATCACTGAAATTCTCAGGCAAATTCTCAGGGAAATTCTTATTTTTATAAAAAACATTTCTGAATGACAAACAGAGTGATAGTTACTATTATTGTTTTATCTCTTTTAAGTTGTAAAGGACGACAACCAGATCAGAAAAAGAGTTATAATGAAGTTGTTGAAACCTCAGACAGTTCTCTGATCTTCGATGGGAAATCACTCGATGGATGGGAGATAACAAACTTTGGACCTCAGGGACCTGTTTATGTTTCAGATGGCGAGATTATTCTCGGGATGGGGGATGGTTGTACAGGGATAACATGGAAGAGAGATTTTCCAACCTCCAATTATGAAGTTACTCTGGATGCTATGCGCGTTAATGGTAATGATTTTTTTTGTGGAATCACTTTCCCAGTTGGAAAAGATCCCTGCACATTGATTATTGGCGGATGGGGAGGTACTACTGTTGGTCTCTCCAGTATTGATGGTATGGATGCATCTGAAAACAGTACGACAACTTTAATGAAATTCGAGAAAGAACATTGGTATCATATTTGTCTTAGTGTAACGGAAACACAAATTAAGGCAATGATAGATAGTATTAAGGTAGTTGACTTTACAATCGGGAACAATAAACTTTCTATACGTCCTGAGGTTGAATTATCTAAACCATTCGGCATCGCATCATGGAATACCACTGCGGCGATCAGGAATATACGGGTCAAAAGAATTGAAATATGAGAAGGACGCAAGATACTCACTACATTTGACCTGAAACCTGATGCCTGTCGCCTGTCGCCTGTCGCCTGAATTTCTATTTAAGATCATTAAAAAATTCCTCTTATAATTATTTCCTATAGAATAATAAGCTGTATCTTCATACCAGAAATTTCTTAACCCTTTTAATAATTCAACAATGGAAAACAAAAGAATGGTTTATCTGAAAAGCGGACTTATTGTCGCATTTAGTCTCCTGATATCGGCAGCATCTTTTGCGCAGAGTGCTGCAAATTTCTCAGGATCATGGGCATTTAATGAATCAAAAAGCAATCTGGGCGAAGGTGGATTCCGCATGATTTCGCAGAAACTTACGATCATTCAGGATGAAAAGAGTTTTACCCTTGAAAGATCTTTCACTGGTCAGGATGGTACAGAGAGAAAAACGTCAGAAACTTATACCCTCGATGGTAAGGAATCTGTAAATCCGGTATTTAATACTTCAAAAAAATCAACTGCTATTTGGGCAGCTGATAAGAAGTCTCTTACTGTATCATCAGTAATGGTTTTTGAAATGAATGGTGAAAAAAACGAGATCAAAACAGTTGAGGTATACAAACTTGCAGATGCTGATAAAACTTTATCGATCGATTCCCAGTCAACCTCATCAATGGGTGAGAGGAAGACCACCCTGGTTTATGATAAAAAGTAGGTGCCAGTTTTAAATTAATTGAATAATCTCTTTTGAAGGCTCCTTATTTTAATAATGAGTCTTTTTAAAAATTTTATTTTTATGAAGTAATCTATACTATTCATCAATCATTTTTAATACTTAATAACAAACCCAATGAAAACTATTTTTATCATTTTCGTAACTGTTTTGGCTTCATTATCAATTACATCATGCAAAGTTGAAACCAAAGTTGAACCTGTACAAAAGACAAGTATTTCTGAATTTCTCGGACAATGGACCATTGATATTGATGGCGGTTCGGTAGGCTGGCTTGAAGTACGTCAGGAAGAAGGTTATCTCGATGCAGATATCCTCTGGGGAGGAGGTAGTGTTTTACCTGTTTCAGGCATCTTCCTTGCAAAGGACCAGATTCTTATGGTTCAGCGTTCAAACAATGTTGTAAGGAAGAGAGACGAAAACAACAATCCTGTTAAAAGCCAGGTAGTTACTAATTGGATGGAAATCACTAAAAATGGAGAGAAAATTAACGGAATCCTTTTATCTCCGCGCCGGAACGGATTAAGTGTTGATACAACAACATTTTTCGGTACAAAGCTTCCTCCGGTTCCTTCGGCACCTGATATGGCTAACCTGAAATTCGGCAAACCAATAAATCTGTTTAACGGTAAAGACCTGACAGGATGGAAATTAATAAATGAAAAGCAGACAAATGGTTTTAAAGTGGTTGACGGAATACTGGTTAACGATCCTGTTCAAACTGAAGGTGCTCCCCATATAAGTTACGGGAATCTCAGAACAAAACAGGAATTTGAAGACTTTAATCTGAAGCTCGAGGTAAATATACCTGAAGGTAGTAATAGTGGTGTTTATCTACGTGGAATGTATGAGATTCAGGTTATGGATTCCTATAAAAGAGAATTAAATCCTCATAATATGGGCGCTGTTTACAGCCGTATAAAACCTTCTGTAAATGCTGAAAAACCTGCCGGAACATGGCAGTCACTGGATATTACCTTGTGCGACCGCCATGTAACCGTTATTTTGAATGGAACAAAAATTATCGATAATCAACCGGTATATGGACCTACAGGCGGAGCTATAATATCCGATGTATTTTCGCCGGGTCCAATTTATCTCCAGGGCGACCATGGTAAGGTAGCTTATCGGAATATTATGTTAACCCCAATCCTGAAATAAAAATCAATCAGCCATGAATGTCAGGTCTTCAAAAAAGAAAAGCCGCCGGGAATTTATTAGTACTTCTGCGGCAGCTGTTGCCGGACTGACCATTTTACCGGGACATGTTATCCCGGGATTTGGACATATTGCTCCGAGTGATAAACTTAATATAGCTGGTGTCGGAATAGGCGGAATGGGCAAAGGGAATCTGGCTAATGTTGCAAAGACGGAAAATATAATTGCCCTTTGTGACGTGGATTGGAGAGAACAGACCACCAAAGTTTTTGAGACATATCCGGGTGCCAGGCAATATAAAGACTATCGCATCATGTTGGATAAACAAAAAGACATTGATGCAGTAATAGTTGCCACACCTGATCATACACATGCGGTGATCAGTCTTGAAGCCATCAGACGGGGAAAGCATGTTTTTACACAGAAGCCTCTTACACATACAGTTCATGAAGCCAGGGTATTGACGAAAGCAGCCAGGGAGTACAAAGTTGCCACTCAGATGGGAAATCAGGGCCAGGCATCCGATGGTCCACGGCGTCTCAGGGAGATGATATGGGATGGTGTAATAGGTCCGGTACGGGAAGTCCATGTATGGACTGACAGGCCTAATAATGGTCTTTTCAAAACGTACTGGCCTCAGGGGATTAATAAACCTGAAGATACGCATCCTGTTCCTGAAAAGCTTGATTGGGATCTATTTGTAGGGCCTGCCCCGATGCGTCCCTATCATCCTGCTTATCATCCATTCAGATGGCGTGGCTGGTTGAACTTTGGAACCGGTGCTCTGGGTGACATAGGTTGTCATTCACTTGATCCTGTCTTTCGGGCTCTGAAGCTACAATACCCAACAAGCGTTCAGGCTGTATCAACTCTTGTGAACGAGGAATCATACCCATTGGCATCAATGGTTCGTTATGAGTTTCCCTCACGCGGAGATTTACCCCCCGTCAGCCTTTTGTGGTATGATGGTGGACTCCGTCCTATGCAAATACCAGAACTTGAGGATGGTATGCAAATGGGACCCGGCGGGGTTCTATACATCGGGGATAAAGGGAAAATACTGGGAGACAGGATCCTTCCGGCATCACTCAGGAACTCTTATCAAGCTCCGGAGCCCTATATCCCATCTTCTCCCGGACATGAACAGGAATGGATAGAGGCATGCAAGGGAGGTGACCCGGCAGGTTCAAACTTTGATTGGGCAGGGCCACTGACAGAAACGGTGCTATTGGGAAACATCGCTTTACGTAAGGAACTGAAAGAAAAACTCAGCGGACAACGGCTTAAGTTTAATCCTGAAAAATTCAGTTTTCCAGATATGCCTGAAGCTGACCAGTTCCTTCATTATTTGTACAGGGAGGGCTGGAATCTTTAGTTAAAATTATTCAACGACAGTGCACCTATTTCATGAGTGGAAATATTTTTCTGTTTATATTTTTATTTTCCATTTTTACTGGATCTGGTCTTTACGGAATTGAGCCCATTGATTCTGAGTCTGTACTTATTAAAAAATATGAACAGGATACCCTCAAGGAAAACCAGATTCTTTATAATGGAAAATTGTGGAGAAACCATTATTACAAAATCAGGGAAGATCAATTCCTTTTTTCCAAAGAGTTTCTATCCGGTAACTTATCAATTAATGGTCAGTCATTTAAAAATTTGAATATCAGATATGATATTTATAATGATGAAATAATGATACCCACGAATCATGGGGCAATCCTGCAATTGAATAAGGAAATGATTGATAGTTTTACTATCAACTTTAATAATAAAGCATATAAGTTTACCAAAATCCAGGAGGATAGTGTAAGAGGTTTTAACGGTTATGTCAATATTCTATTTAAAGGTAAAAATGCTCTCTATGTCAAATACAAAAAAGAAATTGAATTTCTTGCCGTTGAAAGAAAGTTCGATATGTTTTATCAGACCCACCGGATTTATTTCGTAAAAGACAGTATTGTATATCAGGTGACCGGTAAAGGTGACTTGCTCAAGGTTTTAAATGAAGATAAGGTGCAAATCAGAAATTACATTAAAAAAATTAAGTTAAAGATTTCAAAGAAAAGACCTGAAAGCTTTATACCCGTTATCGATTATTATGATAGCATAAGCCAATAGATTAGTTTTTATGAAACTAAAGATCCATATACTGATTTTATTATTGACCTTAACCTGCAATCTGGAGGCTCAGGAAAAATATCAGATATCCGGGGATTATAAGGATCTTTCATTTAAGGAATTTGTGACCAGAACTGAAAGCTTTTTTGCTGTAAAATTTTTTTATAAAGATGAATGGGTTACCGACCTTAAGTTGTCCGATTATCCTGGTTGTATGACATTGACGTGTGTAATGGAAAACCTTCTGAGGGGAACTTCGCTCTATTATTATATTGATGATTCAGGAAATATAGTTATTACAAGGAATTTTGCTGTTAAAATATCAAATGCAACAATAGAAAAAGAGAATAACTTCATTCCCCCGACTGATTATCCTGACTCCGGTGAAAACCAGCAGATGACCGGAAATGCATTTGTGGAAGTTGGAAATCCTGCTGAAAGATATAAGCCGGGAAAAGTTATTATCTCAGGATATATCACAAACAGGGACACAAAAGAGCCTGTGGCGGGAGTAACAGTTTTCATTCAGAAACTTTCAACAGGAACAATTTCTAATGAGTATGGATTTTATACCTTAACCCTGCCTCGGGGAATTCACCTGCTTCAGTTTTCATTCATCGGAATGAAAGAAAAAAAATTCGACCTGAATCTTAACGGAACCGGTGAAATGAATGTGGAGATGAACAGTATGCTCATACCACTTAAAGAAACTATTGTTTCTGCTCAGAAAAATATGACACTCCAGCGATTTGAGGTTGGTGCGGAAAAGATCAATATTACATCATTCAGATTATTACCGACCTCCATGGGTGAATCAGACATAATAAAAAGTGTCCTTTTAATCCCGGGTGTACAATCGGTTGGAGAAGGATCAGCAGGTTTCAACGTAAGAGGAGGTTCTGCAGACCAGAACCTTATCCTTTTATATGGTGCACCAGTATACAATTCCTCTCATTTTTTCGGATTCTTTTCAACAGTCAATTCCGATATCATAAAAGATGTTACCTTATATAAAGGTGGAATCCCCAGCCGGTATGGCGGAAGGATATCTTCTGTACTTGATATCACTTCAAAAGAAGGTAATAGAAAAGAGTTTGCAGGGAATGCGGGTATAAGCCCGATAACAACCCACTTAATGGTTGAAGGGCCCTTGATAAAAGATACCCTGACCTATCTTCTCACCGCGCGAACCACTTACTCAAACTGGATTTTTGGTTTAATTGATAATGCATCTCTTCAAAGGAGCAGGGCCTCATTCTATGATTTTAACGGAAAAATAACCTATGACCTGAATAAAAACAATAAAATAGATTTCTCATCTTATTATAGTCATGACGCTTTCAGGTTCAATTCTGACACTGTTTACAGTTATGACAATAATATTTTTGTTTTAAAATGGCGACATTTTTTCAATAGCAGGTTTTTTTCCGCACTTTCAATAAACAATAGTTTGTATAATTATGAAATATCCAGTCAGGATGTTGCTACAGAGGCTTTTGTTCTGTCTCATAAAATAAACAGCGCCGGACTGAAAGCTGATTTCAACTGGTTTCTGGGAAGGAATGAAATCAATTTTGGTGTTGACCTGAACAAATATACCATAATGCCCGGGAGCTATCTTCCTGCAAGCGATTCATCTCTCGTAATTCCACATATTATTGAAAAGGAAAGGGCATGGGAAGGGGCTTTATATATCGACGATAAATTTATCCTGACAAATTTTATGTCGATTAACGTTGGAATAAGAATGTCCACTTTTTACTCTTTAGGCCCCGGGTCGGTTATGATTTATGACCCTGAGTATTCAAAAAGCAGATCGACTATTATAGATACCCTTAACTTCAAATCAGGTGAAGTTTCAAGCAGGTATGCCGGGCCTGAGTTGAGAATATCATTGAATTTCAGGGTAAACGACAAGAGCTCTTTTAAGATCAATTATAACAGAACAAGGCAATATTTGCATCTGCTGTCAAATTCAACATCGATATCCCCGACAGACACATGGAAACTAAGTGATTATTATCTGAAACCTCAGGTTGGGGACCAGTTTGCAATAGGCTTTTACAAAATGCTGTTCAAAAATAGCTTTGAAACTTCCGCTGAGTTATATTATAAGGAAATAAAGAATATGGTCGATTTTAAAGGAGGGACAAAGCTGATAATGGATGAAAACATTGAAAAAGATATCGTAAATGTGAAGGGTAAAGCTTATGGTCTGGAACTGATATTTAAGAAGACAGAAGGAAAGATTCGCTATAGTGTAGGTTATACATACGCCAGAACCTTTATTAAAAGCATCGGAAATTTCAGTGAAGAAATTATTAATTCAGGCAAATGGTTCCCTGCGAATTTTGATAAACCCAATGATCTGGTTGTTACCTTCAACTATCTCTTCTCACGACGCTTCAGTTTTTCATCTAACTATACCTGGAGCACGGGCCGTCCAATAACCTATCCTGTTGCTACTTATCATATCAGTGATAAGATTCTGGTGCATTATTCGGACCGGAATAAATACAGAATTTCTGATTATTCCCGACTGGATCTTTCTTTCAAAGTAAGTGGAAATCTCAGGTCGCGTAGAATTGCCCATCCATACTGGACGTTCTCGGTTTATAATCTTCTTGGAAGACAAAATGTTTATTCAATTTATTTTAAAAAGGAGGGAGAACTTGTTAAGGGTTACAAGTTGTCAGTGTTTGGCAGAGCTATCCCATCTGTAACTTTTAGTTTTGACTTTTAAACCAGTTATGAAAAATATACAGCAAATAATATTATTTTCATTTTTACTTCTTCTGAACAGTTGTATTGTGCAATTTATTCCTGAAACCGATGAGGATAAGGAACTGCTTGTTGTTGAGGGTTTAATTACTGATCAGCCGGGGGCTAATACAGTAAAACTATCAAAATCCCTGCCTCTGGGGAGAAAAAATGTTGCAAAACCTCTGAAGGGATGCATAGTTAAGATTTCCGATGATCTGGGAAATAATTACAGTTTAAAAGAGACAGTAGCCGGGACATATGTTTCAGACCCGGCAAAATTTCAGGGTATAATAGGAAGATGGTATACTTTGCACATCAGTACAAACACTACTTATTATAATAATATTAACTATGAGTCATACCCTATGGAGATGAAGCCTGTTCCTCCGATCGACAGCATCTATTATGAAAAAAAGACCATTAGAGAAAAGGATGAGATCAGCCAGGCTGTTGAGGGTTGCCAGGTTTATTTAAGTACCCACGATCCGGCAAACAATTGTAAGTTCTACAGATGGGAATATTCTGAGACATGGGAATTCCGTCTTCCCTATGATGTACCAAACAGCAAATGTTGGATATCAAATAATTCTGATAGAATTAATATCAAAAACACTTCTGTTTTTGAGGAAGACAGGATCAACCGGTATCCATTAAACTTTATTTCGAACGTAACGGACAGATTGAAAGTAAAATACAGCATGTTGGTGAATCAATATTCCCTGAATGAGGATGAATTCCTCTATTGGGAGAAATTACAAAATATTTCTGAACAGGTAGGAGGCCTTTATGATATCACTCCGGCAGCTATCCCCAGTAATATTTATTGTCTTAATGATCCAAATGATAAGGTTTTAGGTTATTTCAGCGTTTCAGCCATATCATCTAAAAGGATTTTCATTAAAGATTATTTCAAAGGTATTATTAATCTATATACCGACTGCATTTCTGATACTATTGTCGGCGCTGGTCCTATTCCGAATCTGGGTATATCTGTTTGGGTGATTATAACTATTAATGATGCAATGCCACCCAGCAGAGTAATTACAGATAACAGGGGTTGCGCTGATTGTACTGTAAGAGGTACAAACAAAGAACCTGTTTTTTGGAAAGAGGGTAAATAACGAATTATCGATGGAAGTATTTTAAATGACAAAAAAATTAAAACCGGCTATCCTTTTTTTTATATTTTTTCTGCTTCTGCAAGGTGCTTATGGTCAGATACAGATGAATGTGACAGATTATCTTAGTCAACGGTTTTTAAGATACTGTGAATCTGTACCAAGAGAAGAAATATATGTCCATTCCGACAGGGAAGAGTATGTAGCAGGAGAAGATTTATGGTTTAATGTATATCTGATTGACAGACAAAGGTTAAAGCCTTCATTAAATAGCAAAATTGTCTATTTTGAATTGCTGAATCCTGAAAACCGGCCGGTGGTGCAGAAACGCATCAGGCTTGTTCAGGGTTTTGGCCCGGGGCAGATTGTATTACCCGACACCTTAAGCACAGGAACCTATACAATCAGGGCATATACCGGCTGGATGAAAAATTTTCTCCCTTATAATTGCTATATGAAGGATATTAAGGTTTACAATTCATTTAGCACTAAAGCATTTAAGGGAAAGCTAAGTTCAGGCAATATCCAGGATGGAGAAACCGGTACTGAAATCAACCGGGGGACAAATGAAGCAGGACTGACCCTGAAAGTAAATAATCTTAAACCGGATACTTTAGAGATATTTGTTAATGCTGATGAAAATTATCGCTCTGAGAACAGTAATCTTTTTTATCTGTTTATTCAGACTCATGGAATAATCGACCATGTAAGTTCTGAAAGGATACCGGAGGGGGACATAAAAATCGCTCTTCCTAAAACGCTACTGAATACCGGAATCAATCATGTAACAGTATTTGATTCAAAAGGCCGGCTAATCAGAGAAAGGTTTATTTATACCAAAGATAAGGAAAAACAATTACTGGCTCTTAATTCGATCGACATTTGTAATGTCAGGAATAAAATAACCCTCGGAATTGAGATGGGTAATGAATTATCTACAACATTGAATACAACAAATCTAAGTATATCCGTTGCTCCTTTAACCAATGACCTTGTGAATGTGGGACTTAATGATTATCTGGTATTTGGTACAGAGTTCGGATTATTTCCATGGAATACGATTAAAGGAAGAAAAATTAGCGAGCTTCCACCGGAAATCATGGATAGTCTTCTTTTAACTGTTAAGAGTAACTGGATTAATTGGAGAACGATATTATCCGATGATATGCCTGTTTTTAAATATCAGGTAG
>Ga0265292_1001632_pt1 | contig 18879 bp, 24 predicted proteins | sample Munlanlewell296A_FD_189080 | JGI IMG/M metagenome (GOLD analysis project Ga0265292, IMG submission 189080) | Leachate microbial communities from a municipal landfill in Southern Ontario, Canada - Leachate well 296A | ecosystem: Engineered > Solid waste > Landfill > Unclassified | place: Canada... | reverse complement strand
GTTTTAAATTTATTTTTTTTATAAAAACTGGATAAAACCCAATATATTTCGAAAAAAACTATTACTGAGGTGTATATTTTTACTTTTTGATTAACCGCTTGTTGGAAAACAGAATAAACTTCTTCAAATTGCTTTTCGTCATCTCTTAGAAGAAGTCTTAAGAAATAGTTTGTATCAATAAAATATGATTTCATTTCCTCTTAGCAAAATATTTTTGCTTTGAATCTCTAATAATAAAATCAAGAGGTTTATTTTTATATTCGTCGGGAACGTCTAACGACCCAGCCATATCATCGAGTAATTTTTGTGACTTTTCCATAACAATTTTTCCCTCGTCGATATTAACGATTAATCTATCTCCCTCATTTAAGTTAAGATGATCAAAAATTACAGATGGGATTGTGATTTGCCTCTTACTGGATATCTTTACAGTTTGTAACATGGTAAGGAGATTATAAATAAGTAAGGAAAGAATGTCAAGGGGTTAATTTATTTACTAATATGATCAGAAACAGTTTTTAAAAGTAAAGGAAATTCTTTAAATTTTTTGTTTGAGGCAAAGTTAAAGTGTCCAGCATTTTTGATGATATTTATTTTTGCTTCAAGTTTTTTTGCAATGAATCTTCCTTCTTCAACTGGAATCTCATCATTTGTTGATTGAAATATCTCAATATGATTAACAAGTTGATGAATTCTTTTCCACAAATATGGTTTTGCTTGAAAAGAATCGTATTTGGTATAAACATCTGCTTTCCACTGATCATAATCGACAAATGGGGCAACTAAAAATAAGCCATTAATTTTTATTCCAAGACTCGGCAATGATTGAAAAGTAAATGAACAACCACGACTATGAGCAATAAAAATAGTTTCTTTATTAATATATTTTTTATATTCTTTTAAAGTTTCTATCCACTCTTCGAGTTTGTGACCATCATAAGTAGAATCTTGTTTATCAACAGGTGGGATTGGAAATTGAGGGACAAAAACTTGATGGCCTAATTTTGATAATTCCTTTTTTAACCATGGAAACCAGTTTCCTTGAGGAGAACCATAGCTGCCGTGAATGATAAAAATATTTCTCATAAGATGATGCGGAGATTATACCATTTTGGCGACTTCTTTGCCTAATTTGACGGCGTAGTTTGTTCCCCTATCATAGGGATAGGTCATGTCGAGGTTGGCAATAAAAAAGTTTTTAACTGGTGTAATAAAATCAGGTTTATTTTTTTCAAAATCGCGATCAAAAATCGGCTGGGCAAAAGGAGCCTTAAAAAGATAAGAATTTAAAATGAAGAATTTAGAATTAAGAATTTTCAAATGCGGCAAAACATATTCAATCAATTCTTCACTTTTCATTTTTAATTTTTCATCGTTCTTGTCTACATACCACCCAATATAAGCTAAGTGATTATTATTATAATTTTTTTTATCAGCGAAATTAGTATGTTGAGCTAAAATCATAAAAGGAATTTTTTCAGTACAGATATTAAGCCAGTAAGTTTTATCGAGAATTTGTTTATCAGTTTCAAGTATTAAAGTAATTGCGTGCAAATATTTTAATTTATTAAAGCGAGACAGATATTCTTTAGGAAAAATATTGGATGTAAGCTTAACTAAAATTGGAGTTGGTAAAGTTGAAATTATTTTGTCATATGTTTGACCATTAACTAAAAACTTATCCCCCATTTTTTTTATATTCTCGACTTGGTAACCCGTTAACACGTTAACCTTTAAACTCTTTAACATGCTTTCAACATGATCGATAAAGGACTGAAATCCTCCTTCAACGTAACCTAAGGCCTTGGTTCTTTTTTTGATTCTTGCCCAGATAAAAGAGCTAGAAATAATTCCCGCATATCTACCGAACTTTCCCCGAAAGAGTTGTTTCCACAGTCTATTCCATACATTAATTCCCATACTTTTTTTCAAAAATTCTTCAGATGTCATTTTTTTGTATAGAGGTAAGAAAGGGGATAACTTAAGAAAAACAATCACAAAACCAGCTCTAAGTTTGTCAATCAAACTAAGGAGAGGGAACCTTAAAAGGTCGATGGGGGTATCTAGGGGATAAACAGAAAAATTGTTCGATTCATTGTTAAAAAGTGAGGAAGTTTCAGGTGATTCAAAATATATTTTCTTAAAACCGATTTCTTTAGCGAAGTTTAAGATATCGTTATCAGTTGCAAAAAGATGGTGATAAGCTCTTTCTAAATGCCAATTCCAATCATTGCCTTTGAAACCAGCGGCAAGTCCACCAAGTACTCTTTCCTTTTCCATAACTGTTATTTCATGTCCATCTCTAGACAAATAATAGGCAGCAGTTAAACCAGTAATTCCTCCTCCAAGAATAGCGATTTTCATTTGAATAATGATAACAGAATAGTGTATATTATATAAATAATATGTTTAAGAAGTTTTTTACTTTGTTCTTAGTCTTGTTTGTTTTTTCTGTTTTACCATTTGATATTTCTGCTCAAGATGGTTCACAACCTCCAACATTTTGTTTTGTAGCCGCTTCTTGCCTTAATGCAGAGTCATCATGTTCAACTGCCAGCCAAGGCAACGGTCATATAGTAAAATTAACAATCGATCCGAAAGATAAACCTCAACCTAATAGTACGGTATATGTAATTGAGGCGATATCTAGTGCTAACGGACAATATTATACTTCAGGAAATCCCGGGATTGATGGGCATTATACTTATACAATACCAGGTGAACTTAATTATGTATTTGAGGGTTTATTTAAAGAAGATGGAACAACTCCTATTAATCAAACATTAATCCATACTTTGAGAACCGATGGAAATGGATCTTTGCAAACAAGTGAAGGTGATCCGGTCTCAGCCTTAGAGTGGGGAGATTATACTCCTGAAGGGCATGAAAGAAAATGGTTTGGTTTTAGTATCGCTGACCCTCAACCAACCGTTGATCCAAATCTTGGGTTGGGTGGACAGCAATTGGGAGAAGTTGTTTTTGATTGGGTAGGAGCAGCGCAAAATTGTATTGCAATTTCTTGGGATCCAGATGGAAGGGTTTTTGACAGTCAAAGCTTGGAGCCAATCCCTAATACTTCAGTAACTCTTACAAAAAAAAGAACTAATGGAATTTTTAGCTTTGTTAATAAATTTGATCCGAATGATGTCCCGACTGGTGTGTTAACCAATCCTTACTTAACCTTAGAGGATGGCGGTTTTAGCTTTTTTGTTCCAGACGGTACATATAAACTAACTCCTCAGATTACTGGTTATAATTTTCCTGGTTCACTAACTCTTAATTCCCGCTATTCAAAAGTTTATTCTAATATTTATCCATTGTTAACAGGATTCGAAATTGTTGAAAAAGGCGGTCCTCAACATAGAGATATTCCGGTTGATTCGGTTGGAGGACAGCCAACTTATTTTCCAATAAAAATGATGGAATATAGTTATCAGTCGGACAGAATTAGCAGTGTTTTTCTTGATGGTCGGGTCAGCCATCCACTAGCTACAATTAATGCTTATTCCGTTATTCCTGATTCAAATAATCCTGAGGTAAAAGTTCGTTATAAGCTTATAAAAACAGTTAAAGCTGATAAAATTGGTCGTTTTTCCATAGTGATTGATCAGTCAGCTTTTGATAAAAATAAAAATGAAATGTTTGGCGAAGTTGAAGCTATAAAAGCAGATTTTGGTTTATCTACAAATGATACTAATCCAGTTCCAGCGGTTTTAAAATTAAATCCAATTCTTACATATATTGAAGGGAATGCTTCTTATAAAAATCAGGTATTGCCGGGGGCAAGAATTGGACTTGTTCTTGATTCTTCAACGAAACCCTATTATGAAACTGTGGCTGACAGTCAAGGATATTTTAAAATTCCATCAGATTATATTCCTTTTATGCCCTATAAACTACGATATTCCTCAGGCGGAACGGTGGCAAGTGTAACAACGTCAAAGTTTATAACGGACAACTCTGCTAATATAAAGAGTAAAAAGACAAATCTTTTTTATCCTCAATATAACAATCCTCAAATCAATGACAGTATTAAAAAATCTGTTGCCGCTTACAATAAACAACTGAACAATAGTCAAAGTGGTAATAGCCAAGGTGGAGTCTCAGGTAATATTCCTAGTCAGTCAGAATCCAAGACGAGTCAATCCGTCTCAAAAAACCTTATCTTTATAGGGATAGTTTTAATGATTGGTGTTTTACTTATTGGGGTAGGAGTTTTAGGGGTTTATTTAATTAAGAAAAATCAGAACTCTCAAATAGAATAAATAATTCCCGCAAATAAACCGTAGATAAAACGCAGGAAATTTATTTAATATTCCTGTCAAACTTATTTACTTCAATTAATATTGTTTCAATAAAAATAGCTGTTGGAATAGCGAGAACAACCCCCATAATTCCAGCTAATTTTCCACCAATAACCATAGCAATTAGTGTAACGATGGGGTGAAGGCCGGTCGTTTTTTTCATAACAACCGGAACGATAAGATTATTTTCAAACTGTTGAATTACAAGATAGAGGACCGCGCAATAAAGACCCAGGACTGGAGAATAGGAAAGACCAATTAAGATAGCTGGGACCGATGAAGTAATTGGACCAAGATTGGGAATAACTTCAAATAATCCTGCCAAAACTGCGAGTGCAAGAGCATATTTCATACCAATTATATTAAGCCCAATATATGTCATTGTTCCAACAACTATCATGAGAATAATTTCCCCCCAAAACCATCCCGACATTCTTTTCTGAGCTCGTTCGGCAATCAAGCTAATTCGACTGAGTTCCATATCATCAAAAAAGTTATTTAATAATCTATCAATAATATTTTTTTCCAAAATAAAATAGAAACCAAAAAATAAAGTTGAAGTAACAAAAATAACATTAGAAAAAGCTGACTTGATTAAATTAATTGTTTCATTAGCGAGACTGGGAATATTCTTAGAAAGAAAGTCTAAATTAAAGTTAGCAGAAAATACTGGAGATATCTTATTCACAATATTAGGAAGGTTCTTGAATAAAATAATCATTTCTCCAGCCAAAGGGGGAATAATCAAAATAAATAAACAAAAAATAGTAAAGATAAAAATAAAATAGATTAGGAAAGAACCAACGGTTCGATGGATTTTTTTCTTTTCTAAATAATCAACCGGCTGACGCAAAGCCCCAGCAATAATAAAAGCAATAAAAAGTGAAAAAATTAAATCTTTTATCAACCAAATAATACCCAACAACAAAATAAAGCCAACTGTAAAAATAATTGTTTTTGAGGAAATCTCGATTTTTTGTAACATAAATGTATTATATCATCCTTTTGCCAAGGCTAATACGTAAACTTTTTTTGCTCCGGTTTCTTTCAAAATCTTAACCGCTTCTTTGATGGTTGATCCGGAGGTAACCACATCGTCGATAAGAATTATGTTTGGGGTTTGATAAATCAAACCTCTACGTTCCTGTTGAATCGCAAATGCATCTTGAACGTTCAAATATCGCCCCCTTTTGTTTTTTGTTTGTGCCTGTGATGATGTCTCTTTTTTTCTAATTAATAAATTAATAATAGGGAAGTGAAGAAACCTTTGAAAAAAACTACTAATAAGACTAGCCTGATTAAAGCCCCGTTCATTATATTTTGTTTTTGATAATGGAACAGGTTGAATAACAAAATTGAGAGAAAGCTTTTTATAGAAATCTAACTTTTCTATATTTTCAGGAATGATGATCTTACAAAAATCTTCCCAAACTTGTACGGCTAGTCGATACTTAATATTTTTAATAACTTTCTTTAATATTGGGTTGTAGTGATATATAGTAAGCAAGCCGTCAATGTTAAGTGTTTTTGTACAACCAGGGTGAGTCAGACCGTAAAGAGAAGCTTTTTTACAATAAAAACAAACATCTTGTTTTATCGGTTCCAATTTTTTAAAACACGATGAACAAAGATAAACTCCAATATATCCACAACCAAGGCAAAATTTAGGGAAAAGAAGATCAACAAGGAACATATGTTTATAGTCATTATAATAGCTAAATAATCATATATTGTTCACAAAATTAAAAGAATATTCGTTTATTAATAAAGGAAAATATATTTCGAAGCTAAAAGTTTATCTGAAAAAATTTGATATAGTTTTGATATATTTTGACCTCTTGAAAACTGCCAGGTAGTGTTCTAAATTTAATATCGCACTATATGTTTTGTATTTTTTGTCAGAACCATGATACAGAAGTAATTGAAACAAGAGTGTCTGAAGATGGTACGACGATAAGAAGAAGAAGGTCATGTTCAAAATGTGATAAGAGATTTACAACATATGAAAGAGTGGAAGAGTTACCGGTAATAGTTATTAAAAGAGATGGGACTAGAGAAAGATTTGATCGTGACAAACTAAGAAGTGGGCTATTTAAGTCTTGTGAAAAAACAATAGTAACGGGTCAAAAAATTGATAGCATAATCAATGAAGTAGAAAGGGAGTTAAAAGAAAAAGATACGACTGAGATAGAAAGTAAAGTAATTGGTAATTTAGCAGCCAAAAGATTAAAAAAGATTGATAAGGTGGCCTATATTAGATTTTCCTCAGTCTTTAGAAGATTTGTTGATCTAGATGATTTTGAGGAAGAGTTAAAAAAAATTAATCCGACCAAATCGGAAAAATAATATGAAATTGAAAGGAATCTCAGAAAAGGTTTTTTTGGATCGTTATTCGTTAAAAAATAAAGAAGGTAAATCGATGGAAAAGCGACCAGAAGAGATGTGGAACAGAATCGCTAAGGCAGTTTCGTTAGTTGAAAAAAAAACAAAACAAAAAAAATGGGAAAAAGAATTTTATTCAGTATTAAAAGATTTTAAATATGTTCCCGGAGGAAGAATCTTATCCGGAGCGGGGACAGGCTTTGCCGTCTCTTTTTATAACTGCTTTGTTATTCCGTCACCTCAAGATTCAAGAGGGGGAATACTTGAAACTTTAAGACAGATGGTTGAAATTATGGCTCGGGGTGGTGGAGTTGGTATTAATCTTTCATCTCTTCGACCCCGCGGGGAAAGGGTTAAAAAAGTTAATGGCTTTTCGTCAGGTCCAATTAATTGGGCCGAACTTTTTTCAGTTGCAACTCGTGACATTATTCAACAAGGCGGCACCCGTCGTGGAGCCTTAATGCTCATGCTTTGGGATTGGCATCCTGATATTGAGGAGTTTATTACCGTGAAGCAAGATTTATCAAAGATCAATGGTGCTAATCTTTCTCTTTGTATTTCCGATACTTTTATGGAGGCAGTTGAAAAAGACTCTGATTGGCCATTGGTATTTCCAGACATTAAAGATCCGGAATATGATCAAAAATGGACAGGAGATTTAGAAGCTTGGAAAAAATTGGGAAAAAAAGTTATCGTTCATAAGATTGTCAAAGCACGAAAACTTTGGGATTTAGTGGCTACAGCCGCTTGGAAATCGGCCGAACCTGGAGTCGTTTTCATGGAAAGATATAACAAACTTTATAACAATTATTATTGGAATAAAATTATTTGTGTCAATCCATGTGGGGAAGAAGGATTGCCGCCATGGGGAGTTTGTAATCTAGGATCGATAAATTTATCAGCACTAGTCAAGTCAAAAGATATTGATGAAAAGGGTAGATTTGATTTTAGTGCTTTAAAAAATATTGTTAGGACAGCTGTCCGTTTTCAAGATAATGTAGTTGACATGGACCCTTATATTTTTGAAGGAATTCGTAAAACTCAACTTGAGGGAGAAAGAAGAATTGGACTAGGGACAATGGGGCTTGGTGACGTTTTGATTAAGCTACATCTCCGCTATGGTTCGCCGGAATCTCTTGAATTCATTGATAAGGTTTATAAATTAATCCGTGACGAAGCTTACCAGGCGTCATCTGAATTTGCCCGTGAAAAAGGTAGTTTTGCTAAATATGACCGTAAATTATATTTAGAAGGAAAATTTATTAGCGAATTAACTGACGATGTCAAAAAATCAATCAAGAAAAATGGGATAAGAAACTCACTGCTTTTGATGCAAGCTCCAACGGGTTCGACTTCTTTGATGGCGGGAACAACGAGTGGTATTGAGCCGGTCTATGAATTTGAATTCATTAGAAAAGACAGGATAGGAACCCATATCATCCGCCATGATCTTTATGATGCTTGGTATGCGAAACACGAAAAGGAAGTAAAGGCTGGAAAAGTAAAAAAACCTGAATGGTTCGTTTCCGCCAATGAACTAACACCAGAGGATCATGTAAAAGTTCAGGGGGCAATTCAAAAATATGTTGATGCTTCAATTTCAAAGACGGTTAACGCGCCAAAAACTCATACAGTCGATGATGTTAAAAGACTTTATAATTTAGCATACAAATTAGGATGCAAGGGAATAGCCTATATGCGGGATGGTTCTCGACCGGGTGTCTTAGAGCGAAAACCTGAAGTCACTGAAGCCACTGTAGACGAAGAAGTAAAACCTCTTCCTTCCTATACAATTAAACCTAGACCAATGGTTGTTCATGGAGCCACTTATAGAATTAACACACCGGTTGGAATCGCATTTATTACTTTAAATACCAACGGGGGTAATCCTCCGGAGCCATTAGAAATCTTTATTAATGTTGGTAAGGCTGGAAGTGATGTCTACGCAATGGCAGAGGGTTTAGGAAGAATGATTTCGGTAGCCTTACGTTTTTCGTCTCATATTTCAGTTTTTGATCGTGTCAATGAAATCATTACCCAACTACAAGGTATAGGTGGGGCGAGAACAATGGGCTTTGGTAAAGATAGGATAAGAAGTTTGCCGGATGCAGTTGCCAAAGTTTTATCAATGCACTACGGACTAAATGGTGAGATAAAAACCAACGGAGTTGTTAAAGAAGACCCAAAATTAGTAACCGCAACCACTCAACCGTCGTTGATTCAGCCAGCGGTAGCTGTTGCCAGATCAACCTCTTTTGATATCTGTCCTTCATGTGGCGAGGTAACTTTGGTCCATGAAGAAGGATGTAAAAAATGTTATGGATGTGGGTACTCGGAATGCTGACAAGTTTATAAAGTTTTTAAAGTTTGTAAAGTTCTTAAAGTGTTTTTCTTTATAAACTTTATGACTTTATGAACTTTATGAACTCATATGCCTATTTACACTCGTACTGGCGACTTAGGAACTACAAGTTTATATGGTGGTAAAAGAATCTCTAAAGCTGATTGCCAGATAGAAACTTACGGATCAATAGACGAACTAACTTCCTACATCGGTCTTGTTATTGTTAAATTAAAAAATAAAAAAGAGGTTCTATTTTTAATAGAGATTCAAAGAGATCTATACAAAATCATGGGTTTTCTTTCCGGAGCAAAAACTGACTTATTTTTTTTAAAAAATAAAGTTTTAATTTTTGAAAAAACAATTGATGAAGTTGAAAAAAAACTTCCTAAATTAAATAAATTTATTATTCCCGGCGGTAATGAAGTCTCCGCATTATTTCATATTCTAAGAGTAAGCTGCCGTCGTGCTGAAAGAATTTTTGTTGAATATTTTAATAACAATCGAACAATGAAACAATCGAACAATATATTAATATATTTGAATCGTTTATCTGATTTATTTTTCGATTTGGCACGAAAGTATGGAAAAGATAATGAAGTTGTTTTATAATCACTACACAAATGAAGAAAAATAACATTAAATCTCAAATTTCAATTTTTATAATAATTTTATTGGCAGTTGTTGCCCGGCTTATTCCCCATGCTCCAAATTTTGCTCCAATTGGAGGGCTGGCTCTTTTTTCCGGGGCTAATTTTAAAAATAGAATCGCTCTATTAATTCCGTTAGCGGCAATGTTTATCTCTGATATATTTTTAGGTTTTCATAAAACTATTCCCTATATTTATGTGAGCTTTATAATTATTACATTAATTGGAGGGCTAATAAAAAATAATAAATGGCAATCAATATTAAAAGCCAGTCTAGTCTCTTCAATTTTATTTTTTTTAATAACCAACTTTGGTGTTTGGGCTACTGGCTCAATGTATCAAAAAAATTTATTTGGTTTAGCGCAAAGTTATGTGATGGGAATTCCATTTTTTAGAAATACAATTATTTCCGATTTATTTTATTCCTTTTCTTTTTTCTACGGATATAGATTTTTGTCAAGCTTTGTTTTCAAAAAACTTCTGGCTAAGCTACATATATAATCTCAATAATTTATTGTTGTAATAGTCCAAAAATATACTTTTGTAGGTTATAAGCGGTGGACTAAAATATTTCATTATTTGATAATTTAAAAAAATATGAAATTATTTGGCCACAGACGAACAATTCGTCTGAATAATTATAATTATTCAAATTCAGGATTATATTTTATAACCATTTGCACGCAGAATAGAGAATGTTTGTTTGGAAACATCATTAATAATAAAATGGTTTTAAATAACGTTGGAATTATGATTGAAAATTTATGGAATAAAATACCAAAACGATTTGATACGGCGCAATTGGACACATTTCAAATAATGCCAAATCATATTCACGGAATTATTGCAATTGTAGGGGCGGGTTTTATGCCCGCCCTTAATTTAAAATTCATTAAACCAACAAATGATTTGTTTTATGATAAAAGGGCAACCACAAGGGTTGCCCCTACAATAGGTGATATCATTGGTGTATTTAAATCATTAACAACATATGAATATATTGATGGTGTTAAAAAAAACGGATGGTCACCATTTAATATACGATTATGGCAACGTAATTATTATGAACATATAATTCGAAATGAATATGAATTAAATCGAATCAGAAAATATATCCGTGACAACCCATTGAATTGGAAAAACGATAGAAATAATTTAAAAACGAGATAATATTATCCTAAAACTGGAAGCGGAAATTTTTCTTTCAAATATTTTTTATAAAGTTCAACGGAGTCTCCATGATCAAAAGCCATTTCTGGTATTTTGTCTAAATCAAACCATTGAAGTTTGCTAACTTCTTCATCAGAAACACCTGTTTGTTTTACAGCGTTAGCGATAAAAATTATGTCAACATTTTGTCGATCTTCGTGAGGGCGGTTTGGATTATCATTTATTCGAAAAAGTTTTAAATTATTTATTTCCCAACCGCTTTCTTCCAGTACTTCCCGCTTTACGGCTTGAATTAAATTTTCTCCATGATTGAAAAAACCACCGAGTAAGCCCCATTTACCTGATTCGGAAATAGGCTTTCCATTTAGAGTACCTCTTAGGCCAAGTAGTATTTGATTATTTTTTATAACCATCGCATTTACCGTTACGTGACGAAGAAAAGCTTTATTATTATTTTCAAAGAAACAAGTAATCATTGTTTATATTATAATAAAATTATGACTAAGAATTTTACAAACATTGACGATTTATTGGAAGAAAATAAAAGGGCAGGTCAGCCTAAAGAAGCAGAGCCTATCGCCACTGAAAAATTTGAAATAAAAGAACCATCTGAGGATAGTATAGAAGAAGAAGTTAAGCCATTTATCAGCCCACGGGCCGAAACAATTGAATTGCCGCCAGATTTAAAAAAATTAGGATTACAGGCGGTCTCTCATTCAAAGTTTTCCGGTTACAAAAATATTAAATTACCGTTAAGCGATGAAAAGATTATTGTTGGACAAAAAGCGCCTATCACATCATCTATCCGTTGGTTAGCCACTTTTGCCCTGTATATTTTAGCCCAAGCCCATCTCGGACTAAAGGTAGTACACGGGCATGTAATTAGAGTTTTAAAAACAGATTAGGAAGAGGTGGCTTTATTTATTTCAGCTAAAAATCCTTCTTTACTTTGAGCGCCAACAAATTGGTTAACAACTTCGCCATCCTTAAAAACTAGAAAAGTCGGGATAGAAAAAACTTGATATTGAGAAGATAAATCTTGATTTTGATCAACATCAACTTTAACAAATTTTACATTTTTTACTTCTTCAGCCAATTGTTCGATAATAGGTCCGGTCATTTTGCATGGACCACACCAAGTTGCATAGAAATCAACCAAAACAACCCCTTTAGTTTTTAATACTTCGGTTTCAAAATTATTTTTATCAAGGTGAGCAACGACCATAGATTCATATCTTAGTACGAGATATTTTTAATGTCAATCGCAAAAAAAAGATTGGGATATCTATCGTCATTTTAATCCCGTTTCCATACCCTAAAACTGTATTTTTGTAGGTTATAAGCGGTTGACAAAATAGTTCATAAAGTTATAAAGTCCATAAAGTTCATAAAGTGATTTTCTTTAAAAACTTTACAAACTTTAAGAACTTTATAAACTGATTATGTTAGCAAAAATCTTTTCCGGTACGGTCATCGGGTTGGATGGAATTTTGATTGAAGTTGAAGTAGATGTTGCATCGAAAGGGTTCCCTGGTTTTATGATTGTGGGACTTCCAGATAAGGTAGTCGGGGAGGCTAAAGAAAGAGTTAGGGCGGCGATTAATAATGCATCATTTAAAATTCCAGACACCAGAATTACTGTTAATTTGGCCCCGGCTGATATTCCTAAAGTTGGTTCAGCTTTTGATTTACCCATGGCAGTTGGTATTTTGTCAGCAGGAAAAATGATTAAAAAAGAAATTCTACAAGACAGTTTATTTATAGGTGAACTGTCTTTAAAAGGGGACGTCCGTCGAGTTCCAGGAGCAATATCGATAGCTCTTTTAGCTAAGTCAAAAAAAATCAAAAAAATTTTTGTTTCAAGGGAAAATATTGCCGAAGTAATTTTAGTCGATGGGATTGAAGTTTATCCGGTCGATAATCTTATTGATTTGATTTTACATTTAAATGAGGTGAAATTAATCTTACCTTTTCCGCATGCGGATTTTATTAGTCTCATCAAAGAAGAAAAATATGATAATTTATTTGAAGATATTAAAGGCCAGGAGACGGCTAAGCGGGCACTGGAAATAGCAGCAGCAGGATTTCATAATATTATTCTTAAAGGTCCGCCAGGGACAGGAAAAACTCTTTTATCACGGGCTTTTCCCTCGATTCTTCCATCGATGGAAAAGGAAGAAATCCTTGAGGTAACAAAAATTTATTCTGTAGCCGGGCTGCTTCATAATCAAAGTTTTATTGCCAGTCGGCCTTTCCGTTCTCCCCATCACACAACATCTCGAATTGGCCTGGTTGGTGGTGGATCAAATCCGACTCCTGGTGAAATATCTTTAGCTCATCGGGGAGTTTTATTTTTAGATGAAATTCCCGAGTTTCCCCGGACAACTTTAGAATCGCTTCGGCAGCCCTTGGAGGATGGGTTTATTACAATATCACGCGCATCAGGAACTTTAATTTTTCCTTCCCGTTTTTTATTACTTGCGGCATCAAATCCCTGTCCATGCGGTTATCTTGGTCACGAAAAAAAACCCTGTCACTGTTTGCCGGGGACAATTCTTAAATACAGAAAAAGATTATCAGGACCTCTTTTGGATCGGATCGATTTACATATAGATGTTCCATCAGTGCCAGAAGAAAAATTAACCAGTAATATTTTGAGCGAATCAAGTCAGAAAGTGAGGGAGAGAGTAGTTAAAGCCCGGGAAATTCAGAAGAAAAGATTTAAAGGATTAAAAATTTTTAATAATGGAGAGATGTCTTCAGCCCAGATAAAAAAGTTTTGTCAATTAACTCCTGAAGCAGTTAATCTTTTAAAGCGGGCGATTGCTAAACTATCACTATCAGCCCGGAGTTATTTTAAAACAATTAAAATCAGCCAGACGATTGCGGACTTAAATGGGAAATCAAAAATAGAGGCGTCATTTGTTGCCGAAGCGCTACAATTTCGATCTCACGACGAATAGGCATTGACAAGCCAAAAAAGATTCTCTATACTTTTTTTACATATGTTTAACTTCTTAACAGTTTTTGCGCAACCATCAGATTCTAATTATGGAAAAGTAGCTCTTGGATTTAAAATTCCTAATATTACGGAAATTCTTACGTTCATATTTAGATTTTTCTTTATATTAGCTGGGCTTGTTGCCCTTCTTTACTTATTATTGGGAGCCTTAGCCTGGATTACTTCTGGTGGTAATAAAGAAAGTGTCGATAAAGCCAGAGAGAAGATTCAAGCAGCTTTAGTTGGATTGATTCTTATATTTGTCGTTTTAGCGGTTGTTATCGTAGTAGAAAATATCTTTTTTCTTCCCGGTCAAGGTTTGGGCTTATCGAAACCAATCGTTTTTCCTGGCTTAATTCAGCCAGGGAGCAACTAATTATTTCTCAACTGTGCTAAATTTATTTTTACCTCTTTTTGCAGTTTCTGCTCAGATTCAAGATTGGGAGACAGGTCCATCTGGGAGTTGTGTTGTTGACGGTGTTCCAACCCTCAAATGTTTAGAAATAGTCTTTGGTAATATCCTGTTTATGTCTTCATTTTTTATTGTTCTGGTTCTTTTTATTATGTTTGTGGTTGGCTCGTTTCGTTATCTAACTTCATTTGGTAATGCTGAAGCAATTAAAAAAGCTCAAGGGACTTTGAAATATGCTCTGATTGGTTTTATATTATTTGTCAGCGCGTTTTTGATATTAACAATAATTCAAACTTTGTTCTTGCCTAAAGTAGATCCAAATAATCCAGGAGCGACTCCTAATCTGTTTGAGTTTAAACTAGGAGAGTAGGAAATTTCTAATTTCTAATTACTCTAATTGACCTAAAAAAGTTCCAATTACTAAACACCAATTGGTTTATTGGTCATTATTTAGAAATTAGATCAATTAGGTTAATTAGGTCAATTTTACTTTGCCGGAGTGACGAAGATGACTTTGACTCCTTTATCTTCGGGAATCGGTGAGGCCATTTTATTTTTTTCTGCTAAGAAGTTATAGGAGACAAACATAAGTAGAGCAATTCCAATAGCGATTAAAACAATCCCAAATCCTTTCATAGATTTATTTTTTCTTTAATGATGTATCTTGGTCGTCTTTGCACTTCCTGATATATTTTACCAATATACTCACCAATTATTCCAATAGTGATCAATTGAATACCTCCAATAAACATAATAGCAGTAAAAAGACCAGCCCAGCCAATAACAAAGGATTGTGGAGAAATTGCCTTTTGTATTAACTCATATATTATTCCCAAAAAACCAAATATTCCGGACATAAATCCAAAATACGTTGCCATTCTTAATGGTTTGACGGAAAAAGAAGTAATTCCTTCCAAGGCAAAATTAAGCATTTTAAAAAAACCATAATGAGTTTGGCCTGTTAATCTTTTATCTCTTTTAAAATATACAAACTTAGTTGGAAAACCACCCCAAGAAACTAAACCTCGTAAAAAACTTGGTCGTTCATATAAATTATTTAAAAAGTTAACAACTTGTTTATCAATCAGACGAAAGTCACCGACTTCTTGAGGGATTATCGTGTCAGATAAAAAATTGATTACTTGATAAAAGACTGAAGCGGAAAATTTTTTGAAAAAATTTTCTCCTTGTCTTTCATTTCTTTTAGCATAGACAATTTTTGCGCCCGCCTGCCATTTTTCAATCATTTCAGGAATTACTTCAGGAGGGTCTTGAAGATCAGCATCAATTGTAATAACACAATCACCTTTGGCAATTTTATATCCAGCCGTTAGCGCCATTTGGTGGCCAAAATTTCTGTAGAAAGAAATTAATTTTATGTTTTCATTTTTTACTGACTGTTTTTTGATAATAGACGGAGTTTTGTCTTTGGAACCGTCATCAACAAAAATAATTTCATATTGATAGTTTTTTAAAACAGAAATTAGCCGTTTAATTAACGGATCAATATTTTCTTCTTCATTAAAAACCGGGACGATGACAGTGACTAGAAAACTATTCATAATTTTATTATATCATTTAGCCTGATTAAAAATAAAATATTTAGTATAATTTAGGAGCTTATTGACAATACGGGGTAGTGTACGGCTGCACAGGAGGCTCATAATCTCCTAGACCGCGGTTCGACTCCCGGCCCCGTAACATTATTCAAAATACAATTTCCACCACTGTTTCCAATTGGGTAAAGGTGTTGGGATAATAGAAATGGGTGTTTTGGGTGGAGGTGGAATGATTAGAGCGATTTCATTGTCTTTCAATAAATTTAAATTGTTGCGGATAGTTTTTTCAATTTCTTCGGTGCTTTTTTTCCGAACAACCTCAGTTTTTAGCTCAATATTTTGTTTACTTTCTTTTTCAAAGTTTTGTTTGAACTGTTGATAAAAATCAAGTTTACTTTTATAACCAAACAAATTTTTTAATAAAGAGGAAAAAAGAAATAAAAGTAGGAAAAGAAAGATAACGTTTTTAATGAACTTCATGACTTAATTATACTTTGTAGCACCTTCATTATTCTGCCTGGATCAGCCTTTGATTTCAATTCTTTCATACAAATTCCAATAATAGCCTTTTGATTATTATCAAAAACGGCTTGGTTTTCTTTAATCGTCTTCTCAATTTCAGCCTTAAGTTCTTCATCACTGATTTCGGCTGGTAAATAAACGGAAGCAAACTCTAATTGTTTTTTGCTATCATCAGCTAATTCTTTTCTACCGCCTTTTTCAAACGCTTCAACCGATTCTTTTAGTTCCTTAATGACTTTTCGGAGTACAACTATTGTGTCTTCATCCGTTAATTCTGACTTATTATCAATCTCTTTGTTCTTTATCTGTGCTAAAATAAAACGGAGGACATTGAGTTTGGTTTTATCACCCGCTTTAAGAGCGGTGAGAGAATCGTCTTGAAGTTTTTGTCTTAACATTAAATAATTATAGCTTATGAAGAAAAAAATAAACAAGGACATAATCTCGCTTTTTGGAAACATTCAAAAAGTAATCTCTAGCAAACCAACCATTAATCAAATGTTTGAGGAGGTGCGGATGATGAAGTTCAAAATTAAACCAATCCAGGGGGATCTAATGTCTTTTAATTTGAAAAACCAACAATTTATCGAAAGTCTATGGAGTTTGGGAAAATTAGATGAATTTTTCTTTAAAGAAGTTCCATCTCTCTCAAAAAAAGAGAAAGAAGTTTTTATGAGGATTTTTGACAGTTTGTATTTTAAATACCAGCAACAACTTAATCAGACAAATCTCCAGCAAAGAAAAGTCACTTTAACAAAAACAGGTTTATTGGAACTGGAGATCTATAAAGAAAGAAAGTTGAAAAAGAAAGTTAATTAAAATGAAAAAATTTCCAGTCGTTATTGATCTAGAAACAAAGCATACTTTCCGAGATTTTTCCGAACATGCAAAACTAGGTATTACTGTGTTGGCACTCTTTGACTATAAAGATAAGTCACAAAAAATTTTTACAGAGAAAGATCTTAGCAATCTTTTTCCAATTTTAGAAAACTGCTCGTACATAATTGGTTTTAATATTAATAGTTTCGATCTTCCGGTTCTCCAACCATATTATCCTGGAGACATCAAACATTTTAAAACTTTTGATATTTTAGACGATATAAAAAGAATTTTGGGAAGAAGATTATCTCTGAATGATACAATTAGGGCAACTTTGGATAAGAAAAAAACTGGTCACGGGTTGGAAGCAATTGACTTTTACAAAGAAGGGAAGTGGAATGAGTTAAAAAAATATTGCATGGATGATGTTATGTTGACAAAAGAACTTTTTGATTATGGGGTCGTAAATAAAAAAATTTCGTATTTAAATGAAAATGGAAAGGTTGATATTGAAGTTGATTGGGAAAAATATTTAGAAGATGAAGGTGGCGCGGAGATGCCGCTGACATTGCCATTTTAGTTTATAAAGTTATAAAGTTCATAAAGTCTATAAAGTGATCACAACAGATACAATCATTAATTTAAAGAGGCCAAAATTAAAAGCAGAGATTATTGATGTGTTAAAAAATCGCTTTAGCCCAAGAGTCTTTTCGGAAGAAGAGGTGAAGATCGAAGATTTAAATTCAATGATTGAGGCAGCCCATTGGGCTCCTTCTTCAAGCAATCGTCAGCCATGGTTTTTTTATGTGGCCAAAAGAGGCAGTAAAGGATTTAGAAAAATATTTAGTTGTTTAAGTGAAAGTAATTATTGGGCAAAAAAAGCGAGCTATTTATTAGTCGGTTGTTATCTTGATGAAGATAAGAATGGAAAAAATAATTACGGACAGTATGATTTAGGTCAGGCGGTTATGAGTCTGGTGACTCAAGCTCAGTCACTTGGATACTATTCTCATCAGATGGGTGGATTTAATAAAGATATGGTAAAAGAAGTATTACCTATTAAGCCGCCGGCTTTTCCATGGGTTGTGATTGCGGTTGGAAAAATTGGCGATTATTCCAAAGCAGATCAAATTTTAATAGATAAAGATAACAAAGAAAGAAAAAGAAAAGAAGATGTTATGATTGAAATTTAAAATTCTTGATTATTAATTCTTAATTCTGCATATAACTAACACTAAGCCTATTATTGGGTTGGCACCGATGGACGGAATTACTGATGCCCCTTTTCGTTGGATTACCGATACTTATGGAAAGCCGGATATTATCTATACGGAATTTACTTCTGTAAAAGGATTGATATTAGGTAAACCAGCCATACAACGAATGTTACTTCGTCATCAAACCGAGACAAAAACAATAGCCCAATTTTTTGGTTGTGAGCCGGAATATTTTTACCAAGCAGCTTTAGTTGCTTTGGAAAAAGGTTTTGACGGGGTTGATATTAACATGGGTTGTCCTGATAAAAGTGTTTTTCATAAAGGAGCTGGTGCAGGGTTAATCTTACAACCAAAACTTGCTAAAGAAATTATCACATCAGTTAAAAAAGCTGTTAAAGACGGAGTAAAAAAATTAAAGATAAAAAAAAATATTACTGTTTCTGTGAAAACGAGAACAGGTTATAAAACTCCTCAAACAAAAGAGTGGATAAGTAATTTACTG
>Ga0265292_1001631_pt1 | contig 18905 bp, 13 predicted proteins | sample Munlanlewell296A_FD_189080 | JGI IMG/M metagenome (GOLD analysis project Ga0265292, IMG submission 189080) | Leachate microbial communities from a municipal landfill in Southern Ontario, Canada - Leachate well 296A | ecosystem: Engineered > Solid waste > Landfill > Unclassified | place: Canada... | reverse complement strand
ATTCTTTCCCTTTACAAGTTTCTTGAGTTGTTCTATTTCTGTCATAAAATTCCTTTTTTATTTATGACAAAGATAAACAAAGTTTATGACAATGTAAAGCTATTTCTGTGGCAGAACACTAGTAGTTGCAGAAGCCCGCGCACGTCTGGCATTATTAAAACAACCTGCAGATGCTATCCAATCAAAACGTTCGAATCGACAAATCCAAGATGTTAATGCTTCTGGCTCTCCCTCTCCCGATGGCAGATATCTTTCCTTTACAGATGTTAGTAGGAATTGTCTCGGAATCTACGACTTGAAAAGCAAGGAACGTAAATTTTTTGCAAATCCTGACTCCAGCCGTGACTGGATGTACGTTTATTCATCTGTCTGGTCTCCGGATGGAAAGCAGATTGCCTATCAGTTTGGCGGCAGCGGCTTGTATGGAGACAATCAGTCTAAACATGAAATTCGTCTGATAAATATAGATGGAACAGCACACCGTACGTTGTGTAAACAAGATGATTCGGATAGTGTTGTTGTTTGGCTAGCAGATTGGTCGCGAGATGGTAAATATCTTCTAACATGGTTTGCCCATTTTTATCCAAATTCAAATATCTCCGAATATGCAGATCTTACTCTTATTTCACTAAATGATGGTACCACAAAATTTATTAAAAGGGTGCCGGCTTGGAATTGGAGGCTATCTAATAAAATGTTCTTCTCACCGGACAGCCGTTTTATTTCCTATAGCGCTCCAACAATAATAGGCGGGAAGACTTGCGATGTTTTTGTGATTTCCGCTGATGGAAGCAACGAAATAAATATTTCACAGAATCCTGCCAATGATATTGTAGTTGGCTGGGAGCCAAACGGTAATCGGCTCTTGTTCTCAAGTGACCGGAGTGGTAGTCACAATCTATGGGCTAGTCAGATCGTCAATGGCCAGCTTAAAGGATTTCCAGAACTGATAATGAATAACATTGGCAAGATTTACCCGATGGGATTGACAAACGATGGATCTTTGTACTATTCAGTTGAAAGCGGTAAGGAAAGACCCGATGATTTTAATACTGACAGTAATATCTATTTGGCGTCGTTAGATCCGCAGACCGGGAAAATTCTCTCTCCTCCCGTACTGGCAACTATGAATAACAACGGATTCAATCATTTGGGATCTTGGTCACCTGACGGCAAAAGACTACTCTACTACTCGTTATTAAAGAACAGCAAATCACCAAAATGGTTCATACTAACACCGGAAACCGGATCAGAAAAAGAAGTTAAAGCTCAGATTGATTCCAATAGTTTTTTTGGCGGCTCTTCTTGGTTCCCTGATGGAAAGCATTTGGCTTCTTACATTAGAATGTCAAACAAAGAAAGTGGGATTTACAAAGTTGAAATAGAAACCGGAAAAATAATTCCTTTAGTTATAAGCAAGGATACAACTTTCTGGGCGCCTTCAGTTTCACCCGATGGTAAAATTATATTCTTCGAATCAAACCTGAAGGGAATCTATTCGTATGATCTTGAAAGGAAAGAACGAAAACTACTTTTCCAAAAAGATGAGGATCAATATTTACAGGGTCGCGGACTTTCGCCCGACGGAAAACAATTAGCTTTACTACTTTATATAGCAGAGAATTCTGAAGCCATAATGGTGAGGCCATCTTCAGGAGGAGAACCACGTGAAATTTTCCGATCGGAAAATGTCGGATTTTTCTCAAAGTTTAGTGGACCCCGATGGTCGCCTGATGGGAAATACATCTACTTTGTAAAGTGGTTTACTAAAAAAAATGGAATAGAACTCTTCCGTGTTTCCGTACAAGGAGGCACTCCGGAACCAATTGGGATAGTGAATTCACCTCATACTTTCTCAATTCGTCCGGATGGTAGAGAGATAGCATTCTGTGCACCGATGGAATCCAAGACAGAAATCTGGGTGCTTGATAATGTCTTTGCTGAGAAGGAAGGAGTAAGTAACGGCAAGAAGTAGGAGAAACAAAATTTTAACAAATGGAAAATAGAATCATGAAACTTACTAAGCTCATTAAACTCATCATATTATTTTCCTTTACAGTTAATTATGCACAAACAAATTCTGAGAACTATTACAATAATCTTTTTTACACATGTAAAGTGTGGGGCTATTTGAAGTACTTTCATACTTCATTAGCGGAAGGAAAATTAAGCTGGGATGATGTTTTATTAAACAATCTTCCGAAACTTAAAACTGTTACCACTAAGAACGAGTTTAATGATCATTTAGCCTTTTATTTTAATGTTGTTGGAGATATGCAAACACCAACTACAACTCTGCCAAATGTTCCGGATGATCTGAAATATAATCTTAAGACGGACTGGTTTATTAATAATAGTTTTTCAAGTACTACTACCGGCATCTTTCAGGATATTCAAAATAAGTTTAGACCAAGAAGTAATTACTATGTGCAAGCATATCCAGATGGTAACCCTACTTTTAATTTTGATAAACTGTATTACGATACAATTAATAATACAACAGAGGAATTGCGGCTTCTTGGTCTTTTCCGTTATTGGAATATTATAAATTACTTTTACCCATATAAAAATTTACTAGATAAAAATTGGGATGATGTACTTAAGGAGATGATTCCTAAAATAATTAATTGTACAGATGAAATATCTTACCATAAAACAATTCTTGAACTGGCAGCAAATATCAATGATGCCCACGCTTTTACAGAAAGCCCAATTATTACTTGGAGTATCCAGGGGTCTTTTTATATACCGATAATGTTGAAATACATTAATGGAAGCACCATAATTTCAGAGGCGGGAACAGGGATTTCTAATCTAAAGCCTGGGGACATAATAAAAAAAATCAATGGTGTACCCATTGAAGAGTTACGTAATAACCTACGACCTATAACTAATGGCTCTAATCCTGCCAGCCTTGAAAGAAATATAAATTCTGATCTCGTTACTTTCCTTGATAGTCAACCTGTCACACTCGAAATTGAAAATGAAAAAGGTGTATCGCAAGTATCATTGCCTTTAATAAATCAAAGAGCTTATTGGAATTCTTTTACATATGGACCCCCATGGACTATAAAGAATAAAGATGGTAAGAAGTTTGGAATAATTAATATTGGAGTATTAAGAGATAGCCAGATACAAACTATGTTTAATGAGTTGTGGGATGCTGATGCACTGATTTTTGATATTCGCAACTACCCGAATGTAACAATACAATACTTTTTGAATTATCTCTTTCCGGGTCCAATTATAATTGCAAGGTTTACTGAACCGGACGTTACTTACCCGGGCACATTTGTCTGGCATTCAGCAATGCAAGGGAAAGGTGATTTTTCAAAAAACTACAACAAGAGAATTTATATTTTGTTTAACGAAGATGCTCAAAGCGCGTCTGAATACGATATAATGGCACTTGAACAGCACCCGATGGCAGTTAAAGTTGGAAGCCAAACTGCCGGCGCTGATGGAAATGTTTCTTATTTCTATTTACCGGGCAAAATAACGGCGTGGTTTACCGGGCTTGGAACGTTTTACCCCGACTACCGCCCGACACAGAGAATTGGAATTGTTCCTGATATATATGTATTGCCAACTATAAAAGGTATTCGTGAAGGAAAAGATGAGGTACTCGATGCGGCATTCAATCATTATTTTAGTATAACTAGCGCCGAACAAGAAAAAATAATTCCTGCTGATTATTCATTAAGTCAAAACTTTCCAAATCCATTTAACCCGACAACTACAATTAAATATTCTATTCCCATAGAGACGGGGCATGCCCCGTCTTTACAACATGTAACTCTGAAGATTTACGATATACTCGGCCGCGATGTTGCAACTCTTGTGAATGAATATCAACTACCTGGTAATTTTGTAAAGACGTTCCATGGAACGTCTCTACCAAGCGGAATTTATTTCTATAGACTGCAAGTAAGTGATCCTTCGCTTCGCTCAGGACAGGGATTTACAGACGCAAAAAAAATGATGTTGATCAAATAGTATCAATTAAATAATAAGAGAGGTAGTTATGCAAAAGATTATTTTTCTAATAATGTTATTCATGATGGCAACAATTATTTATTCACAATCTCCTTGTCCGGGTGTACCAACCGTAACCTACGCCGGTAAAACATATAACACTTTGCAAGTAGGTACTCAATGCTGGCTTAAAGAAAACCTTGATGTTGGAACAATGATACAACCATGGCAGGACGCAAGCAACAATACCACAATAGAAAAGTATTGTTATAACAACGACGCAAATAACTGCGCAACATACGGCGGCTTATATCAATGGAACGAAGCAATGGGATATAGTAGAACATCCGGTACAAAAGGTATATGTCCTGATGGCTGGCACATTCCAACAAAAGAAGAATATGAAGCATTAGCGGCTACAGTAAATAATGATGGTAATGCATTAATAGCAGTTGGCCAAGGACCTGGTACAAACACTACTGGATTTTCTGCGATGCTGGCTGGCGTCCGCAATAGTAGTGCTACATTCACCTGGTTAGGAACATACCCTTTCTTTTTAATTTCTACAGAGACTAGCGCGACTGATGCATATCACCTTGTCTTAAGAGCGCAAACTACTTATGGTTATAGTGGCTTCTACTTCGAACATAGTGGTAATAAGGGCGGGGGTTATAGTGTTCGTTGCCTTAAGGATGAAACTGCAACAGTAGGATCTATTCAAATATCTTCACCAAATGGTGGCGAGAATTTGCAAGTAGGAACTGCACAAAATATTAAATGGACAAATAGCGGCGTTACTAATGTTAAAATAGAATATACAACCGATAACGGAACATCTTGGTCAACTGTTATTGCAAATACATTGGCAAGTACCAGTAATTATAGTTGGACTATTCCAAATAACCTTTCAGCAAATTGCAAAGTGAAAATTAGTGATGCATATAACTTAACACGAAATGATGTCAGTGATAATTTATTCCAAATCTCATCTTTAATTTCCAATCCTTGTTCAGGTGTATCAACAGTAACCTATGCCGATAAAACTTATAACACTGTACAAATAGGTGCCCAATGCTGGCTCAAAGAAAATCTTGATGTTGGTACTATGATACAAGGAAGTCAAAACGCAAGTAACAATAGTACAATAGAAAAGTATTGTTATGACAATGACCCGAACCAATGTAAAATTTACGGTGGTTTATACCAGTGGAATGAAGCAATGGCATATAGTACAACTCCCGGCACACAAGGTATCTGTCCCGGTGGCTGGCACATTCCAACAAAAGCAGAGTTTGAGACTTTAGCGGCCTCAGTTAATAATGACGGTAATGCATTAATAAAAACTGGTGAAGTAACCGGAGCTGAAACAAATACTTCCGGTTTTACTGCGCTGTGGGCCGGTTACCGCTCATCAAGTGGTAGCTTCGGCTTTTATAACCATTACTTTTTGAGTTCTACCGAGTTTTATTCCGTCGATACTTACCCTTTGGGTTTGAGCATACCTAATAGTAGTATTTATTTCTCCAACTTCAATAAGAATTACGGTTTTAGTGTTCGCTGCCTAAAGGATGCGAGTACTACTGATGTTGAAGAAAAAGAAATACTCCCAAATTTATTTCAGCTGATGCAAAATTATCCTAACCCATTTAATCCAAGTACAGCAATCAGCTATCGGCTTTCAGCATTCAGCAAAGTATTATTGAAAGTATACGATATACTTGGGAAGGAAGTAGCAATGCTTGTTAATGAATATCAACAACCTGGAAATTTTGTAAAGACGTTTGATGGAACGTCTCTATCAAGCGGAATTTATTTTTACAAATTACAAGTTTATCCCGCAAACGGCGGGGCAGGTAATCCTTCACTTCGCTCAGGACAGGGTTTTACAGACTCTAAAAAAATGCTGTTGATTAAATAATTTTACACAAGTTAACCGCATGTTTTGGTAAACCGTTAAAACGGTTCAGAAAATAAATTTTTGTTCTTATTAACCCACGACTTAAGTCGTGGGTTAATTAAACTGAGATTAAATTATTAACCGTTTCAACGGTTTTCGAATTTCTAAGATGCAACCGGTCAACTAGAGTATTTTTAATAGTCGTTCTTCTTTCGATTAAATCCGGTTCGATCCATGTATTTTTTTTAAGCGAAAAAATTTCTCGAAGCTTGCCTACCGAGCGTGTTACACAACGCAAATTCTGTAAAACACAACCTTCGAGGTTGACACATCGTTGGTGGTATTATAACCTCGAAGGTTGCTTACCGACAGCCGTTATTAGCATAGAATAAGTCTTGGATAGTGAAGGGGTTTTCTTGACATCTTCTGACAAAAGATTAACAAACATTTACATCAATCCGACAATGGCAGATTAGCTAGAAAGTATATTGTGGTGAAATTAATTCACTAACAAAGGAGATTTAACAAAATGAAAAATCTATTTGTATTTTTTTTGTTCCTGTTCATTGCCGCATCATTGAATGCTCAATGGCAGCCGGAAGTTAGGTTGACCAATGACCCGACTAATTCTTATACATCTTTTGGTGATGCTCGATGTATTGCCGCGGACGGTAATGTTATCCACGTTGTTTGGTATGATGGAGTTACTATAGCCGAAGGTAACTGGAAGATTTACTACAAACGTTCTACGGATGGAGGATTAACTTGGAGTGCAAATGTAAATTTATCTAACAATGTATCTATTGCGTATAATCCCGCAATCGCTGTATCGGGTTCTTATGTACACGTAGTTTGGTATGACAACCGTGATGCGAATCTTGACGGAAACATGGAAGAATATTACAAACGCTCTACTGACGGAGGAATTACATGGGGCCCGGAAATAAGACTCACAAATAATACTTTCAAATCCTTGCACCCTTCAATTTTTGCATCCGGGTTAAATCTTCACCTTGTATGGAACGATAATCGTGATGGAAACTATGAAGTATATTATAAAAATTCTTCAGATGGAGGTGATACTTGGTCGGCGGATCTACGCCTGAGCAATACTGCGAGTAAATCTTGGATGCCCTCTGTAGCAATATCCGGTTCGGTTGTTCACGTTGTCTGGCATGATTCAACTGCCGGCAATTGGGAGATATATTACAAGCGATCTACGAATGGAGGTATAAGCTGGGGAGCGGATACTAGGCTGACGAATAATTCTGCTAGCTCGCAATGGGCCACTTTAGCCGTTTCAGGTTCAATAGTACATATTGCGTGGACTGATGACCGTACTGGAACGCTCGATAATATATATTATAAGCGCTCGACGAACGGAGGTTCAACCTGGGGAGCTGATACAAAGCTGTCTATGAAAAACAGTAATAATGATTCGTTTCCGTCCTTAGCGGTGAACGGATCAAATGTGCATCTTGTATTTTATGGTTATCGTTCGAAAAGCCATTATGATATAATTTACAAAACTTCTACTAATGCCGGTGTAACATGGGGAAGTGACGTTCAATTAACGAATAACCCTGCCGCTTCAAATATTCCTTCTATTGCCGTATCGGGTTCTAATATTCATGTAATATTTCGTGATTGGCGCGACGGCACAAATTCTGAGATATATTATAAACGGTATGGTACATCTCTTCAGAAAAGTTTAGCCGCAGTTGAGCAAGAAGAAGGACTTCCAACAGAATTCCAGCTAATGCAAAATTATCCTAATCCGTTTAACCCAACAACTTCCATTTCATTTTCAATTCCACAGGCAGTGTTTGTAACATTAAAAGTTTATGATATGCTTGGAAGAGAAATTTCAACATTAGTAAATGGAGAATTAGAAGCTGGGTATCATGAGGTAAATTTTGACGCTTCAAAACTTGCAAGCGGAATATATTTCTACAAATTGCAAGTTGGTGGTTTTGTTGACATGAAGAAGATGATACTTACAAAATAGGTAAAAGGATTAAGGCACAAAAATCTTTTATGGAGGGCGTTGGGTGGACGCCCTCTTTTTTGTTATGTGATGATAATGTCCATATCCAAAATTCTATGCAGATAAAATAATTCACTATTATAATTGATCTCTGAGTACAATTACTATTTGTTTAGAATATCAACCTGAAGAAAAATTGTCTTACAGGAACACCTGGGACGGAAACCACAATACATATTAAATAAACTCACCTTACGCAATATTGTAGAGCGAAACGATGTTTCGCTCCTTTAGAGAACATTTGCTGTAAAATATGGTGAGCGATTCACCGAATCGCTCTACAAAAAATTACGCGTGCGTAAGGTGACTTAAATAAGTTAATTAATGAATCGTAAAAATTTTGCAACATTACAAGAGACATGTTTTTAAAGCTCTATATTATTATATTTGATTATTATTAAATGAGTGAAGTGGAAAAGCAAGATTATATAAAATATTGGATTAAAACTTCAGAAGACGACTTATTCACGATGGAAAGTAACTTCAACTCTGGCAATTTTGATTGGGCTCTGTTTATAGGACATCTTTCCTTGGAAAAAATTTTGAAAGCACTCTGGGTTAAAAACAATACAAGTGATATTCCTCCTCGAACTCATAACTTGCGGAAGATTGCTGACGAAGCCCAATATCCAATGTCAGATGATGAGGCAATACTTTTGTTGGAGATAAATGATTTTAATCTTGAGGCACGTTATCCGGATTATAAATTCGACTTTCATACAAAGTGCACTAAAAAATTTGCCGAAGGATATATAAAAAAAATAAAGGAATTGCATCAGTGTATAGTAAGTCAGATATCAATAATATTGTAAATAAATTTATCAGCCTTGTTTCAGATGAATTTCCGTTGAAGAGAGTATATTTATTTGGCTCTTATGCTAAGGGTAATGCTAAGGACTATAGTGATGTTGATCTGGCAGTTGTATCTGATAAGTTTGAAGGCAGCCGATTTTTTGATAAGCAGAAGTTAAACAAATATATAATGAAAACGTCAATTGACCTTGAAGTACATCCTTTTAGGACTGAAGATTTTACAGAGGATAACCCTTTTGTTAAAGAAATCCTTCAAACGGGATTAAAAATAGTTTAGACTCAGTGCAGATAAAATAATTCACAATTGTGACTCTCCACAGATGCCCGAAAGAAATTTCGGGCTTCTTGCTTAAAAAGTAAAGACATCCTAAGTTTTTTTGTAATTCTTAAAATATTTTGTACAAATTTCCTTTATTCAGTTAATCTAATAACCTCAATGTAATGCTAAGTTTTTTTATCTTTGCCGACCAATTATCTTAAGGTAAAGTGGAAAATATTGTTAACCCTGTAATTCTGTCTGCGCTTGAACTTGAAGTTCATTATGGCGAACAAATAGTTTTAGATAAAGCATCGCTAAGTGTACACGAAGGAGACCGAATTGGATTAGTAGGAAGAAACGGAGCGGGTAAATCTACATTCCTAAAAGTTATATCCGGAGCTATTGTTCCCGATTCCGGCAAAATTGCTAAGAAGAAAGATCTTGTAATTGGATTTCTCTCACAAGAATTTACTCTTGATGAGACGAAAAAAGTTCATGATAATATTTTAGATGGCGCTGTACGGATTATAGAATTAATACACGAGTATGAAAATCTATCGCATGATTCATCTAAAAGACATATTCTTGAAGAAAAAATTTCACAGCTTGATGGCTGGAAGTTAGAACGAAAAATTGATCTGCTTATTAATTCATTGCACGCACCGGAACCTGAAAGAAATGTTGCAACATTATCCGGCGGCGAGAAGAGGCGTGTTGCTTTATGCCGTGCTTTAATTTCCCAACCGGATTTACTTATTCTTGATGAACCAACCAACCACCTTGATACCGACTCAATTGAATGGATCGAAGATTTTCTTTCAAACTACCAAGGCACATGCATCTTCGTAACGCATGATCGTTATTTCCTAGATAGTATTGCAAATAGAATTGTTGAACTTTCATCTGGGGTATTTTTTTCACATCAAGGGAATTATACCGACTACCTAATTAACAAGACAGAAAGACAAACAGTAAAAGAAATTGAAGAACAGAAAAGGCAAAATTTCTTACGGCGTGAACTTGAATGGGTTAAGCGTGGTCCGCGTGCCAGAAGAACAAAAGCAAAAAGTCGGCTTGATAATTTTTACGAAGTTGCCTCACAGCAAAATACTGAAGTGGAACTTGACGTTGAACTAATTATTCCTCCAAGCGAGAAATTAGGGAATAAGGTTGTTGAACTAAAAAATGCCGGTATTAAACTTGGTGAAAAAATTCTGTTCAATGGATTGAACTTTAATTTTATACCCGGAAGAAAATTAGGCGTAATTGGTAAAAATGGAATTGGAAAAACTACACTGCTCAAAATTATTTTAGGAATTCTTCAACCGACATTTGGTAAAATAGATATTGGAGAAAAAACAGAATTCAATTACGTTGATCAGGCAAGGTTATTATTAAATGATGGTGATACTGTCATAGAAGCTATAGGTGAAGGGAGTGAAACACTTAAGTTTGGTAAAACGGAAATAAGTGTGTGGACATATCTTAGACGGTTTCTTTTCTCTGATGATAGAATCAACACAAAAGTCGGAAGACTTTCCGGCGGTGAAAAAAGCCGTCTTACACTTGCAAGAATTTTAAAAAACGGCGGAAATTTTTTGCTTCTTGATGAACCCACAAATGATCTTGATCTTCCTACTCTTCGAGTATTAGAAGAAGCGCTTATCTCTTTTGAAGGCTGTGTAGTTGTTGTTAGTCATGATAGGTATTTCATGAATCGTGTTTGTAATGGAATTCTTGCATTTGAAGGAAACGGAGAGACTTATTTCAGCGAGGGTGATTATGATTATTATATCGAGAAAAGAAAAACACGTATTAAAAATGATTTTACTCCGGAAGTAAAAGAAAAGAAAGATGATCCGCGTGTAAAACCAAGAACAAAAAAATTAACTTGGAAAGAATCTAAAGAGTTAGAAACTATTGAAGAAGAAATCATAAAAACTGAAAATGAAATAGAAAGAATTGAGGGGATATTCTCTTCGCCGGATTATTATGATAAGTTTGCTACACAAACAAACGAACTCAATACACAATTGGAACAAGCAAAATCGAAAATAAAAAAATTGCTTGACCGGTGGGAAGAGCTGGAAAAAATTAATAACGGTTAGCTAACTCAAGCAGTTATTATTTCTTATCATCCTCAACTTTTGGCTCTTTCACATTCGGCGGATTCCATCCTACAACTGAACCGGATTTTATAACAGAAAAATATGGCGATAATGTTGTACCCGGCAATGTTCTTGAATTATCTTCGATCTGAATTGGTCCCATTCCCGTTCCTGCACCAATTGTACAATTATTTCCGATCTCAATAATTCCGTAACGGAATTTTCCAGATCCTTCGTATGAATGTACAGTAAGCTGTGTGTAAGCACCGAGTAGAGAGTTCTCGCCAATAAAAATAAGCTCGGGACGGAAGTGATCTAACCAAGCCATCTGCATTATCTCAGTACCTTTGCCGATGTGTGCACCCATCCATCTATAAAGTTTGTTTTTAATGGGTGAACCTTTTAGAAAAAATGAAATTCCTACTTGAACGACTAATAGTATTCTTCGGAAAAAAGGAAGATTAAGTATTCTCCAACTGATAGAGTCAGGTTCTTCCGGAGAGCCGAGACCTGAGAATGTATAATGCCTTCGAATTGGAGTGAAAAATTTTTCTAAATTAATTCTGTCTTCATCTGTTTTGGGATTAAGTGTGAGAACGTCTGCTCCTTTTCCGCCGGAGGTTTTACTAATAAATACAGGGCGCTTTTTCTTCCTGCCTAATTTGATGGCGCGTTCAATAATTTCCGTTGTCACTAACTTAATTACTTCTTCAGGAGATTTGTTTCGATATTTTTTCATTTCAGCTCACTCTCAAAATTATCTCATAACAAAAAACGAATAATTCTATTCGCTGTCAAGAAACATTTATTGGAGTAAAACGAAAGAGGCAGACTTTTAAGTCTGCCTCTTTGGAAAACCACTGGATAGTTATTTGTTAAGTTCAGAAAAAGACTATTATATTTTCTTAACGTTAGCTGCTCCCGGACCCTTTGGCCCCTCGACAATTTCAAACTCTACTTTATCGCCTTCAGCTAGAGTTTTGAATCCATCAGATTGAATTGCAGAATGATGAACAAAAACGTCTGGTCCGGATTCCGGAGTAATAAAACCAAACCCTTTTTTGTCGTTGAACCATTTTACTGTACCCTTTGCCATACTGTGTTACTCTCCTTTTGATGATAAAACATTCCTACTTACTATAGTAAGAATTTGTTACCCTAAAATTAGAGGACTTTTTGATTATATCAAATAGTCTTTCCAAGATTATATCTTTTTCTGTCATTAGTGTCTAAATGCAATTTTCTTAAACGGATGGATTTTGGCGTAACTTCAACCATCTCATCTTCGGAAATATATTCCAGAGCTTCTTCCAAAGAGAATTTTATAGCCGGAGTTATTTTAACAGCTTTATCCGATCCCGAAGCGCGCATGTTTGATAATTTTTTACCACGCTGAATATTTACCTCTATATCATTTTCTTTTGTATGCTCTCCGATTATTTGTCCTTTGTAAACAATATCACCCGGATCAATAAAAAATTTACCTCTATCCTGAAGAGAATCAATAGCATAAGCAGTAGATGGTCCTTCATCCATTGAGATCAATACACCGCTTGTAACTTTGTTAATTGCGCCTTTAAAATATTCATATTGAAAAAATCTATGGTGCATTATTCCTTCGCCCGAAGTTGCAGTTAAAACTTTTGTGCGCAGACCGACAATTCCTCGTGTTGGAATATGAAATTCAAGTTTATTCATATTTCCTTTGTTTTCCATTTTTAATAATTCACCTCTACGTTGACCAACAAGTTCAATAACTTTTCCGGCAAGCTCTGCAGGAACATCAACAACAAGAACCTCTATAGGTTCTGCCTTTTTCTTATTAATCTCTTTGTATATTACTTTCGGTTCGCGAATCTGAAGTTCATATCCTTCACGGCGCATGTTCTCGATTAATATTGAGAGATGTAATATTCCTCTGCCGGAAACTTTGTAAGAATCCGGTGAAGCTGTGTCTTGCACTTTAAGAGCAACGTTGTGTTCTAATTCTTTATAAAGTCTGTCTCTTAACTGACGCGATGTAACATATTTTCCTTCCCTCCCATAGAAAGGAGAATTATTCACTGTGAAAGTCATGCTAATGGTCGGTTCATCTATCGAAATAATTTCAAGCGGTTCAGGGTTTGATGCATCACAAATCGTATCACCTATATCTATATCTTCAATTCCAACGATCGCACAAATATCTCCGCATTGAACTTCATCAACTTCAATTCTTGTTAATCCATCAAAAACAAATATTTGTTTAGGAACGGCATCGTGAATTGAACCGTCTCTTTTAATAATAGATAATTTCTCTTCCCGTATTAATGTTCCTCTGAAAACTCTGCCGATTCCTATTCTTCCAACATAATCGCTGTAATCGAGCGAAGTAACTTGAATCTGAGTTGTACCTTCTAATACAGGAGGTGCAGGGAGATCATTAATTATTGAATCTAAAAGGGGATTGATATTTGTGCGCGGATCTTTTAAGTCTTTTACTGCCCAGCCCTCTCTTCCGCTTGCATAGATTACCGGAAAATCAAGTTGGTCTTGGTGTGCATCTAACTCTATGAATAAATCATAAATCTCGTCAAGAACTTCTACCGGACGGTTATCAGTTCTGTCTATTTTATTAATTACGATTATAGGTTTTAAATGAAGAGCTAAAGCTTTTTCAAGAACAAATCTTGTTTGCGGCATCGGTCCTTCGAATGCATCAACAAGAAGCAATACACCGTCAGCCATTTTCAAAACGCGCTCAACTTCACCGCCAAAATCTGCATGCCCGGGCGTATCAATTAAATTAATTTTAAAATCTTTGTATGGGATACTGATATTTTTTGCAAGGATGGTAATACCTCGTTCCCGTTCAAGATCGTTTGAATCTAAAAATCTTTCACGAACTACCTGGTTTTTTCTGAAAACGCTGCACTGCTTTAATATTTGATCAACTAAAGTTGTTTTGCCGTGATCTACGTGCGCTATGATGGCTATGTTTCTAATTTGCTTCACTACTTCTCCAATTGTTAAAATATGGTAATTGATTTTGATATGTTTTTAAGATACAGTATGATGAATGGTCAACAAAAAAGGACTTACAATTATCTAAAATGTAAGTCCTTTAATTTTTCTGTAAATCTTACAATGTTAAAAACTATCTACCGTAAATATAACATAAAACCTTATAAAATATAACTCACCATTGGAATAAATGGTTCATTATTGCCCGGTTCATGAATTCGTAAAATTAACTCACCTTTTAATTTCATGCTATTTGCAAACCAATTCTTGAGAAGAGTTAGATCGAATTTTATTTCTCTGCGGATATAAGCTTCGCACATATCACCGTTAGAATTATGAGAAAGATAAAGTTCAGCTTGGGGAGGATTTGATTTTAGTATCCACTTACCGATAAATAATTTGAAATCATGTTTTGTGCAGCCGCCACTGTATTCAACATTAATAATTAGAGAATCCTTTTCTATCCTTGTTTTTGTAATATGAAGTGGATCCTTTTCTAGCTTGATAGAATTAATATCATCGAACAAAATAACAGTATTCGATAAATCGGGATTTGGCATTTCCAGTGGTCCCAAAGAATCGCAGGCAATAGTTAATGCTAAACAAAATGATATTATTATTAATCTCATATAAACAATATTTTGTTACAAATCTTATTAGAAAATCTTAACTAATACAACTCCGTGTGACGGAACAACAGTTTCAAATTTTTCTTTGAACTTTCCTAAATCTTTCTGACGCCATAGATCACGAACTTTTGAATTTGCTTTTATTCCAATCTCCGAAAAATCTAAGGAATATTTTTCCGTTTCACTTCCAAGATTAAAAATTCCGACAGCTTTATTTCCGTCTTCCAAGTCTTTTACCCAGACTTGAATATTATCTTTGATAATTTTCGGCGTTGCTTGTTTACCGAGAGGATCTTGATCTATTTCGAGCACTTCATCATTAGTTAATAGATTAAGTGTGAAATCATCAAGTCGTGTTAGATCGCATCCTATGAGAAGAGGTGATGAAAGTAAACACCACAAACTTATATGTGTGTACTGCTCATCGGGTGTTAGGTTTGTAGGATGTAAATTAGGTCCCCATCCAACCCAACCGACTACGAGCATATCGGGATCGTTCCAATGTCCCGGTCCAGCAGAAGATGCATTCGAAACTTGACTGAATCCGATCGTACTTAAACTTTTCCATGTGTCCGTAATATCCCCTGTGGTACGCCATAAATTTCCGCCAACACTCTCGCCCCATTCCCAAACATTACCCATTCCATATTGGCACAAACTGTAAACAATATCGCGGTCAATTTTTTTGAGTGCTTCGTTCATTATGACGTAAGGTTTTTTCAATTCAGGAATTGATCGGTCTTTAGCATACTGACCGTAAGAACACCAATCGTATTTCAAGTAATCAATTCCCCACGAAGCATAAGATTGTGCATCTTGAAGTTCATGCTGATAACTTGCTGTATAACCACCGCATGTTAGAGGACCCGGTGAACTATAAATTCCAAATTTGAGTCCGAGAGAATGAATGCTGTCTCCAAGAGCTTTCATATTTGGAAATTTTGAATTGCATAAAATATTTCCGTCCGCATCACGTTTTGGATCGGGTGAATCGCCGGCAATTTCCCAACCGTCATCTATGTTTATGTAAGTCCAACCATGATTCATCAATCCTTTTTCTTTATAAACTTTTGCAGAGGCCAAAACTTTTTCTTGATCAACTGTTAGTCCCCAAACATTCCAACTGTTCCAGCCCATTGGCGGCGTGAGAGCAAGTTTATCACCGATAATTATTTTTAGATTTCTTTTAGCTGATCCATATTTATTCAGTACAGATAGAGTTACATTATACTCACCTCTCTTTTTAACTACGCCGGTAATAATACCTGTAATGTAATCTATATCTAATCCTTCAGGTAGGTTCTTTGCATCAAATGTCATTGGTCGTGCACCGGTAGCTGCAATTGTATAAAGGAATGGTTTGTTCGGTCTTTGTCCATAAACTTTGGCACCGTTGATCTTCGGTTTCGGAGACGATGCCGATGTTAATATATAAGGAACTTCATCATTAAATACTGATTGTGCTTTCTCTTGAGCAAATTCGAAAAAATATTTTACATAGGTTGGTTGATTTGGATTCTTAAATGAATAAGAAAATTTCTCTTGGCTTGCCGGATTTAGTTCTACTTGATAAGACTTCTTGTAATAAATTTTTTTATCAAGTTTATTTACCGCTTCAACAGTAAATTTTCCTTTGATAATATATTTAGCCGAAATATTCTTAAGTAAAAAACTTTTCGCAATCATTTTATTTGATAAATCAAAAGCTACTTGGTCATAGTTACATTTCAAATACTCACTTAAACTGATATTAGTAATTTGGCAATCGCCATAAAACATACCGCCTCCGCCGCCTTGATCATAAACACGGACGGCAATCACATTTTCTTTGTCCCACATTATTCGCGGATCGTCTATTGCGAGCGTATAGTTTCTTTCTTTATTCCAGGGGATCTCAATTTCTTTCATAAAAGAATCATCCAATGTGGAATTTACGTCGGCGTTACGTCCGTTAACACCAAATATCTTTCCGTTTAAAAATGATTGGTCGTAATCGTCAATTTTACCAAGATAAATTTTGATACTGTCTTTTAGATCAGAATTTTCTAATAAGCTTGATAGCAAAAATATTTTTATCCGATACCAAGCGTAACCATCCAAATTATTGTAGCCTTGGTGTTCCCAATTTTTATTTGTTGCTATTGATTCCCATTTGGAATCATTAAAATCTGACTTTGCGAAGTCAAGATTATCTGAAGCTAGAAATTTCCATCCATTTTTTAGTTGAATTGATTGTTTTGTTTGTGCTAAAGATAAGTTTATCGAGAAGAGAATTGCTACAAGAATCAATTGCTGCATTTTCATTTTTTCACCTTCGGTATAATTTATTCATTAGTAAAATAAGCGGATTAGATGAATGACCCAAAAAATATTTTGTGAGGATCTGTATATATAATAAATCAACTTTTCTTCAAGTCAAAATCGTGGTATTTTGTAATTACTTTCTATGAACAAAATTAATAATTCATTTTGGAGAGAATATGAAATACATTCTTAAACTTCTTTACACATCGGCAATTTTTATTTGCATCTACACCACCGACTACGGACAACAGACAATCGTTCATAGAGACTCCCAAATAACCGAAACGATAAAAGAGATCTCCGTTGCCAATCTTGAAAGCAACGTTCGTAAAATGGTTAGCTTCGGTACGCGCCACACTTTAAGTACACGTAGCGAAAAAGATAAAGGAATCGGTGCAGCATGTAACTGGGTGAAAAGTGAATTCGAAAGGTACTCAAAAGAGTCAGGTGGAAGATTGGAAGTAAAACTCGATTCTGTTTATTTGGAACCGGATGGAAGGAGAATCGTAAGAAAAACTTTATTGACGAATGTAATGGCGACACTTAAAGGAACTGATCCGAACGATAAAAGAATATTTATCGTGGGTGGACATTTGGATTCACGCAACGGCGAGGCAAACGATTCTGTCGGAACAGCGCCCGGTGCAAATGATGATGGATCCGGCGTTACTGCGGTTTTAGAACTTGCAAGAGTGATGAGCAAAAGAAGTTTTCCGGCGACAATTGTTTTTGTTGCTTTTTCAGGTGAAGAACAAGGATTGAACGGTTCAACTTTTCTTGCAAAAAAAGCAAAAGATCAGAATTGGAATGTTGTTGCAATGCTTAATAACGATATGATCGGAAATACTTTCTCGAACGAAACTTTACTGCGTGATAATATGCAAGTCCGCGTTTTCAGCGAAGCTATTCCTTCTTCGGAAACAGATGCGATGAAAAACGTCCGTCAATCAACCAATGCTGAGAATGATAGTCCTTCGCGCCAGCTTGCACGGTATATAAAAGAAATCGGTGAGCGTTATATTGATCAGATTGAAGTGAAATTAATTTACAGAAACGACCGGTTTCTTCGAGGTGGAGATCATACTCCTTTCAATAGACAAGGATTCACAGCCATTCGCTTCTGCGAGATGAATGAGAATTACAATTTTCAACATCAAAATGTTAGAGAAGAAAACGGAATTAAGTTTGGCGACTTGCCCGAGAATATTGATTTCGAATATGTAAGAAAAATAACTTGTGTAAATGCTGCAGTGCTTTCAAATCTTGCACTAGCACCCGATGCACCTCAGAATGTTGGAGTAGTTATAACCGGATTGACAAACTCAACAACGTTAAAGTGGAAAGCACCACAGGGAAAAACACCGAAAGGATATTTTGTTCTTATGCGTGAAACTTATCAGCCGCTCTGGGAGAAGAAATTTTTTACAGAGAAAACAGATATAACTTTGCCTTATTCAAAGGACAATTATTTCTTTGCTGTTCAATCCGTTGATGAAGAAGGGCACGAGAGTCTGCCCGTTTGGCCCGTGCCGATTAGATAGAATATGGTACGCAGATTATTATGATGTTTATGATCATAAAAAATCTTAACCGATCATAAGAATCTGTGTTCTATTTTATTAATTTGTCGGCAAAAACTTTTTTAAACTTTTCAATTTTCGGTGTTATCACAAAACTGCAGTACGATTGATTGCCGTTCTGGTTATAATAATTCTGGTGATAATCTTCCGCTTTATAAAATTTTTTTATTTGACTTATCTCTGTAACAATCGGATCGTTCCAAATTTTTGCTGCCTCTAATTCATTTTTGTATTTCTCAGCAAGTTGTTTTTGTTCCTCGTTGTGATAAAAAATTACAGAGCGATCCTGC
>Ga0265292_1001630_pt1 | contig 18936 bp, 19 predicted proteins | sample Munlanlewell296A_FD_189080 | JGI IMG/M metagenome (GOLD analysis project Ga0265292, IMG submission 189080) | Leachate microbial communities from a municipal landfill in Southern Ontario, Canada - Leachate well 296A | ecosystem: Engineered > Solid waste > Landfill > Unclassified | place: Canada... | reverse complement strand
CAAAATACCGTTTATAAACCTTTAGGTTTATTTATAGACCCGAAGGTTTGTATGGCTTAAACAATGTGTCGGATTTGTTCATCTTTTGAAAATTGTATTCATTTGCCGGAGTGGCGGAATTGGTAGATAAACTGGACTCAAAATACCGTTTATAAACCTTTAGGTTTATTTATAGACCCGAAGGTTTGTATGGCTTAAACAATGTGTCGGATTTGTTCATCTTTTGAAAATTGTATTCATTTGCCGGAGTGGCGGAATTGGTAGACGCGCTGGACTCAAAATCCAGTATGGCTTAAACCATGTGCCGGTTCGAGTCCGGCCTTCGGTACAAAAAGCCAAACATTTAGTTTGGCTTTTTTTATTTAAGACGAGAGGAATAATGTTCACCGTTTATGCAATAAAAAGTAACTCCCACAATTTAATTTATGTTGGAATGACTGAAAATCTTGAAGAAAGATTATCAAGGCATAACAACGGATATGTTAAATCCACCAAAAACTTTCGTCCTTTCACACTCATCTACCAAGAACAAGCCGCTGATGGAACACAAGCAAGAATTAGAGAGAAATTTTTCAAAAAATAAATCTTACCCCTTGGGGATGGTAACGATAAATTTACTTCCCCTCCCTAATTTGCTTTCAACCCAAATATTTCCACCATTTTTCTCGACCAATTCTTTACAAAGGATTAATCCGAGTCCGGTTCCTTTTTCATTTTCCGTACCCGTTGTAGAATGTTGAACATCAATCTTAAATAACTTCTGTTGATCTTCTTCGGTCATTCCAACACCTGTATCTTCTACAGTAATTACTACATTCTTATTGTCTTCCTTAGCAATCAATTTGATTACACTATTCTTAGGAGAAAACTTAACGGCATTTGAAACTAAATTACGCATGACAGTAAAAATCATATTGTCATCAACAAAAACAAGACTTCGAACATCACAATTTACGGTTAGTTCAACATTCTTTTTCTCGCTTACTTCCTTATATAGATAATATACTTTCATCATTTTCTCTTCAAGATTTAAATGCTCGGGATTGTACACCATTCTTCCGGTTTGTACCCTTGACCAGGTAAGTAGATTTTCCAAAAGATCGTAAATAATTTTTGCTTGCTTATGTAACATCTCAGCAAAGTCTTTAAGTTCGGCTTTATCGAGTGTTTCACAATCTTGAGAAATTATTTCCGAATATCCTAAAACGCTTCCGAATGGATTTCTCAAATCGTGCGCTATGATAGAGAAGAATTTATCTTTACTCGCATTCATTTCTTTAAGCTTTTCCTCAGATTCTTTAAGCTGCATCACGTACTTTTTTATTTTATCTTCAGCTTGTTTTCTTTCTCTGATATCTTGAGCAACATAAATAACGCCTTCTACATTTCCACCGCTATCCCTAAGAACCGAAGAAGAAAAGCTAATAGGGATTTCTTCCCCGTCTTGAGTAATATATGATGTTTCGACATCCTTGACTTCATCCAGATCATTTAACTTGAGCACATGCGCTTTTGAGTATAAATTTGGGCTCAATATTTTTTTTACGGAATGACCGACCAGATCATTTTCCTGATACTTCAATAAGTTTAATGCCGCATTATTTACCGTACGTACCGAAGCGTTTTCGTCAGTATCAATAACAATTAAAGTATCTGCCATCGAATGAATAACATTTTCTACATAAGTTTTAGAAACCGTGGTGTTAAGGAGATCAACAATAGTCATCCTGCCGGTATGAACTACAAGAAAAACGAAAAGCGCTCCAAAGAAAAAAATAAATCCAACTAAATATGAAAATAATATTCTGTCCCCCTCCTTCAAAAAGAAGAGAATAATGATATACCCTAGAAAAAAAAGAATCATAAAAACAAAAAGCATTTCCCATTTTTTTGCATAGCGACTTGATTTAATTTTTTTAATCAATTTATAGGTGGTTACTGTTGCAATTAACATTATTGCGGCTCCAAGAGCTATTAGAATATCAACTATTATGAAACTATATTTTTCCATTTCGTTACCTATAATTTTTAAGAAATATTTTAGCGCTACATAATGAAAGTATATTACTCTTTAATGATATCCATAATAAGTTTTATAAATCAGCAAGCCAAAGTTATAGCTGTGCAAAATAATTAAGTGGCTTTGGTTAAATTTACGTTTAAATGTTGCAAAACTCAACCAGTGAGTTCGCTTCAATTTGAATAGGTGAGCCTATGATTAGTCACTAATAAATTGTCTTACTCTTTCAACTAAAACAGGAATAAACGCATCCATTTTCCTATCACGGATGCGAATACCGGAAGCGTTTCGATGTCCCCCGCCGCCATACTCCGCGGCAATTTTCTGCACACTGATCTCCCCTTTTGAACGAAGACTAACTTTGAACCCTTCATCCAATTCCATAAATTTCAAAGCGACCTGAACGCTATCGATAGTAAGACAAAGGTTTACAAATCCATCCGTATCGGCTTCATCAGCGCCGCTTCTTTGCATAGCTTCCTTTGTAATTATCATTACCGCTATATCATTTTTATCGCCATGCAATTTTAATGATTGGATGGCATCACCAAGCAATTTTATTTTTCCGATGCGGCTTGTATCATAAACTTTTGTATAAACATCATTTGGTTTAACCCCAGCATTAAGTAAGTCTGCCGCTATGAAATGGATATCCGCTGTAGTTCTATCAAAACGGAAGGAACCGGTGTCGGTCATAATAGCGGCATACAATGGTTCCGCAATTGAAAGATCAATTTCTACAATTGACGTTTCTTTAATAAAATTATAAATAATTTGTCCGGTTGCAGCAAAAGTAGTTTCAGAGAATAAATGATCTGTAAAATCTTCCGGGTCTTCATGGTGATCAATACAGATTTTTAATTTCGTGCTTTGGCGAAAAAGATTTTCCAAGCGCACCATCCGCTGTCCACGGTTAAAATCTAAAGCGATGAGTACATCGACTTGATTGAAAATATCGTTATGCTTTTGTTCATCAAAATATTGAATAACATTTTCCGCATCCATAAATTCTAGATAATACGGTGTCTGACTTGTATTAACAATATGAACTTCTTTCCCGAGATTCTTCAACAATAAATAAAAAGCCATCTCGGAGCCGATGGCATCAGCATCCGGATTAACGTGCGTGGTAAGAAGAAAAGAAGTATTCTCGAGTACAATCTTTCTTAATAATTTATAATTCATAAGGTAAAAGTCGTAAGTAAAAAGTAAAAAGGAATAAATCTAGATATTTAGTCATTGGTCAATCTTCTAAAATCAAAAATCGTTAATCCTTGTTCATAAATCTTGACAAAAAAACAATTTCCATGAGGATACTATTCTGTAAACTAATGACTGATGACCACTGACTACGAAAAAAAAGGGTTCGATGAAGATTTAACTAACATCAAACCCTACAATTACTTTAGGAGAATGTTAAGCCACTTCCCAGGTGTTACCCATACGAAAAAGTTTTTCTAATTTTCCTTTCCCTTTAAGTTTGGTAACTTCATCTAATTGGGCAAAGAGATCGCCGTCATAAGTTGATTTTTGAATTTGTCTAAAGACTCCAACTGGTGTAGGAAAATCTTTCAGATCGGAAAAGTGTGCTAGCACAAAACTTCTTCCCGGATTTTCATCAAACTCATCGTGAATCCAGAGATCATTTACTGAATATTCTCCGGTTGTAAGATCAACTATAACCGGATTCATTCCGTCCATACGAATCCCTTTATCGTTATTCTTTCCATAGATTAGAGGTTTTCCATGTTCAAGAACAACAACATTATCAGCTTTGGTTTCTTTATTTGTTAGAGGTTCGTACGCTCCATCATTAAAGATATTACAGTTTTGATAGATTTCTATAAATGCTAAACCATGATGTGCGGCAGCACGATGCATCATTGCCTGCATATGTTTTGGATCTCTATCGATAGTACGGGCAACAAATGTGGCGCCCGAAGCTACTGCCATATTCACCGGAAGAAACGGGAAATCAATGCTTCCATAAGGAGTACTTTTCGTCTTTTTTCCTTTTTCAGAAGTTGGTGAGTATTGTCCTTTAGTTAAACCGTAAATTCTGTTGTTGAAGAGAATTACTTTCATATCGATATTTCTTCTACAGGCATGGATGAAATGATTTCCTCCGATGCTTAACAGATCACCGTCGCCGGCTGCGACCCATACTGAAAGATCAGGATTTGCCAACTTAACTCCGGTTGCAATAGCAGGGGCTCTGCCGTGAATGCTATGGAACCCATACGTATCCATATAATAAGGGAATCGGCTTGAACATCCTATGCCTGAGACCCAAACAAATTTTTCACGCGGGATTCCTAATTCAGGAGAAACACGTTGTGCTTGGGCAAGTATTGAGTAATCTCCGCACCCCGGGCACCAGCGCACATCTTGATTTGTAGAAAAATCCTTAGCAGTTAATTTCACATTTTCATTTTTTTCCATAACTTCATTAGTCGACATTCTCACCTCCGAGTATAGAGATAATTTTATTTTCAATTTCTGATGATTTAAAAGGTGATCCTTGTATTTTATTAAATTCGATAACCTCAAGCAGATATTCCATTTTGAGCATTTTTGAAAGTTGACCGAGGTTTCTTTCCGGCACCAATATTTGTTTGTATTTACTTAATACTTCTTTAGTATTCTTTGGAAACGGATTTAAATATTTGAAATGAACCTGAGCTACTTTAAATCCCTTCTTTTGAAGATTAGCGATAGCTTCTGTAACCGAACCATAAGTTCCACCCCATGCTGCAACAAGTAAATCCGCATCTTTATCTCCGGTAACCACAAGATCCGGAATATCGTCTTGAATTTTCTTCACTTTTGCGTCACGCATCCGAACCATAAATTCATGATTCTCAGGAACATAAGAAACTGTTCCATAAGTATGTGCTTTTTCCAACCCGCCGATACGATGTTCTAATCCTGGTGTTCCGGGAATTGCCCAAGGACGGGAAAGATTTTCATCTCTTAAATAAGGTTGATAGGTTTCTTTATCTTTCCAATAATTTACAGGAATTTCGGGAAGCGAATCAACATCCGGAATTTTCCAGGGTTCGGAACCATTTGCTAAATAACCTTCTGAGAGAAGAAAGACAGGAGTCATATATTTGATAGCTATCCGGCAAGCCTCAAAAGCCATATCAAAGCAATCGGAAGGAGTTGAAGCTGCAAGAATCGGAACCGGTGATTCACCATTTCTTCCATACATCGCCTGGAGCAAATCTGATTGTTCTGTTTTAGTTGGCAAACCTGTGCTTGGTCCGCCACGCTGTACATCAACAATAACAAGAGGAAGTTCAGTCATAACGGCTAAACCAACCGCTTCTGTTTTTAGCGCTAACCCGGGACCGCTTGTTGTAGTAACAGCAAGATTACCGGCAAAGGAAGCGCCGATTGCCGAAGCGATTCCTGCAATTTCATCTTCCGCTTGAAAAGTTTTAACACCGAAATTTTTAAAATTAGAAAGTTCCTGGAGGATTTCTGAAGCAGGAGTAATTGGATATGAACCGAGAAACAAAGGAATTCCAGCTTTGTAGGAAGCAGCAACAAATCCAAGCGCCACAGCTTCGTTTCCTGAAATACTTCTATATGAACCTTTTTCTAATTTTGCCGGATTAACATGATACCGGGTAGTAAATATCTCTGTATTTTCTCCATAATAATAACCGGCAGTTAAAGCTTTTTTGTTAGCTTCAAGATAAACGGGTTTCTTTCCGAATTTATTTTCAAGCCATGCAAGTGTTGGTTCCAAGGGGCGGTCAAATAACCAATACATCAATCCTAATGCAAAGAAATTTTTTGTTCTCTCAATATCCTTCATTGATATTTGCAAACCTTCTAAAGCAGCGGCTGTCTGTTTTGAAAGCGGAACTAAAATAACATTGAACCCGGCGAGTGAATCATCTTCCAAAGGATTAGATTCATAATGAGCTAATTTTAAATTCTTGGAGTCAAAAGCATTTTCATTAACAACAATTGTGGCGCCCGGTTTTAAATCTTTTAAATTTACTTTTAATGCCGCGGGATTCATTGCCACTAAAACATCAGGGCTGTCACCCGGAGTTTGAATTTCGAGACTGCTAAAATGTAATTGAAATCCGCTGACACCATAAAGTGTTCCGGCAGGGGCTCGTATTTCTGCAGGATAATCGGGAAGTGTATTTAAATCATTCCCAAACAACGCAGTAGTATTAGAAAACTGTGAACCTGTTAACTGCATACCGTCGCCGGAGTCTCCGGCAAACCGAACAGTAACATCTTCTAGAACTTGAACTTCAACATCTTTTGCCATTATTCATTGCTCGTAACTAATTAATAAAATATTTTTGTACTTAAATTTATCAAAAACTCTGTTGTTAAAAAAGGATAGAATTAAAGATTAGAAAAAAAATCTTTATTTGCAAAATAACCACCGCTGAGAAACACATGGGAAGAGATGAGCCTTTTGTCTCATCATTCCTGTTTTTCCGAAGGTAATGTGAAGACAAATTTACTTCCCTTTTCCAATTCGCTTTCAACCCAAATACTGCCGCCGTGTTTTTCGACAAATTCTTTGCACAAACCCAACCCCAAGCCGGTTCCTTTTTCTCCTCCGGTCCCCTTCTTTGAACGTATCACATTAATATTGAAAATATTAGCTTTTGTAAATTCATCCATTCCTATCCCATTATCTTGTACCGATATGTGTATTTTATGATCTTCTTTGTGAGAAGAGACCTCAATTTGTCCTCCGGTATTACAATATTTAATAGCGTTATTCACCAAGTTACGAATGATAATTTCCAGCATAGCCTGATCTGCAAAAGCAGCAGCGCTTTTATTATTAGAGTTTAGTAATTTAATCTCTTTTTTATTCGCCTGGGAAATGGAGAAGTTAATTATTTTGTCGGTTACATGTGAAATATTAACAGAACTCGGGTTAAAACTAATTCTTCCGGAATGTGCCGCTGAAAGATTTAACAGATTCTCTACTAACTCATGCGTCTTAATCGCAGTTTCCTCAAGCCCATTGATAAATCCCAATCTTTCTTCATCCGATAAATCATAGTAATCTTCTTTTAAGATAGTTCCGAAATTTATTAGTGTATTAAAAGGGCTCCTCAAATCATGTGCTATTATGGAAAATAATTTTTCCTTTGCCTCATTTAATTCAAGCAGTTCAACATTTTTCAGATTGATTTCTTTGCTTTGTCCTTCAATCAAAAAGTTTTTTTCTTGAAGAAGAAGATTGACCTTTTTGCTTTTGCTGTGTAGTCTGTAAAGGATAACCGCCACGACAAATAAAATAAAAATTGCAAAAACAGTTACACTCAGATAAATTTTTTGCATTTCATTTTCATACTTCTGGGCTTGCAAACTCCGTTGGTATTTTTCATATTCGGATTTGTTTTTCAGGTCCAAAAGTCTTTTCTGCATCCCTTCATTTTCAATTTGCTGGCTATAGCTATTGTGCTGTTTAAGCGCAGAAAACGCCTTGTCTAAATTCCCTGTTCTCTCATAAATCTCGCTTAAACTTTCATACGAATCAATAAGAATTAACTTTAGTGTTGATTTTTCAGCTATTTCCACACTTTTTTCAAAATATTTTTTTGCCACCGATAGGTTGTTTTCCAATAAAAATATTTCACCTAAGAATTTATATGCTTGAGCTATCCTCATAGGAATATTTTGTTTCAACGAAAGGTGAAGCATTTGAAAAAAGTAAGTTTTGGAAGTGGTCAAATCCTTTAAATCAAAATAATAATTGCCGATCCCTTGAAGAGCCAAAGCTTGCCCATCAGCAAAGTTCCCTGCTTTATAGGACTCTAAGGATTTCTTAAGATAAATAATGGAAGAATCATTATTCAGAGGACTAAATGCTGCCCCCAGACAACTATAAACATATCCGATGTTTTGTGATTGTTTTGAGCTAAGAGCGTATGGTAAACTTTCTCTATAATACTCAATTGCTTTTTCATTTTGAGCGGTTTCTTTATAAACTAAACCAATATTACAGAGACAAATTGCAATTCCGCCATTACTACCGATTTCTCTATTCAATTCCAATGAATGAAGATAAGCATCGAGCGCTTTATCATATAGTGTCCAATTGAAAAAAACTGTTCCCAAGTTATTATAGGTTGTTGCACGGAATTCTTTATTCGGAAGTTTATTTCTGATCTTCAAGGCTTTTTCGAAATAAAAAACGGCATTATCATAATCGGAGATCTGCCAATAAATATATCCGATGAAGTTGAGCGTAGTACCGAGACCTACAGAGTCACTTGACTTAGTCCGAACTTCAACTGCCTGCTTTAATGCAGCGAGCGCCTCGTCCCTTTTCTTTAACTTGATATAAGCACTCCCGATATAATAATAAGTATCTCCTAATTCATAAAGTTCATTTGCTTGTTTGCTGACTTTAACTGCTTTATAAAATTCATCAAAAGCTTTACCGTACTGCTCTTTTGAAGAAAAATATCTTCCTCTCATTGTGAGAGATTTGGCTATACCTCTTTTATAATCTATCTGCTTTGAAATTTTGTAGAGTGAATCAACTAATTGAAGATATGCTGTTGCAGTAACAGGAGTTTTTTCTATTGCATTAAGAAATGTTTCAGCGCTTTTTTTCTGATCGAGTATCTTAGCTTTTTCGCATCCTAAGAATGGTATGATCAATAAAAATAAAGTGAAATTAATCAAGTAAAATTCAAACGAATTCTTTATTACCGATTTACAGAAAATTAGAAAATAATCAGTACATCTTTGCATCGTAATATTTAATAATTTGACCATAGACTAATTTAATCAAACCGAAAAGAATATTCACAAAAAATATAATCGGTAAGAAGATTTATTAATTACCCAAGATTTGAATTTCATGAAAAAATCATTTAAATAAATGACAAATTAATTTTAAACCCCTCTCTATTCATTACCTTTTTTAAAGAGGAAAGGAGAATTATTCTTTTCCCAAATAATTGTGAACAATAAAAACACTGCAAAAATAATATCTATAATATTCCACTCCGTTCTATGAAAGGATATTTTGAATATAGAGTTAAAAAGTAGTGCCCCAAATCCAAAAACAAACGGAGTTGTTTTTAATTTGGCCGTGGCGGCGGATTTGTAATCTGTATAAGCCAAATAAAAAGCGTTAGAAGCGAAAAAAATATAACTTGACATATTATCCAAAGTGTTCATTTATAGCTTGGCAGACAGCAGTTCCCCGGTGTGTCCTCTTCTTTCATTTAATGGAAAGAGCGTGTGGGTTACAAGGTTTAAGAAATTTCATTAAAACCCTAACAGAAAGGAGGTGAGAAACATGGGAAACGCAAAAATCAGATCATATTCTAACTTTATTGTTGCTTTGGAAAACCTGGCAGATGGGATCAAAACCCATTTTGCAGATACTGAATTTCCGGTGACTCTAAAGGAAGATCAAATTCGTCAATTGCGGACGCAATTAGAAGACTCAAGAGCAATCTACGAAGCTTCTATCAATGCAGCCCGTATCAAACATGATGAATATGAAAGTATCTTTTCGGAAGCAATAAACATAGCAGCCAAATCGGCTTCTATGCTTTATGGTTTTTAAGGAAAGAGAAATCAGATCTTAGCAGATTTCGGATTGACTCCGCACAAAACTCGTTCGCATAAAAAAGTAAGTACAGCAGCAACTCCAAAACCTGCTTCCGTGTGATCTGCCAATTGGAAATGCCCGGTGAGTAATCATCTGGCGATTTCACTTAAAAAATTGTATTGGGGTGAAGACATAAAAATTAATCCGACAACTTCCAAATAGTTAAAAACTTTTACTTCATTCCCCCATCACTTTAACTATTAATCTTTTTCTTCGCTGACCATCAAGCTCGGCATAATAAATTTGCTGCCAGGGACCGAAATCAAGTTTACTTTTTGTTACCGGCACAATAACTTCATGATGAACCAATAAACTTTTTAAGTGAGCATCGCCGTTGTCTTCGCCGGTTTTATGATGAAGATAATTGGGATTAAAAGGGGCAAGTTTCTCAAGCCATGCATCAATATCTTGAATAAGTCCATTCTCGGCATCATTCACATAAACACCGGCTGTTATGTGCATGGCAGATATGAGTATCATTCCCTCTTTAATTCCGCTTTTGTGTAAAATAATTTCAACATCATTTGTAATGTTGATGTATTCACGTTTCTTTTTTGTGTTGAACCAAAGATACTCAGTATAAGTTTTCATAAAATCCTTCTTAAGAATGGGGCACTGATTTTTTAAGATTGGTTATGATCATCACTTATATTTATCCATTCCTAAATGCTAATAAATATGCTTTGATAAATTTATTCAGATCACCATTCATTACTCCCTGTGTATCGGAAGTTTCAACATCTGTCCTGTGATCTTTTACCATGTTATATGGATGAAAAACATACGAACGTATTTGACTACCCCATTCAATTCGCATTTTTGTTTTTTCAATTTCGTCAAGCTCGGCTTCTTGTTTTTCAACTTCTTTTCTATACAATTTTGATTTAAGAAGTTTCATAGCATTCATTTTGTTCTGAGTTTGTGAGCGTTCGCTTTGGCAAGCTGCCACAGTGTTGGTTGGAATATGAGTTATTCGCACGGCAGTTTCAACTTTGTTTACGTTCTGTCCCCCTTTACCGCCTGAACGATACGTATCAATGCGTAAATCAGCAGGATTAATTTCAATTTCAATTGTATCATCAACCTCAGGAATAACAAAAACTGAAGCGAAAGAAGTGTGCCTTCTTTTATTAGCATCGAAAGGAGAAATGCGGACTAAACGATGGACGCCATTTTCAGCTTTCAAATAACCATAAGCATACTCGCCGGTTACTTCAATTGTTGCGCTTTTAATACCTGCACCATCTCCGTCAAGAACATCTAGTAAAGTCATTTTAAATTTATTTTGTTCACCGTACCGGAAATACATACGCATCAGCATATCAGCCCAGTCTTGAGCCTCTGTACCGCCTGCACCGGAATGAATAGTCATGATGCAATTTCTATTGTCATCTTTACCGCTCAACATACTCTTGAATTCTACTTCATCAATTGCTTTAAGTAGTTCACCCAATTCTTTTTGAATTTCGGAAGCGAAAGAATCATCTTCTTCAGCAGCAGTAAGTTCAATTATATCATTTAAGTTGATTGCCTTATTTTCCAGATTTTTCCAGAGGTCAGCCCAGTCTTGCAAAATTTTTAATTGCTGTAAAATATTTTGAGCGTTTTTCTGGTCATCCCAAAAGTTTTTTCCTTCAGTCTTTGCTTTTAGTTCGGATACAAGGATTTCATTCTTATCTAAGTTAAAGATAACCTCGTAAATTATCGATACGTTTTCTATAGTCAGCTAATATTTTAAGTTCATCGTTGTACATATTTTTATATCCTTTAATCGATCTTATAAAAATTAATTAGAACTGTGAACAGCGTGGAAAAATCTCTCAAGTTTTATTGGATCAAGTTTCCCATTTGTTCTCACACCGCTGCAAACATCAACACCAAACGGTTTAACAGTTTGTATGGCTTGTTTAACATTTTCTGCATTTAAACCACCAGCAAGAAATATTGGGATGGATACCGAGTCACGAATTTTTTTGCTTATGTTCCAATCATGTTGCCTTCCGGTTCCGCCAAGTTCTTTTATTTGCAGATTAGGATTTCCGGAATCAAGAAGAATTGCATCAACATGTTTAGAAATTGATATTGCAAGTTCAATTGATTCATTTCCGTTAACATGAATTACTTGAACTATTTTAATTCCAGGTAAAGCTAAACTTATTTCTTCATAACTGCCGCTTTTCAACTCATCAACAATTTGAATAGTGTTGGTCCCGACACTTTTTTGATGCTGAGTTATTTGTCTAGTATCTGTTTCGCTTGTAAGCAAAAATGAAGCAATTGGAGGAGGAATGCTATTGGCAATTTTTCTTATTTCTTCATCGCTAATTACTCCTGGTCCAGATGGCATCTTTGCAACTAAACCCAAGGCTGAAGCTCCAAACTTAATTGCTGTTTGAGCTTCTTCAATACTAGAAATACAACAAATTTTTACTTTAGTCTTCATCGTCAAAAATGCTAACTAACTTCAATTTCCATTCTTAACAAAGCAGCTGCAAGAGTTTTTCCTTGAGCATCTAATTTAAGAGAAACCGTTCCGCCCCCGCCAAGTGTGTTGTGCAAAATAAAATTAAGAGCTTTTAAATTCGGAAGTTCGTACCGCTCAACCTCACCGAAACAAATCCCAGTGAAATGTCTTTTTACTTTTTCAGCAGTTAAATATTTTTGAATAATTTCAAACCCATTGTTGTCATAAGCAATAATGCCGACATTGGCGGCATCACCTTTGTCGCCGCTTCTGCCGTGTGCAATATCAATTAATTTTATTTTCATAATATTTTCTTCTTTGATTTATTCTTTGAAACTAAATTTCTAACATTTCAACTTTAGGTTCAACTAATTTTTTTGGGAGCAATGCAGGCCAATATGCAACCACTTCATTCGGTTTTGGTCTTCCTCCGGCAAAGCCTGTAACACTCGGTGGACCGGTTAAGATTAACGGTGCTATTTCTTTTCCGAATCTTTCAACTGAATAATAATCGTACGAACGAACAGAAACCCGCAATTGAATTTCATTAATTAAATCTTCATCAAGTTCTCTTGCAAGAGGTCCATGACATGAATTATAACCAACAAATTCACTTCTGATCTCATCAAAAGAAAGATTCAAAAGTTCCAATCTTTTCCTCAGGATTTGATCGGCAACTTTTGCCTTTGTTAACGCTTTCGGCCATGAATAAGTTAAACTACCGGATGCCGAAAATCCATCTGCATACGAGCATGAGACTTTATAAAATTCTGTTTCCGGTTTTCCGGTAATCCCAAATATGCGTACACGGTTTTCACCGCTTTGTTTTAATTTAATTGAAGTAAAATCTGCAACACAATCTGGAGTAATATATTCTTGCGGATTTCCAATTTCGTAAAGCAATTGTTCACTTACGGTTTCAACGGTAACTTTTCCGCCAAGAGATTCATGTTTTGTGATAATAAATTCACCGTTTGGAAAGGCTTCACAAATTGGAAAACCGATTTCTGCAAAATTAGGAATTGATTCCCAATCACCTAAAAAGTTTCCTCCCGTTGACTGTGCACCACATTCCAAAATATGCCCGGCAATTGTCCCGGCAGAAAGGAGATCATATTCGTTAGATTTCCAACCGAATTCGTAAATCATAGGGGCTAACGTAAGTCCAGTATCGGTTGTTCTTCCGGTAATGACAACATCAGCGCCATTCTGCAAAGCTTCAACAATTGGAAAAGCGCCAAAGTAAACATTTGCGCTCAACAATTTGTCTTTTACAGTAACGATTGATTCACCGGTTTCCATATTTTTTAGTTCAGAACCGCTGGTTAATATTTCATCAATTTCCTCTCTAATATCATCACCAAGAACGATACCTATCTTTAAGCCTTTAATTCCAAGTAATTCGGCAATTTTAAGAACTGCTTTTCCACAAGAGATTGGATTAACGCCTCCACCATTGGTTATAATTTTAATATTTTTTTCTTTGCAAATAGGGAGAATCCTTTTCATCAATTCGGGAATATCTTTAGCATAACCAAGTTCCGGATTTTTGTTTTTTTGCTTCTGAAGGATTGACATAGTTACCTCAGCAAGATAATCCATAACCAGATAATCAATCTCGCCTTTTGTAACTTGATATATTGGAGCCTCAATAAGATCACCCCAAAAACCCTGCCCCGATGCAATTCTTATTTTATCTTTCATAACTCAGAATTAATTTTGTTGAGAATTTCGTTTTTAATCTTAAACAAATCTAACTCATTTTCAATATTGAACCAATGAATCCGCTCATCTTTTCGAAACCAGGTGAGTTGTCTTTTTGCATATCTCCTCGTATTTCTTTTTATCAAGGAAACAGCGGTCTCGAGTGAAACTTCATTTTTTAAGAAAGCAATAATTTCTTTATACCCAACTGAATTTAATGAATTTAACGTTTCACTATATCCCTTAGCCAAAATTGACTTCACTTCTTCGACCAGACCATTATTTATCATTCCATCAACACGCGTCTCAATTCTTTTATAAAGGATTTCTCTTTTCCAGTTTAATCCAAATTGAAGAAAATTGTACCCCATTTTATTCCGGTTTTGATTAGTATGAAAATCAGTGATGGATTTTCCGGTTATTTGAAAAACTTCCAAAGCTCTGATTACCCTTTTCCAATTTTGCGGGAGCATGGTTTTTGCGGATTCAGGATCGATGTCCGTTAACATCTTGTAGAGATATTCATTCCCATATATACCTTTTTGAGCAAATAATTCTTTTCTGATTTCATCGTCTGTTTCAATGTCAACTATTCCATCAATCAGAGCTCTAATATACAATCCAGAACCGCCGGTAACGATCGGTATCACTTTGTTATTTATAAGGTTATCTATTTTCATCCAAGCTTGTTTCTCGTATGAGCTCACATCAAAATTTTCATCTAATTCTAATAAGTCTATAAATGAATGTGGGACTTCTTCCAGCTCGGACTTTGAAGGCTTTGCCGTTCCTATATCAATATCTTTGTAAATCTGTCGGCTGTCTGATGAAATAATTTCAGTGTTTAATTCCTTTGCAAGATTTAACGATAGGTTTGATTTACCGGAGCAAGTAGGACCAACAATAACAACTATTAACTTTCCCACCCTTCCCGTCCTATTAGAGGTACAAAAGTAAATGAAGGAATTTCTTTTTGAATAAAACTACTTTCATCCACTTTAGTAATAATTGTTAAAATCTGCGAATTTTTATCACCGACAGGAATAACCAATTTCTTTCCAACAGCTAATTGCTTTTTTAAGGAGGTAGGGATTGATGGAGAGCCGGCAGTAACAATAATTCCGTCAAAAGGTGCAAATTCTTCCCATCCAATTGTCCCATCACCTAATTTTAGCAAAGCTTGGATATGTTTTTGATCAAAAAATTCCCTCGTTCGTGCATAGATATCATACTGCCTTTCAATACTAAAAACTCTCATCCCCATTTCAACTAAAATAGCAGCTTGATAACCGGAGCCCGTTCCAATTTCTAAAACTTTTGCTCCTTTTTCCAGTTTTAGTTCCTGCGTCATAAAAGCAACGGTAAATGGTTGAGAGATAGTTTGTCCAAAACCAATCGGTAAAGCCACATCACGATAAGCATGGGATTCTAGCGCCTTTGGCAGAAATAAATGTCGCTCAACACGAATAAATGCATCCAACACAAGATTATCGCTAATTTTTCGCTCTTTTAATTTTTCAACTAATTCTTTTCGTTCTGATTCAAACATAAATATTTTTTATAATGATTAATTAAAATATAGATATTTCACTAATTTATTTCTATTTTTCTATATAAAGAGAATTTAAAGGAGTAAGATTAATGCTTGACGGCGCTTTAGGTCCCATAATAATTATGGTGATGCGTATATGCGATGTTACAATCGGAACTTTTCGTACAATATTAGTTGTGCAAGGGAGAAGATATCTAGCCGGTTTAGCTGGATTTTTTGAAGTACTGATTTGGGTTTTTGCGATTAGGATCATTTTTCAACATTTAGATAATGTTGGCAATTTGTTCGGATACGCTGTCGGGTTTAGTTTGGGTAATGTTCTTGGAATTACACTTGAACAAAAAGTTGGACTCGGTTACTTACAAGTAACGATCATTTCCAGGTTCCTTACAGACAAAATAGTCTTTGCTTTGCGAAGATCAAAAATTGGGGCAACAATTATTCCCGGTGAAGGAGGTACCGGTGGTGTTGCAATAATTGTTTGTGTTGTTCCGAGAAAATTACGAAAACAGACTATCAAACTTGTCGAATCAATTGATGAAGAAGCATTTATAACCGTACAGACCTCGTTACCCTATCGTGGCTTTGTACATGGCGCCAGGAAATGACCTTTATCACATACAGAACTGTTTAATACAATTACGCTTGATTTGCACAATATTATTTTCTATATTTACCACTAGTTAGTATATATCAATTATTCATTTTTTTTATTTCGAATAAGTTATTAATTAAGGTTTTTTATGCAGCAACTATTAATTATTGGCGCTTTAATAATTTTGGGCAGCTTAGTTTTAACATTTAACAGATCAACACAGAATGTTAATGCCAACAATTACTTTAACATAGCTTTAATTGACGCAACAGCATCTGCTCAGTCTTTAATTGAAGGGATTCAGACCAAAGCATTTGATGAAAGAACAGTTTCAGCCAGTGTTTCCTCTGCAAGCGAATTAACTGCAAACGGAACGTTAGGACCCGATACCGGCGAAACGGTAGCAATACAGTTTGATGATGTTGATGATTATAAAAACTATACTGAGGTAGATACTTTTCAGCAATTCGGAGAATTTTCATTAACAGTCGCCGTAAATTATGTCCAGAAATATTCTCCTGAAACTGTATCAGGCACACCAACTTTTCTAAAAAAAATTGATGTTACGGTTACTAATCCTTTTTTAGTACATTCTTTAACTCTTTCAAGAATTATAAGTTACTAATATGAGTCAGATACTAGATATACTTGGTTCTTTTATTACCGGTGCAACCATAATTTTGGTAGTTATGAATTTAAATTTTCAGATCACTACCTCGCAAAGGGAAAATTTCTTCAGTTCAATTTCTCAAACCGAAGTTGTTAATTTTGCAAATATTTTTGAAAATGATATTTACAAAATTGGTTATCAGACTTCTACAGCAAACATTATTACTTCAGCTGATTCCGTTGCTATCCAGTTCTACGCCGATATTGATAACGATACTACTGCCGAACAGGTTTATTACACTATGGGAGCAACAACAGCACTTGCCGGAACAACTAATCCGAATGACCGACCGGTTTACAGAAGGATTGGAACAGGAAACACAGATCTAATCGGAACGGCATATTCAATGCAAATTTCGTATTTCGATTCTATCGGAAACCAATTGCAATATTCTGCTTTAAGTAGTAGTCAGTCCACAAGAAATAGGATTAAAAAGATCGGTATTAATTATGTTTTTGAAACGCCGTATCCCGTTGACGGAAAATATCAGCGCGTCCAATGGAAAAAATTTATTAACCCAAGAAATTTAAACTAGAGGTTACTATGGGAAGAAGTGTAATAATTTATGTAATGGGAACCTTCATAATTTTATCTGTAGCGCTGCTAAATGCAAACAGAAATGTTGATTCTGCCGGAACACAATCAATTCATTATATGAGCGATGCTAAGGTAAGAAATATTTGCAATAGTATGACGAGCGTCCTACTCTCAAGAATTGCAGATAGCACGTCATTGAGAATTGAAACACCGGTTACAACAACATTTATGGGGGGAACGGTTACTTATCAAGTTACTTCTGTTAGTTCGATCGGGAATAGTTCAAACGATGATCATGACGGTGAACACGGAGACGATGACGGTGGAGATGATCACGGAGACGATCATTCTGCAAATTTTAACTCTTCTACTTTCTCTCAAAACAACAGGCTTTATTCCGCTAGTCTTTTAGGAGCTTTTACTTTTTTTAATAGTTCTTTTGATTCCGATGATGATCATGGAGGTGATGACGACGGAGGAGAAGATGACCATGAAGGTGATGACGACGGAGAAGATGACCATGATAGTGATGATGATTCCGATGGCACCGATACCTTGCAAATTGTCGTCTCAGCAACTCTTTCAAACAGCACAAAAACTCTAACTACATATGTTGCTATTAACTCACCAGCATCAACCACAATACCTACCGCAGTTCAAGCAGGCATTTCAACCAGAAACGCTGTTGCTACAAGTGGAAATATGACTATTGACGGAAGAAACCATGATTTAAATGGCGCTCTTATTTCGGGAAGTGGAACTTATGGTATTTGGACAACTTCTACTATAAACCAAAGTGGCAGCTCTGATATTGGCGGAACCTATAGCGGTACTGATTATGCCCCATCTCACCCTGCAAACGCTAACGCAAAAAAATCCTCAGGGACTTATCCTTCGGGAAGTTTTCCTGATACACCTGACAAAGTACTTGGAGGTTCTTCTGCCGGCTTTTCTGAAGGAACTTTAAAAAATATTGCAATAAGCCATGCAGACGGTAGTCAGTATGTTACTAATCCATCAAGTTTAACCTCTCCACTAGCTGGTGTTACTTATGTTGAATTATCAAGCGGCGGGACCTGGCAATCAATGAATATTTCGGGAACAGGAATTCTTATCGTTCATAATACTGCCGGAAATGCAATAATGAAGAATTTGAATTCAGGCACATTTAAAGGAATAATTATTGCCGACGATATAATTCATGTTCATACTTCCATCATTGGCGCGGTAATTGGGTTAAGTGCTTCTCCATCCGAAGGAAATTCTTTAGGAAATGGAAATGGTTCAATAAAATATTCGAAAGAAGCTATAAATCAAGCGCTTGACGTAGTTAGCTCAGGTTCAGCAGAGGAAAATTATGGCTTTGGGAAATCAAGGTTAAGTATAATTGGTTGGTATGAGTAATTTTCTGCAATCAGATTTGGAATAATTTTCGTATTCTTCTATATTTAGAAAGTTCTTTTGAAACTTTTTGCGGGAATAGCTCAGTTGGTAGAGCGCAACCTTGCCAAGGTTGAAGTCGCGGGTTCGAGTCCCGTTTCCCGCTCAAAAGCAAATCCACGAATGTGGATTTTATTTTTTTCAGTAAACAAATTGAAATATTGGCGCTGTACCCAAGCGGTCTAAGGGGAAGGTCTGCAAAACCTTTATTCGTCGGTTCGAATCCGACCGGCGCCTCAAACTAAAAAACTCGAAGATTTCGAGTTTTTTAGTTTTTAAAAGGAATAGAAAATGTTTCATGTTTATGTATTACGAAGTTTGAAGGAT